>JAESFQ010000023.1_pt1 | contig 147304 bp, 144 predicted proteins | sample 9269431 | NCBI WGS metagenome assembly JAESFQ01 (sample SAMN14502588, study PRJNA617103) | algae metagenome | isolation source: Plectolyngbya sp. WJT66-NPBG17 and co-occurring heterotrophs from well... | place: USA: Mojave Desert, Joshua Tree National Park, California | collected 2006-08-06 | reverse complement strand
CGCAACTGCAAACTAAAGTGGACGAATTACTTAACGAATTGTCTCACGAAACTGTTGCTTCTCTCACTGGCTATAGCTTTATCCTTGATGCTCTATCTGTTGCGTCTATTCTTTAAATCGGTATAAGGTTGAGCTTTCGCCACTCCAGTTGATGCCTGTCCAATTGCGCGATCGCTTGATTTCAAATAGGTTGGTGCGAACAGTTTCGGGACTGGTTCCGGTGGCGTGGAAAAATTCCCAGGCGTGGCTTTCCCAGAGTGACCATTCGCGTTTCCAGTAGCGATAGTCGAAGTGATTTAAGCGCTGTTCGATCGCAGCTCGGCAGGTTTTCGCGATCGCTGTCCAGGCTTCGTCGAATTCTTCTTTGGCACGTTTTTCGGGGAAGTGTCCGGCGATTAGGATGAGGTTGGGTGTGCCTTGGGTGACATCGATGAGGGCGGGGGAGATGACGGGATAGGGGGAGGGTTAGCTTTGCAGAGGGCGTTGGCGAGGTAGGAGAGGATGAAGGAGCTTCCGTAAAGGTCGCGGAGTTTGCGGGATTTTTCGATGAAGCCTTGGACGGGGGCGAAGGTGATGGCGGTATAAATGGTGTCGGTTGGGATGCTTATGAGATCGCGGAGGCGGGGGCTGACTATCCTTTAGGAATTCGCTTTTATGGGTCGAGAATCCGGATTGGTCTTGTCATGATACTTGTATTTTTTCGTTCAGTGTTACTTAAATTGAGGGGGCGCAAGCAGGCGTTTCGCGGCTTAAAATCTTGAGCTATTTTCAATAAATGGGGCTACTATTGACGATGAAAATGACCCCCACATTTTTGCCTTCTGAAACCCGCTCTGCGTAATGCTTCTACAAAGGCGGGGTTGCCGATCAGATGCGATCGGATTTGTCGGAAACGAGGTCTATCGCAATTTAGTTTTGCGACTTTCCACCCTGTTGCCGATCAGATGCGATCGAATTTGTTGGAAACCAAAACACTTGCTCAGTTCGCCGGTTCCCAAGATTGGTTGCCGATCAGATGCGATCGGATTTGTTGAAAACTAGATTTCTTAGCTCGATCGATAAGGTCGGGCTTCTTTTTTGGAAAGCGCGATCGTACCAAACTCAGACCTGCGATCGCGAAATCAAGCAAAATTCAGCGATCGTACTTCTTGCCCAATCCCCTTCAACGGTCAGCCCCTCAGCCTCGCGGCTTGAAAAAATAACCGTACAATAGAGAAACCGAACTTACACAGCATCATGGCAGAGCAAGTCACGCTAACCCTTCCAGACGCATTGGCGCAGCAGGTTCATGAAGTCGCGAACCTAACCCAACGCTCACCGGAAGAAGTCCTCTTAGAATGGCCATCTCGTGGCAGGACGGAGCCTGAAATCTCTTTTCTGTCTGATGATCAAGTGTTGTTACTCTGCGATTCAGAATTATCTCTACAAGAGCAAACGCAACTCAGCGACCTTCTGAGTGGATTGAGAATGGATTGAAAATTTAAGGACTGATCCCACATGGGGGGCGAGCAACCATTTGGCGCTGCGGCTCAAGGATGATTCTGATGTGTTGACCGTCCGAAGCTATTGGATCTCAGCAGGCTGGCATCCACCCCAATTTTAGAAGATAAACTCATTAGTGCTTAAACATTCTCACCCTATCGAGCCGCCTCAATTGCTTAATTCACCTCATCTCGCAACGGATTTAACCTTAACTTTGCAGGAACATTCAGCGGCGGACGATCGCGATACCACTCAATGTAACCATCAATTTCAGACTGATTATCGAGATAAAAACTTAGCGCATCGAACACTTGAGCCGCAGACACTAAATTGAATAACTCTGCTGAAATCTCTTCAGGCGCAACCCCCGATCGCCAAAGTTCTACAATGTCTTGCACCGTTAGCTGAGTTCCTGTGATCGTCGGTTCTTTAAGCAGCGTTCCCACATCCCGAACAACATAACGAGGGATAGTTTGAGACATCAGCCCTTGCTCTACAAATCATTTTTTCTATTGTAATCGAGTCGCTACGATTCATTTTGCATCTCAATCAGACCGCAGCTACCCAGAATGAAAATCGCTAAAAAACTCACTTCTTCTTGCGATTCTTACGTCGCGCATCAGATTGTTGTTTCCGCTTCGCCTTACTTTTAGATTTCTGCTTCTGAGAACCTGCCGGACTAGATCCCGTAGAAGAACTTGGCCTCACATCTTCTAAAGGCGTTGGACGAAGCTCAAACCGACGGCGAGGAACTTCATCTCTCGATTTCAGCCCCAAACTCACCTGCACCTCATTCCAATCCCCATTAAACATTTCGTCCACCTTCCTAGCCGCAAACGCCCACTCAATTAAGGGAACCGCTTCCATCACTCGAAATTCAACTAAGACCCCGATTAAGCATCCATTGAAGTCAGGCTCATTCTCCGCAAAATGAGTCAATTGCTCTTGCACAACCTCAAGACATTGCGCCGCGACTTCAGGCTGTTGTTTTGCGATCGCTTCCAACCCATCCACTGCAGTCATCCGCGCCCAACCCACTTAAGTACGATCGCGCAGAAACTCTGCAAGGACTGGAATCGCAGGCGCACCCACTAGCCCAAACACGGCTGGCAAGTCTGTACTCATCCAGTCACACCAACCCTCAAACTCCTTCTCCTCAGACATCTTGTGCAACAGAGGCAACACTGCCGCTTTCGCCCGCAACTGTCCCAGCGCCCGCCAAGCGTGAATAGGCGACCAGCCCTCCGTCACTTCAGCATCAAGATCGTACAGTTCAGAATCAGTTGCCATCCGAATCAGATTAGGAATGTCCTTCTCTGTGAGTCCCAATGCTAGATAGTTGATCCAACCTCAAACACCTTCTAATGAGCATTCACCTAGAGCAAGCAGTTGAGTCAAAGGTTCAGAATAATCCGCGATCTCCATAATTTTCCCCACCTGATTATTTCATCTTAAGAACGATCTCTGATTGGATTGCGTTTTGTTAGACGATAGACGATCGCTCTCAGCGCAAATTTTGGTAATGCCATCATGCGCTTCCATCGCCAAGGTTCTTGGTACAGTCGATACAACCATTCGAGGTGATTGTCACAAAACCATTTCGGGGCGCGATCTTTTGTGCCTGCCCAGACATCGAAACTCCCACCCACACCGATCCACACAGAATTTGGGCAAACATGACGGTGCTGCGCGATCCATAACTCTTGTCGAGGCACACCCAAGCCCACATAAATTAAGCGGGGTTGGAGTGTCTTCAGTTTTTGCAAAAAATCGGGTTCGTCTTCGGGTTTGAGATAGCCGTTTTGAACATCGACGATCGAGATTCCTGGTACTTGCTGCCGCCAATTTTGCGCCGCAATTTCCGCGACACCCGGCGCACCTCCAAAGAAAAAGATTGACCAAGGTTCACTAAATTGGGTCGAGCGCTCTAACAACGTTTGGGCTAGTTCAATCCCTGGCGTTCGTTTCACGCGCTTGCCGTGGAGCCGCATATACAGCACAATGCCTGAGCCGTCAGGAATCACCAGTTCAGCTTGATGAATAATATTTGCCAGTGCCGGGTTTTGCTCTGCTTGCATCGTCATCTCCGCATTTAGCGTGATCACATGGCAACCGAGGTGCTGTTCGATGCGGTGAGCCAGCCAGCGATCGTAATCGTTTACCAGGTGCATGAGTAGCCCTAACACCGGAAAGGGCTGCAAGGATTCGGAAAAAGGAACGTGAGTCACAAGCTTCCTCGGCAGAGGTTGTTCGGGATTGAATTGTAGCAGGGGGGATCACGAAAGGACAAGATTATCGCGATGCACGACGGTTTCTTCTCCTTCGTATCCGAGAATTTTTGGAATTTCCTCAGATTGGCGACCTCGAATTTTTTCTAGTTCTTCGCTGTTGTAGTTGACAATGCCGCGTGCAATTTCTTCGCCTTTACGATCGCAGAGTTTCACCGCGTTCTGACTGTCAAATTCGCCCTCAACTTGCACAATTCCAGCGGCTAACAGCGATCGTCCAGATTTCCGAATTGCCCTGACCGCGCCATCATCGAGATACAACTGTCCCACGGGGACTAAACCATGGGCAATCCAACGTTGCCGCGCGTTAAACGGTCGGGGTTGCGGCTCAAATTGAGTTCCGATCAATTCACCGGATAGGATTTTGATCAAATTTTGCGGCGATCGACCTTGTGTGATCACAGTTCTTACCCCTGCTCCGGTCGCAATTCGAGCCGCTTGAATCTTTGTCACCATGCCGCCTGTGCCCCATTGCGTTCCAGAGCTTCCAGTTTGAACTTCTGACAGTTCATCAATGTGCTTCACGATCGAAATGGGTTGAGCATTTGGATTGCTGCGTGGATCAGCAGAATATAAGCGATCGACATCGGTAAGCAAAAATAACCAATCGGCATCGACTACACTTGCAACCAGTGCCGATAGCGTATCATTATCGCCAAACTTCAATTCATCGATCGAAACCGTATCGTTCTCATTCACGATCGGAATCACATTCAGATTCAGGAGTTCTTGAAAGGTACGAAGAACATTGATATATCGACTTCGCTGAACTAAATCTCCGCGAGTGAGAAGAACTTGCGCGATCGGTTGTTGTAAAGCGGTGAAAAAATCGTCATAAATCCGCATCAAGCGCCCTTGACCCACAGCGGCAACCGCTTGTTTGAGTGCTATCGATCTCGGACGTTCCACCAAGCCCAATCGCGCACATCCGACTCCGACTGCGCCCGACGACACTAACACCACGCGATGTCCTTGTCGGCGCAACTGACTAAGCACTTCAACCAAAGCCGCGATCGTCGAAAGCGCAAGGTGTCCTGAATCGGGCTGCGTCAGGCTAGAAGTCCCGATTTTAACCACAACCGTTTGAACCATTAGCCCGAACTCTGTAAACCGCTTGACTATCCTATCAAGATATGTGAATGAATCAATTCGCGACTATACAAACAAAGCCCTCCAACGCGGACTCGCTTCGCGAGAAGGCACTGTCAATCTTGAACTTGCGCTTAGTTCTTGATTTACGTAAGAGGTTTATTTAAGCAGTCTGAAAATTGAGTGTTTGTTCGCCCAAATAGTTTTCAATGCTACCGTTAGACGAATCGAGAACTGAGCTTGCAGCAATCTTTAACGCTAGAGGATTGCCTTCATAATGAGCCACGATCGCTGCAATTTCCGCAGGAGTTCCCTGTAAACCTTTTGCAGCTAGAATCTGTTCTGCTGCTGCTGGCGTTAATCCAGCAACGGACAGCGATCGAACTGCTAATTTTTCGCCTTCAAACGCAACAACTTCGGCAGGCTTTGCTCGACTCGTCAGCACAACACAACTTTGATGAGGAATTTCTGCAACGCGGCGCAAAAGCTCCCCGTAGGCTTCATAGCCTAATTGATATTTATTTGATTGCGATCGATTAGTTAGGAGCATATCGAAGTGATCAAGAACGACTAAACATCGCGACTCGCGCAAGCAGTGAATTAATCGGGAAAGTTGACCTCCAACAGTTGCCGGAATATCAGTGTTGGGCGCAAGCAATTGAATTAAGTCTGTTAATAACTCAGTCAGTGCGGGTGCATCACGCAAACTCCGCCAGATCACAAACTTAAATTCAGGTTTTACAAGCTGAGCTAATTTCACCGATAACGCTGTTTTGCCGATCCCGCTTTCACCGAGTAGCGTTACGAGTCGACAGAGATCGCACACGATCCACTGTTGCAGTTTGGTTAATTCTTGAGCGCGATCGTAGAAGGTTGATACATCGATCGCATCGCCCCACGAAGTATTTGAACATTCCCAATTCTGATTGAGGGGAGGTAAAAAATCTATTGCTCGCTGCGATTTAGATTGTGATCTTCGCAGTGGTTTCCTTAAACCTCGCTGTACAATCCCTTTAACGTTGTATTTAGTGATTTTTTCGCCGCAAGCGTCTGAAAGCAATCTCCAAAGTTTATAGCCTGTGTCCTTGATGTAACCGTAATCGTAACCCGATGCTTGGGCAATTTGAAGATACGATCGACCTTCCCAAACTGCACGAAATACAATTTCTTCAACTTGATTGAGATATCCCCGGTCTAAAGCGTGTTCGATCGTCTTTAATGCTTCCTCAGTAGTCATTTTCTTTATCCTTCATCAAGAAGTAGCCAAGATGAAACTTCACCTTGCTACTTGGTTATTTTGTGGATAGCTACGCCTTTCTGCGAATCCCTTGCTCTGACAAATTCAATCTGCTGAGTTCAACGAAAACTTGACTTGCTTCGGTATTTCTTCTGACTTTTGTCTGGCTTTCGTCTGACTATATTCTGACTTTTTCCGACCGTCAAACCGTTTATAAGAAACTTAAGATTTACGAATAGTTGGTCAAGACAGATTACGTTACGGTTCATCTGTAATTAAAAACCCCCCAGGTTTATAGGAGTTGCTTTCATGTCCAAGGTTCTAGAGTTTGTTGCACAACCCGATGTGAATACTTGCCAAAGTGCTTGTATTGCTAAAGTTTTAGGGACTGATGACGTTTATGGAATTCGCGCAGATTTGGAAGCGATCGGCGTTGCTGGCGATCCCGCTGTGATGGGTGAATATCTTCGTCCGCGTGTCAAGTCTTACAAGTTCCTTCTGACGGGATCGTTGAACGATGCCAAGGCTGCCCTTGATGATGGCTGTGTCGTAATCACTCACGGCTGGTTCAGCCATTCGGGTCACGTCATTTGCCTAGTTGGGTATGAAGCCGACCCAAATACACTTTCTTACCGTTTCATCGTTGATGATCCGTATGGAGAGTTTGATTTTTCTAGTGGTCAGTATGACACATCTAAATCTGGCAATAATGTACGCTACTCCAGCTACGGCATCTATGCTTACTGCGTTGCGGCGAGTGGCTATGGTGACGCAGATGAAATTTACCGCCGCAAGACATTGCTCTCAACTGAGCAAAATGCTTGGTTTCACATCATCAAGAACTAAAAAACTAGACTCTCTTTGAAGGAATTTAGGGTTGCATCTGCTCAAGAACCACAGCAATCATAAAGGAGCAACAAGTTATGAAATTCTGGAATCCAGAAGTTATTCGATCTACAACACCCCTCGTTTTAGCAGGAGTCGGAGCCGCGATTGGAGTTTTGGTTGTCGTGAATAAGGATGTCACAGAACAAAAAGCAACGGCTGCGTTTGGTTTAGCAGGAACCGCGATCGCAGGTGCTGCGGGTCTCGCTCAGTCCGGTAAAAGCGACTCTGATTTCTCGGTTAAGCAGCGAGGGGAAGATTTGGAAGTTACTACACCGAGCAAGGAATTGGTACAAGAGTGAGATCGAGTCCTCGATCGACATCCAGCGGCTCTGAAGCTGCTCACATTTGTCTACTGAAAACTCATTGGAAATTTAAGCAAAAACAATGCACACAATTGTTGCTAAGGCTGAGACTAAGCTAAAGAAAAAGCTGCTGGATTCATCGCAACTCCAACCGCATGAAGTTGTAATCGTTCCTGCGGGCAAATCCTACGGAATTGTCAGCTTTGAAACTGCTGAAGATGGACACTTCAAAGTGACGCTTGCAGCTAACAGCGGAACATTCTATGTATTTAACGAGCACTGGGAAGGATTAAGCAACAGCGCAGTGCAGCCGTTCATTGCTTCTACAGCCGCCGCTCTGATCACCAAAGCGCAAGCAGAAGCAATTTTTGGCAATCCAATCCATGACCAAGAATTTCGGGATTTGAATGCTTGTTTAGCACGGTATGAGATTAACACTCCCGTAAGAATGCGTCACTTTCTCAGCCAGATTGCTCATGAGTCTGGTGGGCTGCGCTGGTTAAAGGAACTTGCCGATGGAACTGCCTATGAATTCCGCGAGGACTTGGGCAACGTGCATCCGGGAGACGGTCCGAAGTACAAAGGAGCAGGCGCAATTCAGCTCACTGGACGAGCGAACTATGCTGCTTTCGCGCAGGCGATCAGTGATCCTAAAGTCATGGAAGGCTGTGAGTATGTTGCAAAAATTTATCCTTTCTCTAGTGCTGGATTTTGGTGGCACAACAATCAGATAAATGCGTTGTGTGACCAAGGGGCAACCGTTGAGGATGTAACTCTCTATGTGAATGGGGGTGACAACGGTTTAGACGATCGCAAAGAATACTACGGGAAAGCCAGAAAGGTCATTTAGTCACGGGGTGACAAAGAGGCTAGAAAGTGCGATCGCCAATTCAACATCAACGATCGCACTGCTCTTGAGCAAACCATTACATTAACTGATTTCACTTAAGCTTTTGAGGTGTTAGACATGAACGGAAATACACTGTCCAAATTAGACTTTACGCATCCTGAGAACTCTGCACCTCATGATGAAATTGAGCGCTTGCAGAAAGAAATTAATAGCTTGCAGAAAGAAATTAATAAGCTGATTCCCGTTTCGGATACTCTAGTGCGGCTAATTAAGCTGCGTGCAGTTTCGATCGGAACGCCAGGTAAGCCCGATCGCAAGTTCATCAGATGGCAGATACGTTTGGGTCCGATGCGCGTCTCGATCGGAACGCCAAGTGAGTCCGATCGAGAATCAAAAACTACATCCCATTCCACTTACATTAAGTCGGATAATGAAGCTGCTTATCAGCCTCTGTTGAATTTAGCAGCTTCTGTAAATTCCGTCTGCTTAGAGGAATACAGCAAGCAATTGGATGATCTTTGGTCTACTCCTAATATTGAGATTACTAGGGTAAGAAAGCAATTAGCAGACATCAAAAACAAGGTTGATTTAATTGATCAAAGATTAAATAGTCTTCTCAATGACTCGATCGGACCAATCTCAATTAGAGGAAATGTTATTAAAATGTATGTTTCTAGAATTGGTCATTTAGAGTTCAGAAAAGAAGCAGAAAGTAACTACGAAATCATTAATATGCTACTTGAATCAATTAGTCAAATTCTAGAGACTGCCGAATGTCCTCCTGGAGATTCAACAACAATTTCTACAAATAAGTTGTTACAACTGAATGTACTAAAAGATGGAGATAGAGCTAGTGCAGTGGTTGGGGCGATGATTGCGATCGAGCTTCGTCGATTACACGTTGAGCAATTAGTTAGAAAAGATCGGAAACGCCGTAATAAGACTCTTTTACTGGTCTCTACCTATATTCTTGTGATTGCGATTTGTATTATCATCCTGCCGTTGCTTACAACAATTTTTCCAAAAGTTTCTGATATTTCCTTTCTTGGATTTATTAAGGGTTTTAACGTTGTAAACTCAACTGAATCTTTGTCGAGCCAACCCATTCATCTTCTAGGAATTCCCGCTGCGGTGATTATTTGGAGCTTTATCGGTAGTTTTGCCGCCACGATTCATCGATTTAATCGCAGGTCTGTTTACTATTTTGATGACGCGATTAAATGGATGATTACTCGTCATGTTCAAGGCATTGTTCTAAGCTCTGCATTTTATTTGATTTTGACTTCGGGATTGTTTCTACCTTCTAGCGGCGATAGTCAATCTTTAATTAAAGACAAGGTAATTCTTGTATTATCGTTTTTAATTGGCTTTAGCGATCGCTTTGTAGATAGTGTTTTTAACACATTAATCGAACGGTATTCGGGAAAATCAAAATCACCGGAGCCGAAATCGAATCTGTGTGATCGAGATTCTGAATAAAATGCACCGCCCGAATTCCATTCGACGGGCATCTGCAACCCGGGCAAAGGTCTGATTAATCCGGCATCGCAAAGCCAGTCCTCGGATCGCGAATATACAATCCCAACACCAACGAATTGATCACTTCATCCCAAACCGGAGTTAGCTTTTCCGCTTGATCTACCCAATAATCAAACGTGATTAAACATTGAATATTCGAGCCAAGTCCCACACAGATGCGAGAATACGCTTCACGATTTTCCTGTGAATCCAAGAACTTGATTTGTATCCACGCAATCCGAGCCGTTTGGCGCTTCACCATGGTCACCTCTCCTTGTTCGATCACATCCCGTCGATCGCCGATCGCAACTTTTTTCACCGTATGCGCCAGCGGGAATAAGTTCCAATCGTTTTCAGGCAAATGATTGTAAGACACCTCCAGCCGACAATCATCATTCGGCGGCACAGCATCGTGAAATCGAAAAGACTTTTCATCCGGTTCAAAGTGCCAATCTTGCGGAATATCAAACCGCACCGCACCCCTTCCCGCTACAAAGATTTTATAGCCTGGTTTTGAGTCCCAGCCGTGATTGTCGCTGATTTGCAGCGTTTCCTTGATCCACTCTGGCTTACCTTTTTTGCGCTTGCCCATAGATAAATCCACGATCGCGTTAAACCTCATGGTAAATCATGCGGATCGCGATCGTGATTTCCGTAATCTTTATCCAATTCTCGATCGATAATCCTCGTAGCCAAATTCCCGCCATAGTTCAAATGAGCCATCTTTTTTGAGACAGCCGATCGCCGGATGAGCGACACCATTGAACATGGTGGTTTTCACCATCGTGTAGTGCATCATGTCCTCAAACACAACGCGATCACCCACAGATAAAGGTTGATCGAACTGATAATCACCCAGGAAATCACCCGCTAAACAGCTTGCTCCCCCTAAGCGATATCCATTTTCAGACACAGTAGCCCCAACAATCTCAGGGTGATATGGCATCTCTAAACAATCGGGCATATGTGCCGTGAAAGAGACATCCAGCATCGCATGAGTGAGATCGAGTGTTGGGATCAAATCGAGAACCGTACTCAGCAAAAATCCCGTTTGCCAAACGATCGCGGAACCGGGTTCTAGAAATAACTGCAAATGCGGATAACGATCGTGAAATGCACAAAGAACCGCGATCGCGTGATCGACATCATAGGTTTCATGCGTCATTAAATGCCCGCCGCCAAGGTTCAACCATTGAATCTGAGGCAACAAATGGCCATAGTGTTGCTCAATCTGCTGAAGCGTCTTTTCCAAAGCAAAAGAATCACTTTCACAAAGATTATGAGAGAGAAAACCATTGATTCCGTCGGGTAAGCGATCGCCCAATTGTTCCGGCAGAACACCGAGTCGTGATCCGGGTTGGCAAGGATTATAGAGCGCGGTTTTAACCGGGGAATAGAGCGGATTGATCCGCAGCCCGATCGAGGTTGATCCTTTTGGCGGTGCCTTCGGCTCACGCGAGCGTGTTCGTTCCCACTGACTCAAGGAATTGAAGGTTAGATGAGAAGCTCGATCGAGCAACTCCGACAAATCCTGATCTCGATAAGCAGGCGAATAGACGTGCAATGTACCCCCAAATTCTTCTGCCGCCAGCCTCGCTTCCCAAAGCGAACTCGCCGAAGCTCCGACTAAACTCTGCCGAATCATCGGGAAACTGTGAAACAGTGCAAATCCCTTCAGCGCCAACAGAACGCGAACCGGAGCCGATCGCTGAACTCGATCGAACACTTGCAAATTCCGCTCAAGCCGCACTTCATCCAGCACGAAACAGGGCGATGGAATCGTCGCCAATACTGCATCATTGATCATTTCCTAAACCTCCGCGAACGGGGAAGACTGATCAATCACTTCATGCCACGGCAGACCAAGCGATCCAATGCGCTGCATAAAAGGATCAGGGTCAAGCTGTTCGACATTAAAAACTCCTGGTTTTTGCCAAGTTCCATTCGCCACCATCAATGCACCCAGTGCGGCAGGCACACCCGTTGTATACGAAATCGCTTGCGCTCCCACTTCTTGGTAAGCTTTGGCGTGATCGCAATTGTTGTAAATGTAATACTGCTGCGGTCTGCCGTTTTTAATGCCGCGTAGATGACACCCGATCGAGGTTTGTCCGGTGTAAGTGGCTGCCAGAGAAGACGGATCAGGCAATAGCGTTTTCAAAAACTTTAGCGGAATCACAGGCGTTCCTTCGTAATCCACCGAATCGATCCGGGTCAAGCCCAAATTTTGCAGCACTTGCAAGTAAGTCAGATAGCTCTCCGAAAACGTCATCCAGAATCGCGCTCGCTGCAAAGTCGGGATATGTTTGACCAACGATTCGAGTTCTTCGTGATAGAGCAAATAAGATTCACGATCGCCAATTTCGGGATACTCGATCGATTGATGCACCGAAAGCGGGGGAACTGTCACCCATTCGCCTTTTTCGTAGTAGCGCCCCGGCTGCGTAATCTCGCGAATATTGATTTCCGGGTTAAAGTTCGTGGCAAACGCCCGCCCGTGACTTCCCGCATTGCAATCGACGATATCGAGTTCGTGAATCTCATCAAAGTGATGTTTCAGCGCGTAAGCCGTGAAAATGCCCGTCATGCCGGGATCAAACCCACAGCCGAGAATTGCCGTCAATCCCGCCTCAAAAAAGCGATCGTGATAGGCCCACTGCCAGTGATATTCAAACTTCGGATCATCGGGAGGCTCATAATTTGCCGTATCGAGATAATGCACGCCTGCTTCGAGGCACGCATCCATCAGCGCGAGATCTTGATAGGGCAAAGCCACGTTGATCAGAATATCGGGGCGAAACGCTTTGAGCAGCTTCAAGGTTTGGGGCACGTCATCCGCATCGAGTTGTGCGGTCTGAATGGATTTTGTAGAAATACTCTGAGCGATCTGATTACATCGTTCTAGAGTTCGGCTGGCGAGTAGGATTTCATCAAACTCTTCCAGTGCAGCAAGTTTGTGGGTAACAACGCGGCTCACCCCACCCGCTCCAACAACCATCACTCGTGCCATTTTTTCTCCTTACCTTAATAGATTAGTTTTGGGAGTGCTATCAAGTCCCCTAGATGTTCCAGACACATCATTATGCCACGGGATTTTGTTGGATGTTAGATTCGTGGGTTGCAAACTCGAAAAATGCTGCTACGGCTCTATTTCTCCAAATTGATCGCGATATTGTTGCAGCAAGACTTCCATTTCGTCTGCGCGTTGGCGTTCTTGTTCGGCGCGTTGTTCAGCGTGTTCGGCGCGTTGGCGCTCTTGATCCAGCATTTGATTGATTGCAGCGAACGAGAAAAAGGGCACTCCGTCCGGTCGATACAGTTGCAATTCTTCTCCTAGCTCAAACCGAATTCCCAATCGGGGACTGATCCATCCGTTCATTGAGTCGATTTGGTCTAACCAAGGATCTTCCGATCGACACCATCCCGATAGCTGATTGCCATCTGGATCGTAAAGATAGTACTCCTCGACTCCATAAGTACTGTAGAACAGCAGCTTACGACTCATTTCTCGCGGAGTATTGCCTGGTGACAAAATCTCGAATACGACTTGAGGTGGAATATTTTCTTCTCGCCATTGTTGATAAGAGCCTCGATCGCCCTTCGGTCTACCAAACACCACCATCGTGTCGGGCGCAGTACTCAGCCGATTGTTGCCCTCGACCGGATACCAAAGCAAATCTCCTGCGACAAATACATCAGTACGATCAGCAAACAACCACTCTAGATTCTGCTCAATCACCACAATCCAGCGAAATTGTTTCGTATTGTCCGCCATTGGTTTGCCGTCACTTTCCGGGTAGATAATCTCGCTGGATGTCTGCTGCTGAGTGACCATCGATCGAATCTCCGTGCAACGCGATTTCCTTCATCCTAGTATAAAAGTGCTAGTTCTTCTATGAGCGATCGCGGACAGCCTGATCTCAACTTTTTGGAGTGCGGTGATATGAAACTGAATCACGCTGGGCAGATTAGATTCAGGCGTTAGAAGTTCAAACAAACCGCACCTTAAAGGAGAAACGTTTCTCATGAAATCTGAACTGAAGGTAAAATTTCTCAATCATCTGCTGTCGAAAAAGAAAGAAGGTGGCTTCACCCTGATTGAATTGCTCGTTGTCATCATCATCATCGGTATTCTGTCCGCGATCGCGCTTCCTTCGTTTTTGAACCAAGCAGCGAAAGGTCGTCAATCTGAAGCAAAACAGTATGTTGGTACTTTGAACCGTCTCCAGCAGTCTGGCTTCGCAGAAAATGGCTCATTCGCACAGAGCTTGACCCAACTATCAAACCCAGTTCCGTCTCAAACGACGAACTACACCTACGGTGTTTCTGCAACCAACAACACAGGTACCAGTGCAAGTGCAGCGAATCACTCCTCTCCTACCACTAATGCTGGCGCTGTTAAAGCATATGTGGGCGGAGTGTTTTTAACGACTAACATTGGTGCAAATAGCGAAGCGAACACAACTGCAATTTTGTGTGAATCTGTCGCTCCAACTGCTGCTGCTGCTACCGCTGCTGTTCCATCTAGCGGCACATCTTGTGCAGCTAACACTCAAGTCGTAACCAAGTAGGATAGCGCTGATACAATTAGCAATCTTTGGGTGGGCAGAAGCAGTTCTGCCCACTTTGTTTTTGGCTGTTATATTTTCCCCAAAGTTGTCCATACTAAATCAGCTTTTTTGCGTGAATTCCCAATGACGATGACTCCAATGCCCCCGGCTGACACGTCTACCAACTTGCAACAGCAAGCCCAGGATCATTTAATTCAAGGCCGCTACGACCGGGCAGCAATTCTCTACGAGCAAGCGATCGAAGCAGAACCTGATATCAGATCTCACTACTGGCACTATGGGCTACTGCTCTTGTTGCAGGGAGAAGAAGCAGAAGCTCAAACGATTTGGTTATTTGCCCTCTCTGAAACAGATCCCGAACAGATTGGGCAAAGCAGTGCAGAGCTAGTCAGCATTTTGCAGACCGAAGCGGAACGCCGTGAATCTCTTTGTGATTATTCAATGGCTTGGGCAATTCGGCAGCATATTCGAGAAGTCGCGGTGAACTCCATCGATAACCTGTGGCATTTGGTGCAACTATCGATCTGGATCGGGCTATTTACTCCTGATATTTTTGATGAAATCGGGTTAATCTCTCAAGTTCAAGCTGAACACTCTACATTTGATCCAGTCCTAGCCCTTGAAGTTATCCAACGCATTCTAAGCCAGTTTCTACCCTCGCCAGAGATTCTAAACTTGCTTGAGATTTGTAGAACTCGGATTTCTCCCCCTAAAGCTTGGCATGATGTTCTGATTCCGGCGGCGTTTAGACTTGGATACGATTTGCAGAAGCCAAAAGAAGCGGCAGAACTCATTGAAGTGGTTCTGAAAATTCAAGATGAGCCAGACTTGCTGGGTGATCTGGCAATGTTCTACCAGAATGCCAACAATTATGATCAAGGAATTGCAGCCGCAAAACGTCGCCTTAAACTAATGGACTCGCTGCCCGACAAAATCTTCTCAAGCCATCTCTTATTGCGGGGGCTACTTGGCGCAGGTGGCTATTGGGAAGAAGCGATCGCAGCTTCAGAACAACATATCGACTTGCTGCAAGCCCTAATTGATCAGCAGCCAACCGATATTCATCCTAGTCGAGTCAGGCGGATGTTTAATTCGAGCTATCACTTGGTTTACTTCAAAGATCAGCCTGAAAAATGGCGATCGCTGCAAAACCAACTCATGGATTTTTGCCAAAGAAATATGCGGCTTGAAGTCGCTGATCAAGTTCAAAAGTTTCAGTTTAGAGAGCGGATTCAAGCTTGGAAAGCAAATTCGACAAGACCACTAAGAATTGGCTACTTGTCTCACTGTATGGCATTTCATTCTGTGGGTTGGTTAGCTCGTTGGCTGTTTAAGCATCACAAGCACGATAATTTTGAGATCTACGCCTATTTCATTAACTATAAGGAAGAGTTCGATCCTGTTCAGGATGTGTTCTCTAGCAGCACTGATCATATTCGCAAAATTCCATCCGCAACTTCTGCGATCGACATTGCAAATCAGATTTACCAAGACGAAATTGATATCCTGATTGATCTCGATAGCATCACGCTTGATCTAACCTGTCATGTCTTTGCGTTAAAGCCTGCGCCGATTCAAGTGACTTGGCTCGGTTGGGACGCATCGGGAATTCCAGCGATCGATTATTTCATCGCCGATCCTTACGTTGTGCCAGAGTCAGCAGATAGATACTACAGCGAAAAAATTTGGCGACTGCCTCAGACTTATATTGCGGTCGATGGCTTTGAAGTAGACGCGCCTACTCTACGTCGTGAAGATTTTGGAATTCCTGATGATGCAGTAGTTTTTCTCACTGCACAGCGAGGCTACAAGCGCCACCGAGAAACCGCCAAAATGCAGATGCAAATCATCAAAGAAGTCCCAAATAGCTATCTGCTAATTAAAGGGTTTGCAGATGAAAAATCGGTACAAGACTTCTTCTTGGAAATTGCGAATGAAGTCGGTGTTTCACCTGAGCGATTGCGGTTCCCCAAAACTGATCCGCTTGTCCCTGCTCATCGTGCCAATCTATCACTAGCTGACGTGGTTCTCGACACATTTCCCTACAACGGCGCAACTACGACACTTGAAACACTTTGGCGCGAGATTCCGATCGTGACACGAGTAGGTGAACAGTTCGCTGCTCGTAACAGTTACGGCATGATGATGAATGTCGGTGTAACTGAAGGGATCGCTTTTAGCGATCGCGAGTATATTGAATGGGGTGTACGGTTAGGAACGGATGCAGCGCTACGGCAAAGTGTCGTTTCTAAGCTACATCAATCGAAGAGATCGGCTCCTCTGTGGAATAGCAAACAGTTCGCCCGTGAAATGGAACGAGCTTACGAACAAATGTGGGCGATCTACGCGGAAAGTTGAGCAATTGTTTTTAAACTGCATTGATACCTGGAGGTTACTTTGACTGCTTCAGTCATTTCCAATCGCGTTGCTCCTGCTGAGATCGCGAAGTCACTTAAGATTCTCGTCCTTACAAACCTCTATCCGCCTCAAGTTTTAGGCGGATATGAAAGGTCGATCGCAGATTTTGCTAGGCTTCTACAACATCGTGGACACCAAGTTTTGGTTCTTACGAGCAATACACCAGAACTTCATGCGGTGCATGAAAGCCGCTATGCAGAACCTCACATTGATCGAGCCTTTTTACTACTAGGAGAATGGTCTGCTGGAGGCACAAGATGGCTTGATCCTGGGACAGTTAGCAGTCGCTTACAGCAAAATGTTCAAGTTCTGAACCAACAAATTGAAGCGTTTCAGCCCGATGTTTGTTTTGCTGGAAACTTGGATTTTCTGGAAACAGGAATTGAGTTAATTGATGCACTGTTGAGCAGAAAAATCCCGATCGCTCACTATGTAATGAATGCTCATCCAGGCTATTCAGTCGAAATTGCACCTCAGCGCTCAACCCACCGCTATCTCACTTGTAGCAATTGGATTATTCACAGTCTTGCTTCACAAGGTTATCCGATCTCGAATGCTCAGGCTATTTATCCTGGCGCAGATGTAGAAACGTTTTATCAACCGGAGTTACCGAAGCGCGATCGATTAAGAATTGCCTATGCTAGCTTAGTCGCACCTTATAAGGGAGCGGATGTTCTGATTGAAGCATTGGCGATGCTAAATGCTAGTGGAATTGAATTTAGTGCCACGATCGCAGGTGGCACGTTTCAGCCTGAGTTTGTAGAAGCGCTGAAATCTTTTGCGGTTTCCGAGGGATTAGCAGATCGAATTGAATTTCCAGGTGCTTTGTCCCGTCAGCAGCTTCGAGAACTGTTCAAAACTCATAATGTTCTCGCATTTCCGTCTCGATTCCAAGAGCCATTTGGTATTAGTCAAATTGAAGCAATGGCGGCCGGACTGACTCTGATCACAAGTGGGACAGGAGGTGCAGGCGAAATCGTCTACCACGGAGAGGATGGATTGTTATTTGAATCCGAGAATCCTTTAGCACTTGCGGATGCTCTATCATTTCTTGCTGCAAATCCTGACGCTTGGGAGCAACTCGCTTACAACGGACAGCGCAAAGCAATGACCGAATTCACTCAAACGAAAGCGCTTGCAAAACTAGAGAGCGTTCTGTTTGAACTTGTTTCTGTTTAACTCGTTGAGGATTGGTAAATATGACTCTTTTTGTTCCTCATTTGAAAGCTCGTGGGCATCTCGAAAATCTTCATATCATTGTTGGAATTGTTGGATCTCGTAAGATTCTACAAGACGATGATTATGGTTCTAAAGGATGGTCAGCACTCGGACAGCATCTAACAATTTATGGATTTGATGCTGATGAAGAAGCGTGTGATGCGGCAAATGCAGAACTAGCGAGACGAAACATTACTTGGCAGGAAAAACACATTCCGTTAGCTCTTGCCAGTACAGTTGGAGAAGCGACCCTTTATGTCACAGGTCATCCAGCTTGTAGCTCTTTGTATCCGCCCAATGAACCTTTGATTTCTCGCTTCAACGGCTTTGAGCATTCGATGAAACCAAACTTCACGATCGAGATTGAAACTACTACGATTGATGAGTTTTGCGCACGTGAGAATGTTCAATTCGATTTCCTTCAAGTGGATGTACAAGGTGCTGATCTCGATGTCCTAAAAGGCGCGAGTGAAGTCCTCAAAAACTATCTGCTGGGTGTTCTCGTAGAGGTCGAATTCATTCCGCTTTATCATCAACAACCCTTGTTCACTGACATTGATCTATTTCTGAGAAATCATAATTTGACTTTATTTGATCTGATTACTGATAATCCGTGGTGTCGCGTAACCCGCTCTTGTTCCCCGTTTCGAGCCGCAACTCGCGCAGGTCAACTGACTTGGGCAGATGCCTGCTACCTCCGTGATCCACTTCAGCATCAATTTACTGAAATTCAAAGTCCTGCTCAAATTCTAAAAATTGCCTGTCTTGCAGATGCGCTAGAGTTTCCGGACTATACACTTGAGCTATTGGGCTACCTAACAATCACCTATGGCAACGACCCAGTTTATAACTTTGCTTCTGTAATTGTAGAAGTTCTATCCCAGTTTCCAGACCTAGTTAATCAGGGAGTAGATGCTTTGCCAATTATGGCAGCAATTCGAGATCGCCTTTAACTTGCCTATTCCTGAATCAAAGCTTGAATCAAAATCCGCACGATCGCTTCGACTTGCTTAAGCTGTCACCACTTTCGTTTGAGCTTGAATCTGATTGAGATTTAGGAATCACTCGAATTTCCACATCGCTTCCCAACGCGTTTAAAGATCGGAAGAGCCGATCCGCTGAGAATCCAGTGAATTTTCCACGTAACAGAGCAGGATTGCTTGGGCTGATCAACCCCAAGCAATCAAGCCGCTAATTCGCCGAACGAGTTCCGCTTTTACCAATAACTCATCAGAATCCGCGGGTCCTAGATCTGAAAAAACATTACCGCTGCTCGTTTGTACCTTAATTTTCTCAGTCATTCTTATCCTCCTCTAACCGTTTCTTGTAGTGTTGTTCATAGTGTTTTTTAGCGCGTATGTTTAAGTATCGTTAAAAAAATAGCCTCCCTGAGCTACCTAAAGCTTCTAGCTCAGAGCTTGAATCAAAATCCGCACGATCGCTTCGACTTGATCCGGCGAATTATACGATCGCAAATCTTGGTAAATTTGCTTCGTCGATCGATCAAGCAAGCCGAACTGCCAAATAATTCCCGTTGTCACTGCTCCTAGCATTGTGGGTTGCCCATCGATCGATGGAGATCGCTCCCATTGATCCAAAGCAATAAGTTCTGCACTTAGCTGAGTAAATCCATAATCTAAATCATCTCGCTTTGCCTCTAGAACTAACAAATCCTTCAAGTTCCCGATCGACAATAGATAATCTAAACTTCCCTGAAGCTGGGAACTCACTTTGACAGGGTATTCGATCCGAATCAGTGCTTTTGTCTGCCGTGCCACCTCTTTTACGATTGGTGCAACATACATCTCCCGCTTTGCTTGCTCATTCGATGAAACAAGAAACATCAAACTTTCCGAAATGTCCCCAGCCAATCAATTGTGGGAGTCGAGCGATTACTTTACCTGACTGCGGTAGCTCCAAGCGAGATCGACGCAACTGATAGCCGAAATACTCAATTAAGTCTTAAGTCGATCGCATCGATATTCTGCTCGAAGTAATTGGAGAAACTGTAAGAACTTTCAGGAGCAAGAATCGGCATTTTGTAAAGGAAGAACGCTCTTTCAATCTTACGCCTTAGAATCGAGATGCAGTCTTCGATCGTATTTTCCATGACTCACCCCGATTTGCCAGAAATCTTGTCGCAACTTCGACAGTATTTACAGCAGGAATATGGCGATCGATTAACTCACCTCGTTTTGTTCGGATCACAAGCTCGAAACACTGCAACGGATCAATCTGATATTGACGTTTTAGCCGTACTAAATGACTCCTTTGATTTCGTTCAGGAGGTCAAACGAACAAACGACTTTGTCTCTGATCTGTGTTTAGACCACGCTGTTCTCGTTTCCCTAATGTTTGCGAGTCGAGAGCGATTTAAGCAAGAAAATTCTCCCTTTTTTCTCAACGTCCGGCGCGAAGGTATTCTATATGACACCTGAACAACAAAAGCTGCTTGACAAAGCCCAGCGTAGTCTGGAGGCTTCGAGAGTTCTTTGGGAAGAGGAAGTTATACGAATTTTCTGTTGCACGCGCCTACTACACAATGTTCTATGCTGCTCAAGCGATGTTGCTTGGAGAAGGACTTTCTTTCTCTAGCCATTCTGGAGTGTTGGCGGCTTTTGGACAGCAGTTTGTTCGTTCTGGTCAAGTTTCAAAAGACTATCATCGTGCCTTGATTAAAGCGGAACGAGAACGATTGAGCGGAGACTACGACCCGGATACAGCACTAAATGAGGCAGACGCGCAAGAGCAAATTCAACAGGCGGAAGCATTTTTAGACATGGCGAGAAGTAGGATCTTCGACTGAATTTCTTACATCGATCTAAAGACGGCAGAGAACTCAACATTCTTCCCTTATCCTGACGGTGAAGAATTGGCAAAATTGCTCTCATGAATCCACAAGTCGAAATCCTCGCTGACCTGCCAGCCCTCGTCGATCGCGCCCTCGAACTCGTTCTCGAAAAACTCCAAAGCGCGATCTCAACTCACAATATCGCCACGATCGCCCTCGCTGGCGGTAGCACCCCGAAACCGCTCTACGAAAAACTCGCACAGCAAGATCTCCCCTGGGACAAACTTCACATTTTTTGGGGCGATGAACGCTATGTCGCGCCCGAGCATCCCGACAGTAACCAGCGAATGGCGCGTCTCGCTTGGCTCGATAAAGTCCCGATTCCTGCTGAAAATATTCATCCGATGCCCACTGATGACGCTGATCCTGCGATCGCAGCCCAAAAACACGAAGCCGATTTACAAGCGTTCTTCAACTCAAAACCCGGAGAATTTCCCGCCTTCGATGTGATTTTGCTCGGCATTGGCGATGATGCTCATACCGCATCCCTGTTTCCTCACACGCCAGCGCTACAAGTGCGCGATCGCTTAATCACGATCGGCAACAAAGACGGAAATCCCCGAATTACCTTCACCGCCCCGTTGATCAATGCCGCTCATACCGTGATCTTCATGGTGGCAGGCGCGAACAAATACAATGCGCTCACCCAAATCTTTGCAGACGAGGCAGACGAAACCACTTACCCCTCGCGTTTGATCAAACCGCAGGGCGAGCTCTGGTGGTTGCTCGATCAGTCTACGAACTTTACTAAATAATGCAAAAAATCGGAGATCTTGGGTTTACAATCGGCTTCACACTTAACATCACTCAGATTTCTCGATCGAACCAAGGAGTTGAATCTTTAATGAGTAACCTGGCTTCCCCAAATCGTCCCAAGCTCGGACGCGCTCTATCTCTTGCTGCCCTGACTCTCACGGTTGGATTGCTGGCTGCCGCTTGTCAAGAAGCCGCCCCACCCACTGCACAAGGAGGAACCGCTTCTCCGGCTGGCTCCGCTAGTCCCGTTGCTGCTAAAGGCTTAAAGATTGGTTCGCTCCTGCCCTCGACGGGCGATCTTGCCTCAGTCGGACAGCAAATGGTGAATGCGGTTCCCATGCTGGTCGAGACAGTAAATCAATGTGGCGGTGTAAATGGTGAACCCGTTGCCCTGGTCAGCGTTGATGATCAGACCGACCCCGCCGCAGGTGCAGAAGGAATGACGCGACTGGCAGAACGGGAAAAAGTGGCGGGAGTTGTCGGATCGTTTGCGAGTAGTGTTTCGACCGCCGCATTACCGATCGCGGTTCGCAACAAAGTGGTTCTGATTTCGCCTGGAAGCACGAGTCCGGTATTCACCCAGCAAGCGAAAGACGGCAAATATCAAGGCTATTGGGCGAGAACTGCGCCACCAGATACCTATCAGGCTCAGGCACTCGCGAAATTGGCAACTGAGCGGAAACTGACCACCGCTAGTACGCTTGTGATCAACAACGATTATGGGGTTGGTTTCGAGCGCGAATTTGTCAAAGCATTCGACGCGCTCGGTGGCAAAGTCACAAACGAAGGGAAACCCACTCGTTACGATCCCAAAGCGTCAACGGTTGAAACCGAAGCAGCAGCAGCTTTCTCAGGCAGTCCAAAAGCAGTAGCGGCAGTGTTGTACGCCGACACGGGAAGCTTGATTGTCAAGTCTGCTTATGAGCAAGGAAAAAGTCAGAACACTCAGTTCTTACTGACCGATGGCGTTTACTCTCAGGATTTTGTCGATAAGGTTGGCAAAGGACAAAATGGGCAATCGATTCTCGCGGGTGCGTTGGGAACAGTTCCCGGAGCCAGCGGCAAGAGTCTAGCAGCCTTCACAAAACTGTGGGAAGAAAAGCAGAAGCGTCCTCTTGTAGCGTATGCGGCTCATGCTTGGGATGCAGCAGCGATTCTAGCTTTGGCGGCGCAAGCGGCGAAGTCGAATAGCGGTGAGGCGATGAAGGATAAACTGCGCGAGGTGACGAATGCCCCAGGGGAAGAAGTGACCGATGTTTGTAAAGGCTTAGAACTTCTGCGCCAAGGGAAAGACATTAACTATCAAGGTGCAAGTGGCGATGTCGATATTGATGCTGCGGGCGATGTTGTTGGAAGTTACGATGTCTGGACGGTCGAACCGGATGGAAAATTGAAAACGATCGGTAAAGTTTCCCCCGCTAAACAGTAAAAAACAATCCCTGTCAGATCGAATTTGACAGGGATTAGTTTTAGTAAGAATTTACGCTTCGTCTAATGCCGCAATTCCCGGAAGCTCTTTGCCCTCAAGCAGTTCCAAACTCGCTCCACCGCCTGTTGAAATGTGGCTCATTTGTTCAGCAACCCCGACTTTCTCAACAGCGGCAACCGAATCACCACCCCCGATGATCGTCGTGGTTCCTTTCGGAGTCAATTCTGCCAAGGTGCGCGCGATCGCTTCGGTTCCTTTGGCGAATTTGTCCATTTCAAACACGCCCATTGGCCCATTCCAAATCACGCTCTTGCACTGAGACAAAGCTTCTTGGAAAGTCTTAATCGAATCCGGGCCGATATCGAGTCCCATCCAGCCATCAGGAATATTTTCGACGCTGACGGTTTGCGTATTGGCATCGGGCGCAAAGTTGTCTGCCACCACTACATCGGTTGGGAGTAACAGATCAACGCCTTTCTCTTTGGCTTTGGCTTCTAGCGTTTTCGCAAGTTCCAATTTATCTTCTTCGACCAAAGATTTACCGACTGCCAAACCTCGCGCTTTGTAGAACGTGAACACCATGCCGCCGCCGATTAGCAACTTGTCTACTTTATCGAGCAGCGTTTCGATCACGCCGATTTTGCTGGAGACTTTCGAGCCGCCGACGATCGCTGCTAATGGACGCTGAGGATTCTCGATCGCGCTTTGCAGATATTGCAGTTCTTTCTCGATCAGCAATCCGGCAACCGAAGGCTTGAGAAATTTGGTCACACCTTCCGTTGAGGCATGGGCGCGGTGAGCGGTTCCGAACGCATCATTTACGTACAAATCTGCGATCGATGCCAATTTCTCAGCGAATGCGGGATCGTTCTTTTCTTCTTCTTTGTAGAAGCGAACGTTTTCCAAAAGTAAAACATCACCGGGCTGCATCGCATCGACTGCCGATTTGACTTCATCCCCGATACAATCATCGGTTTTAACGACGGGCTTACCGAGTAGCTCTGAAAGTCTTGTCCCAACCGGAGTTAAGCGATATTTGTCTTCAGGGCCATTTTTGGGACGACCGAAGTGACTCGACAGAATCACTTTTGCGCCTTTCGAGGTGAGCGCTTCGATCGTGGGCAGTGCTGCTCGGATTCTCGTGTCATCGGTAATTTTTCCTTGTTCATCGACGGGCACGTTAAAATCTGCTCGTACTAAAACACGCTTTCCTTGTAACTCGGCGGACGATAAATCATTAACAGTCTTCTTCGGCACGATCCTGGCTCCTAAATGAGTCTTTCTACCTATTTCTTATTTTTCCATTAATCGTGACACCTACGATCGAAGTTTCTGCAATGCTGGTAGATAAGTTCAGAAAGTCCGGACATTGAATCATGTTTAAAACTGTGTTGTTTCCGATCGATGCCAGCCGCGAGTCTCGTCAAGCCGTGGAAACTGTAGCGGCTCTAGTAAAAATTCACCAGAGTCGTTTGGTGCTGCTGTCGGTGGTCGAGTCGATGGCCGAGCAACCGGACGCGATGGCTTCTCCGGATGCGGTTGCGAATTTGCTCGAAAGTGCGCGATCGCTCTTTTCAGAGCAAGGGATTACTGCGGATGCGATCGAGCGTGAAGGTAAGCCTGCTTTTACGATCTGCGATGTTGCCGACGAGGTGCAAGCGGATTTGATTATTATGGGATGTCGGGGTCTTGGACTTACGACCGAAGGCGCTTCGGATAGCGTTACCAATCGAGTGATTAGCCTTTCTCCTTGTCCCGTCCTTGTGGTTCCCTAGCCATGACTCAAGCAAAACCCAAATTTGTCACGTTTGAGGAATATTTGGAATACGACGACGGAACAGGCAACCGTTACGAACTGATTGATGGTCACTTAGTCGCTTTAATTCCAAGGTCTGAGCCAGATGACTTTATTGCAAATCTGCTCTTTTTCAATTTGGTGAAGGCTGGGCTTCCGCGTCGATTGGCGCGATTGGCAACCTGTGAACTTCAGATTCCAGTTCTACAGAAAGGAGATTCGGAGAATTATTATCCTGACCTTATTGTTTTGGAGAAGATTCATTTACATCTGACAGAGAAACGGCTCACAATCGCGATCAATATGCCACCACCTCGATTGGTGGCTGAAGTTCTGAATGCTGAAAAACTGGAGCAAACACTCACTCGTAAATGCGCTCAGTGCGCGAAACGGGGTATCCCTGAATATTGGTTAATCGATCGCGAGAATCAATCGATCTCAGTTCTGAGTCTTGAAGGCGATCGATATGCTGAAGTGGGATCGTTTGGGGGCGATCGCACAATTATCTCTCCTCAATATCCCCAACTCCAACTCACTCCCGCCCAACTTTTCGAGAATTAAATTCATGTCTTCGCCCCCGATCCAGTGGTATCCCGGTCACATTGCTAAAGCAGAAAGAGCGCTCCTAGAACAACTCAAGCGCGTCGATGTCGTGTTAGAAGTTCGGGATGCGCGAATTCCATTATCGACCTATCATCCGCAGGTCGATCAGTGGATCGGGGAGAAAGGGCGAATCTTAGTGATGAATCGAATGGATATGATTCCATCGAGAGCAAAAGAGCAGTGGACTCAGTGGTTTCAAGACCGGGGAGAAGAACCGCTGTTTACCGATGCTCAACACGGCAAGGGAATTGAAGCGATCGCGAAAGCCACCCAGGTCGCAGGCACACAGATGAATCAAAGACGGCTCGATCGCGGAATGCTGATTCGTCCGGTTCGTGCGGTTGTGATTGGCTTTCCGAATGTTGGAAAGTCTGCTTTGATCAATCGCTTACTTGGGAAGCGAGTCGTCGAAAGTGCCCGTCGTGCAGGGGTGACGCGACAACTCAGATGGGTGAGAATTTCTGATCAGATTGAATTGCTCGATGCGCCAGGCGTTCTGCCGAATAAATTGACGAATCAGCAAGCCGCGATCAAATTGGCGATCTGTGATGATATTGGCGAAGCAGCTTACGATAATCAGCGCGTTGCAGCATCACTTGTGGATCTGTTGCAGTCGTCCTCAGCAGCGTTGGAATCACGCTATGGACTCGCGATCGACGATCTCACCGGAGAAAGCTATCTCAAAACTTTGTCAGAATTAAAATACAAAGGCGATACAGAACGCACTGCGCGACAAATTCTCACCGATTTTCGTAAAGGAAATTTAGGCGCGATCGCACTAGAATTACCTCCAATTAAATGAGTGTAAATTACGACACATCAGTTTAATTAAGGAGGCTGTGTGACTACTTAAGAATTGGCATTTTGTTCTATCTTTCCGGATTTACAGAATATCAATTGAAACCAGTATTGCAGTAAAAATTCGTTTTCTCGATCGTAGGAACATTCTAGTTTTCCATTCGTCATCTTGCCCGAAGTTCTTTTCTAGTCTGGGCTAGAGCGATCAAACAAATTCAAAACTTGTCCGTAGCGATACCGTTTTTTTCAAAGGAATTCCTCTAAGATTTCATTCATTGGCTTCTATTTGGATCTGCAAGTCGTAGACCGAAAACGCAATTTTCAACAATTGCATAAACGCTCTTATTTCGTTCCTACCTAAACTTATTCTTCTGTGGCTGTTGGGGTGTTGCTATGGCACAAATTCGCGAAGTTGTTCAACAAGCACTGACGACCGGACTTCTCTCGATCGAAGCCGAAAATCAACTGCGGATGCTTTTGGCATCAAAATACGATCGTGAAGACTTCCGCGCCTTTATGGTGCTGCAAAATGCGGCAATGGCGGGTTCTGTAAAACAAGAATCTCGATTGTGTCGCGGTTAAGCCGAAAATCCGGTCAAATGGCTCGTTTCTATGGCAATCTGAAAGACAGAAACTCTTGCTTGTAGGGTTCTGTCTTTTTTGCTATCGAGCTATTACCACCGCGTTATGCAAACTCTGCCTACACCGATCGCATCGGCGACTCCTCAGTACTCAACTGACACCACGATTCATCGTCGCAAAACTCGTTCCGTTCCCGTGGGTAGCATCTCGATCGGAAGTGATCATCCTGTCGCTGTTCAGTCAATGATCAATGAAGATACGCTCGACATTGAAGGCTCAGTCGCTGCCATTCGCCGCCTTCATGAAATCGGCTGCGAAATTGTCCGAGTCACAGTGCCAAGTTTGGCGCACGCGAAAGCGATGGAAGAAATCCGCGATCGCTTGCACAAAACTTATCAGCCCGTTCCCCTAGTTGCAGATGTCCACCACAATGGCATGAAGATCGCCCTAGAAGTGGCAAATTATGTCGATAATGTGCGGATCAATCCGGGCTTGTATGTTTTTGAAAAGCCGAAAACCACCGACTACACGCAGGCTGAGATTAATGCGATCGGCGAAAAAATTCGAGAAACTCTCGCACCGCTCGTCATTTCCCTCCGGGATCAGAATAAATCCATGCGGATTGGGGTAAATCACGGCTCACTCGCAGAACGAATGCTTTTCACCTACGGCGACACTCCCGCAGGCATGGTCGAATCCGCACTTGAATTTATTCGGATTTGTGAATCGCTCAACTTCTACAATATTGAACTCTCGCTCAAAGCCTCGAAAGTCCCCGTTATGTTAGCCGCGAATCGTCTCATGGTAAAACGCATGAACGAACTCGGAATGGCTTATCCCCTTCATCTTGGTGTAACTGAGGCGGGAGATGGCGAATATGGTCGGATCAAATCCACGGCTGGAATCGGAACTCTTTTAGCTGAAGGCATTGGCGACACGATCCGCGTTTCCCTCACCGAAGCACCCGAAAAAGAAATTCCGGTATGCTACGGCATCTTACAAGCATTAGGATTGCGGCGAACAATGGTGGAATACGTCGCCTGTCCGTCCTGTGGTCGCACTTTATTTAATCTCGAAGAAGTTTTACAGAAAGTGCGAGAAGCGACGAATCATCTCACCGGATTAAACATCGCCGTGATGGGCTGTATCGTCAACGGGCCCGGTGAAATGGCAGATGCCGATTATGGCTACGTCGGCAAACAAGCGGGACTCATTTCCCTGTATCGAGGACGCGACGAGATCAAAAAAGTCCCAGAGGATCAAGGCGTTGTAGAACTGGTCAACTTGATCAAAGCCGACGGCAAATGGATTGAGCCAAATTAAAGGTAGCGAGAGAAAGAAAACCGAATCTTTTGTCGATCGTCCTTCTTTCTCTCCCGACTCCCCACCCTTGCAAAACTTCATCGGCAAAACTGGGCAATTATTACGGATTGCCCCTAAATGCCTGTGTTAAATTGAGCATAACCTTTTTGTCACTTCTCCAGAATTTAAGCAGGTATAGTCATGACGAAACGCGCGCTTGTCTTAGGTGCAACGGCTGCCGCCGTAACCGCAGTGACCGTCACCGGAGCCGGGATTCATCTAAATAAAGGGCAAGCGTTCTTTCGAGACAGCCCGAAAGAACTCGTGGATGAAGTCTGGCAAGTCATTGATCGCAATTACGTCGATGCCACCTTCAACCAAGTCGATTGGAAAGCGATTCGCACTCAGTATCTCAACCGTAGCTACAAAGACAAGGCGGAAGCATACAAATCGATTCGTGAAATGCTGAAGCGTTTAGGTGATCCCTACACACGCTTCATGGATCCGGACGAGTTCCGCAATATGCAGATCGATACGTCTGGTGAACTAACAGGCGTGGGAATTCAACTTGCAGCCGATGAGAAAACGAAAAAGTTAACGGTCATTTCCCCGATCGAAGGAAGTCCCGCCTCGACCGCTGGGATCGCAGCCAAAGACATCATCACCCAGATCGACGGCAAAAGCACCGAAGGCATGGACGTGAACAAAGCCGTCACGCTGATTCGCGGGCCCGTCAACACCCAAGTGAAACTCACCGTCCTACGCGGCACTCAGCAGCTAGACTTCAACCTCAAACGCGCCAAGATTGAAATCCACCCCGTCCGTGCCAGCACACAGCAAACTCCTACCGGAAAAGTCGGATATATCCGACTCGTTCAGTTCAGCGCTAATGCTGCTCCAGAAATGCGCGAGGCGATTCAAAAACTCGAAAAAGATAACGTCACAGGTTACATTCTCGATTTGAGATCGAACCCCGGTGGACTCCTCTACGCAAGCGTTGACATTGCTCGGATGTGGATTCAACAGGGCGGCATCGTTTCAACTGTCGATCGACAAGGCGTTTCCGACAAAGAAGATGCCAACCGCCGCGCCTTAACGGATAAACCGCTCGTCGTTCTCGTCGATGGCGGTTCAGCAAGTGCAAGTGAAATTCTCTCAGGAGCGCTGCAAGACAACAAACGCGGCACGATCGTCGGAACGAAAACTTTCGGCAAAGGATTAGTTCAATCGGTTCGTAGCCTTGGTGACGGGTCTGGAATGGCAGTGACGATCGCAAAATATCTCACTCCGAACGGTCGCGATATTAATAAGCACGGGATCGATCCCGATGTCGTCGTTGAACTGAGTGAACAGCAGCGTCAAGCCTTGGTGAAAGACCGAGACAAGATCGGTACTGCAAACGATCCGCAGTACGTCAAAGCCATGCAGGTACTCAATCAGTCCATCAGCGCCAAACAAGGCAGCCGCGCCAAAAACTAACTCGGCTGACACTTTCCAGATCGAATCAACCCAACCCGACGCGCGATCGCTTCTCCCTCTGAGGTAAATGGGCCCCAATGCTCCACCATCTCAGAGGGATTTGTCGTTTGATTCACTTCTAATTCGTCCTCGGTCAGAATTTGACATTGGGCATTTGGTCGCTTCACCACATACCAACGCTCAGACCCACTCATAGCCCACATCCCTCTTGATACTCACTAGTGACATCTGGGAAAGCTTAATTCATGTTAGGGGTCTGGCATCACCGTGAAAAGGTTAAAACCGTAAAGATTTTACGATCGCGCACTCATTCGCCCCATCGCCCCCACCAAATCCATTGATCCAACCCATTTCACCGCTCAGGGATTTTATCAACGTAGGGATATGACACCAGAAACACAGCGTTCATCGATCGCGCAGTACACCGACACTGCCCCCAATCGCGAAGTCACTCCGCCGCCCGCTCCGAGAACTCCTCCTGCGCCTCCACCTGCTATGCGGATGATGCCAAATCCGGCGACTGAGATGACTGAGCCAGCATCAAGAGTCAATACCGCTGCTGCCACGGAAACCTTCGCCATGCCTGCAAGTCGTCCTCCTGCTGCTCCTGCGGCCCCAATCCCAGCGAGTTCGCCTTCTGCTGCTTCGGGAACCCTAACCGGAGCCACTCCTCCGCCCACGATGGGACACCGCCCCACGACACCGCCCACCACTCCGAATGTGTCCCGTCGCCCTAGCGGTTCACCGACGTTGGAGCAAATCATCCGTACCGCGTTTGATAAAGGATTTTCTGATGTTCACTTGGGTGTGGGCGAAACCCCGCGTTTTCGGAACCGAGGCGAAATCGAAACGACCGAATGGAGCGAAACCGATCGGGCGACGTTTATGAGTTGGCTCAGAGAAGTTCTCAGCGAAGAGGAAATTAGCCAGTTTGAAGAGACTCTAGATTTCGACGGTGCAACTCAGTACGAATTTGCACGGGTACGAATCAATATCTTTGAGTCGCTGTACGGGCCTGCAATGGTTCTCCGGTTGATTCCGCTGAAAATCTTGACGATGGAGCAGTTGAACCTGCCTGCGGTTTTCAAAGACATCTGTCACTATCACAAAGGACTGATTCTGATTACAGGCCCAACCGGATCAGGTAAATCGACCACGATGGCGGCGATGATCGATTACATCAACAAGGAAATGCCGAAGAATATTATTACGATCGAAGACCCGATCGAATTTATCCACAAAAGCCGCAAGTCGCTGATCAAACACCGCGAAGTCGGAATGCACACTCGCAAGTTTGACAATGCCCTCAAAGCCGCACTCCGGGAAGATCCAGATATCATTCTCGTCGGTGAAATGCGGGACAAAGAAACCGTAAACACAGCACTGAAAGCGGCTCAAACGGGTCACTTGGTCATGGGAACCTTGCACACTAACAGCGCTGTGAAAACGATCGAACGGGTTCTCAGCCTGTATCAGCCGAATGAACAGCCAACGATGCGGGTTGCTTTAGCAGAATCTTTAGTGGCAGTGGTCGCACAAGGTTTATGTCGTACAACCGACGGTAAACGGGCTGCCTTCCACGACATCCTGATCAATACTGATGCGATTCGCGATTACATCCGTAAAGGCGAACTGGATGAAATTGAAGCAATCATTCCTCGCTGTGGATTTGATGGAATGTGTACGATGAACCAGTCGCTTTACAAACTCTACGAGCAAGGACAAGTTACGGAGGAAGTGGCGCTCGAAATGTCACCGAAGCAAAACGAGATGGCTCAAATGCTGCGCGGTCGAGTGTAGAACTTTTCTGAAGGCTTTGTAGTCTGCCCCTGTGCATTGTGCATAGGGGCTTTTTATCGATCTAGCGCCTTCCAGCCATCGCGGGGACTTTGCTTGCAGTTGAAATCGGCAAGTCCAAAAGCTCAGGTGCAAGACATCGATCGCTTATCAACTGCTGATAAATCTCCAATGTTTGCTTCGCTTTTGCATCCCACGCATAGTAGCGCATGGCATGATCATGTGCCGTTTTTCCATAGCCTGCAACTCGATCGGGCTGTTGAACTAACTGTTCAAGCTCACCCGTAAACCGCTGAACCAATTGGTCTAAGTTTCCCATTGGCACTTTTACGCCGCATCCTGGCTGCACCAAATCCGCAGGCCCACCGTAATCGACGACCACCGGAGCCATCCCACACGCCATCGCTTCAATCACCACACCCGCGCCCAATTCGCGAATCGAAGGAAACGCAAAAATCTCTGCTTCCCGCATTAGTTTCCCGACTTCAGCCTGAGATTTTCGCCCTACAATTTCGACCGATGCTTCTAACCCATGTTCAGCGACGATCGCTTCTAGTCGCTCTCGTTCCGGGCCTTCTCCAACCACCACTAAGCGATGCTGCCGTAAAATCGGACTCGCCGCAAACGTGCGAACGACCACTTCAGGGAGTTTGTAGGGAACCAGTCTTCCAGCATACAGAATGGTCATGCGTTCTTTCGGCGATCGAACAGGCGCAGAAAACAAAGCGGGATCAATGCCCACTTCTGGATAGTTGATCATTTTCGATCGCGCTTCAACGGGTAGATCCGCGATCGTATGAGCAAACGCAGCTAGAATCGCATCTGACTTGGTGTAGGTCGATTTGATAAAGGGTAAAAATTTGTAGAGATTGCGAAAATAGCTGAGCCATTCCCGTTCGCGCTTGAGTTCTGCTTGAAATGCTTTCGGCCAAGGCAATCCACCATTCAGCGGGCCCAATACAAACGGGATCGGGCTGAACAACGCCATCAAACTTGGGTGCGTTGGTGTCATCGGCGTGAGGCGATGCACAATGTCAAACTTTCCTGAGCGCAACGCTGATCGATATCGCCGCCAAATTTTCCACTCATAATAAAGTGAGTGAAGATAGCTCAATCCAGTGCTGAATGTCCAACCCGTGTCTTGCTGCCCGCCTCGCAGGAAATTGATGAGTTTATGCAAAGGAGCCGCAAATTCTTCGGTGTCAATGTACACTAGCTCGGCATTCCCGCAGCCCTCGCGATCGAGGTTCGGCTGGTTCCGAATCTGAGTCACAAGCGTTACATCTGCATGCTTAGAAATTTCTCTGGCAAACTTGTATCCTACGACTGGTAGTGAGGGCCAATCTGGATTGCAATCTTCTGCCAACATTAATACTCGCACCATACCTTCTCTCGCGCTAAATTCCTAGTTCAACTCTCTGCTTTAGCAGTGTCTCGCGGCAACTTGGGCGGGAAGAGACACCTCAAAAATTCACCCTAACTGATTCGCCAATTTTGTAGTTGTTTTGCAATCATATTCGCTACTTGCCATCTGTAGGAATACGTAAAGTTAGGGTTCATCATTTTGGGAAGCGACATAGAGTTTCCGTGAAGATTACGTAGATCCTGTGGAGCTTTGCCTCATTTCCAGGTAGAAAGTTTGTAGTACTCAGTAGATTTATCGAGCTAGCTCAATGATTGAGTTTTGGTTTATCGATAAACCTTCAAAGTTTAAATTTGGCATTCATTGACGTACAGAAGACTTTCCAGGTAGATATGAACGGAACTCCGCGCGTTATCGTTGGCTTACCAGTGTACAACGGACAAAACTTCTTAAGAGAAGCGATCGAGTCAGTGCTGGCTCAGACCTTTACAGATTTTCATCTCGTCATTAGCGACAACGCCTCGACCGATGAAACAGAAGCGATTTGCCAAGAATATGTAAAGCACGATAGCCGTGTCATATATTACCGTCAACCAGAAAATATCGGATGTGCGCCGAATTACAACTTTCTATTCGAGAAGTACGGCAGAAACTCGCCTTACTTCAAATGGCAGGCACATGACGACCTGATTGCACCAGAGTTTTTAGAGCGTTGTGTTGCGGTGCTGGATGCTGATCCGAGTTTGGCGATCGCAAACTGTCGCGCTTATACGATCAATGAACACGGAACCCGAATCAACACCTTTGATCACGAGATTCGGCTGACTGGAAAAACACCTTCAGAACGATTTTGGCGATCGCTCTGGGCAGGATACTTTACCGAGATTTTCGGCTTGCTGCGCTCTAGCATAGTAGAAAACACCCGCTTAGAACAAAGCTTTGCCGGGAGCGATCGTAACTTTGCCGCAGAAATGGTGCTGCAAGGCGATGTCGGCTACGTGGAAGAGTACCTGTTCTCGCGGCGGGATCATCCGGGTTGCTACTGCCGATTAGAAGACACAGCGGCAAAGCTGGCATTTTTTGATCCCAAGGTGAGCAAAGAAATGTGGCGGCTTACTGGGGTTGTCAAAATGCAGGCGTACATCACGGCGATCTTGGGCTTACCGTTGCCGATGAGTGAGCGAATTCGCTGCTTGCGGATGGTGACGGAATGGACGTTGCGCCGTGGCATTGAGAGCGCGACGGGTGCGGGAGAGCAGTTTGGCGATCACTTCCGGCAAGAGTTTGCAGCTAATCGCGAATGGACAAACGACACTCAGAATGCTTAATCGATCAGATTCATTAAAGCTGCCCTCTCCAAGAAGACAGCTTTTTTGTTTGCGCTAGCTAATGAGAATATTTGCCAATTTGTAATGAAACCGTTATCCTAAAAAACTGGACTGACTAGCGCTTCAGCTTTGCATCATAATTGATAGAAGTTATCGAATGCTAAAGCGATCGCAGTTTGTGAGAATCTAGTTCTCTGTCATAAGTGAGTCAATCATGCGGGATCTCAACCTAGAAAAAACAACCTATTTGCTCAACACCATCATGGAAGCTGAGTTAGCGGGTGTAGTGCGATATACGCACTATTCACTAATGGTGACGGGGCCGAATCGCATCCCAATCGTACAATTTCTCAAAGCACAAGCGAGCGAATCGCTGCTACACGCTCAACAGGTTGGAGAAATTCTCACCGGACTTGAAGGACATCCGAGCTTGAGGATTGCGCCGATCGAAGAAACTGATAAACATTCGGTGTACGATATCTTGCTCGAAAGCCTGAACCACGAAACTGCTGCACTGAATCTTTATAAACAGTTGTTAGAAATTGTGGAAGATGCCAGTATCTACCTCGAAGAGTTTACGCGGGGCATGATCGGGCAGGAAGAACTGCATGGAATGGAACTGAAGAAAATGCTGCGGGATTTCCATCCGAGCCTAGTTTAATTTTCGGGCGAGGAAACTGCCGAGTTCTAAACCTAAATATCCGATCGCGGCACTTCCTAGCCAATACAGAAGCGCTAAACTGTGATTTCCCGATTTCACCAAGATAGAAGTCTCAAGCGCGTAAGTCGAAAAAGTGGTGTAAGAACCGAGAAATCCGACCGCAAAAAATAACCGCAGTTCTGGCGCATCGATACCGCGTTCTAAAAAGAAGGTAACAAAGAACCCCATGATCATTGCGCCAGTGATATTGATGAAAAAAGTACCGTGAGGGAATCGTGTACCAAACCATTGAGTAAACAGAAGTGCAAGATAGTAACGGCTCAAAGCACCAGGAATCGCGCCCAGACTGATTGCGATCGCATTTCGTAACGCCGGATCTAGATTCGCGAATACGTTCACTTTAGTTCTGCTGATTGCGGTTCTTAGGTGGATTCAATTCGATGCACTTCGCATTTGCGGTTTCATAAGCTTGCATGTACTCTTTACCGCCCAGCATGACATCCCCATAGTATTCATAGGGTGTTGATCCGTAGATTGGTAAGGGATCATCTTCGGGATAGTCTTCAATCGCTTCTTCGATCGCTTTTTTAAGCTGTTTTGCAGTTAGTTTCTGCGCTGAGTAGTAGTGGAGTTGATCAGGTTTGCGCTTTAAGTGGGGAAGCGTGGGGTCAAGAATACGATCGTCTAGCTCTAACCAGCTATGTTCGATAGGTTTGTGAGGTGAGCCGCTGAATGCAATAAAGCCTTGAACGTAAAGCGCCCCTTCGACGATTGCGATCGCTTTTGCTGCGTTTTGAAAACTGTCTTTTGCTTTGCTTTTGATGCGAGTTGCGATATCGATCGATTGTTCTGCGTCGAGTGGTTTGTCCATCTTGAGTCAACACCTTCAAACTTCACTTCATTATAAAGATCCGGTGTTGAACTCAAGCTTCCGTCACCTAGAAAAAGCGAAGGGCAGAAGCAACTCGAAAATGCTTCTGCCCAGTTATTTATAAATTAAGGTTAAGCCGTCTCATTTAGAAATTGAGAGATCCGAAGTCTTACAGTCTGCCAAAGTGTCGATCGCCTTCAGCAAACTAACCCATCTGCGCCATTAGTGTAACGAGTCCAGCGCAGGCTGTCGCAAGTAAAAGAACCATCGCGAACGACTCACCCAAATGCTTTTTAGAGGCTTGCATATTGATCTTTCCTTTGTCTTAATTAGTTCCTTAACAGTATCAGCCTCTCTCAGATTCGAGTTGAAAAGTAATCTAAGTTAAGATTTTCAAACAAATCTTAATTCAAGTCTCAGTCAGCACTCCGCTTCTCTTTCGATCGATAGATTGACAGCAATCTTTCTTAAGAAGTCGCCTCAATGCTCGTTACATCAGTTGTTTCCTCGATCGCTTCATCGCTCGGATGAAAGTAGCGATAGACCTGTTTTGCGATTTGAATTCCAATACCGGGAACCGTGGCTAGCTGCTCCGGGCTGGCTTCGCGGATGTAATCGACTGACCGAAATTCAGCCAGCAATAGCTTCTGGCGATGAAGTCCTAAACCGGGAATTTCGTCTAAGCTCGATCGACGCATTCGGGTTGTTCTTTGCTGACGGTGGAAGCTCACAGCAAATCGGTGTGCTTCGTCGCGCAAACGTCGTAAAAGTTGAACGCCAGGCTGTTCGGCATCCGTTTCCAGCGGGAAAGACTCACCCGGTAAAAAGATCTCTTCGCGCTGTTTTGCCAAGCTCACAACCTTGATATCTTCCAGCAAGTTCATCTCACGTAGAACATTGACCACGGCAGAAAGTTGACCTTTACCACCATCGATCATCACCACGTCGGGAAAATCTGAGAGAGTATGAGATCTAAGAGTCGAGTCCTGCTTCTCAGGAATCAGCGTTTCGCCCTTCGCTTTCGCCGTTGCGTACTTGCGGAATCGACGCGAAATTACTTCTGCCATGCTTGCAAAGTCATCCGATCGACCCGATCGCACTTCTGGATTTTTAATCTTGTAATGTCGGTAATGCTGTTTTGCGGGCAAGCCATCGACAAACACGACTTGAGAAGCCACCGCATCCGAGCCTTGAATATGCGAAATGTCGTAGCCTTCGATTCGACGCGGCAACTCTGGTAAGTCGAGAACTTCCGCGAGATCTTGCATCGCTTGAGCATTACGATCGGCAAATTTCTGAGTCCGCGCGAGTTCAAAGCCCGCATTGCGTTCGACCATTTCGATTAGTTCCGCTTTGGTCTGACGTTGGGGAGCCACGATCGAGACTTTTCGCCCTTTCGATTGGCTCAGAAATTCCGCTAGCATTTCACTATCGGGTAATTCATGCTGAACTAAAATTTCCGCTGGAATCTCAACTGGATCAACGGTTTGATAATGCTCTTCTAAAACGCGCTGAAGAATGGCACCGTATTCACCCGATTGGGAATCGGCGATAAATCCTAAGCGTCCAACTAAGCGACCTGCTCGGATTTGAAACAACTGGACGCAAGCGTGTTGATCATCGGCAGCAAGCGCGATCGCATCTCGCGAAACCGTATCGTCGGGCAATGCCACCTTTTGATCCGCGCTGAGACTTTTCAATCCGGCAATCTGATCGCGCAACCGAGCGGCATATTCAAAATTGAGATCTTCAGCCGCTTTTTCCATTTGAGCCGCTAACGATTCTTCCAATTCGCGCGTTCGTCCCTGAAAAATCATCGCCACTTTCTGTACAGTCTTACGGTAATCTTCAGACGTAATCATCGCCTGACACACACCCGGACAACGACCGATATCATAATTCAGACAAGGGCGATCTTTGAATAACGGCTGCGGACGTTGGCGTAGGGGAAAAATGCGTTTGACGAGGTGAAGCGTCGTGCGAAGTGTGCGGCTATCCACATACGGGCCATAATAACGATCTCGTTCTTTCGCCATCCGCCGCTTGCGCGTGATGAAAATCCGAGGATACGGCTCTGACCAAGTAATACAGAGATATGGATACTTCTTATCGTCTTTCAGCAACACATTAAAGTGCGGCTGATGCTGCCGAATCAGATTCGCCTCTAGCGCCAGCGCTTCTGCTTCGGTATCGGTAACAATCACCTCAATTTCGACCACCTGACGCATCATCAATGCGATTCGGGGTCGGGTATCATGCCCGTTGAAATAAGAGCGTAACCGCGATCGTAAGCGTTTCGACTTGCCAATGTAGAGAATTTGATCGGTATGATCGCGCATATAGTAAACCCCTGGCTCTTGGGGAATTTCCTTGAGCCGAGCTTCTAAACGCTCCGGATCGTCGATCAGCGACAGAGTTTGGGGAGAAGCAGTCACTTAAAACTTTATGTAAAAGACCGATATTTAAATTTTAAATCAATCCTGGCTGACAAGGGTGACGATCACCGAACCTCAGTGATTATAGTGCTGAATATCAGTACTAGACTTGTCAGCTAAATTTATGAACTTACAAGAGTTTGAGAGCCAAACTCGCAGCAACATCGAACGAGCGCTCACCCAGTTACAGACTGCAACTTTATTACTCTCAGCGCTCGAAATTCAGATTCTGGATTCTGGAGACACCGTGAAGAATCTGAGTTTAACGATCGAGCAATTCATCGACGCTCATCAAGATAGAGCATCCCTTTAATCTCCTTGGGGTGAATTCTTCTATTATCGAACTCCTAATAATTTATGGGTTTGCAAACTGAGCCGCCATTCTGGATGCTGTTTGACATACTCGAAAATGAGATCCACACTTTCCGGCTGGCTCCATTCCGGCTGCAAATAGCGCAAGGCTAGATCGCTAACTTTCTGCGATTGCTGCTCTGCCCACTCAAAATCCGCAGCTTGAGAAATCACAATTTTCAACTCGCTGGCATGAGGATAAACACTTTCATGCGGGGGCTTAAACAGCTTCGGGGACAGTGTAACCCAATCAAACTCACCGCTCAACGGATGTGCGCCAGATGTCTCTAGATGCAAGCGTAATCCAGCTTGGTGGAGTGCTTTTGTGAATTGAGTCAGATCGTGCATTAACGGTTCGCCGCCGGTAATGACAACGATCGAGGGATTCGCGGCGATCGACCCTTGAACTAATTCATCGATCGATTGCTGAGGATGGCGTTTTGCGCTCCAGGATTCTTTTGTGTCGCAGAACCAGCAGCCCACATCACAAAGCGCTAACCGGATAAAAAACGCACTCGTTCCTGTCCAAGCTCCTTCGCCTTGGACGGAATGGAATGTTTCTACGATCGGAAATGTTTGCTGCACTATCTTTTTTAGCATTTCTGGCATTTCTAGTCGTCCTCGTACTCTGCCCAAGCATTTGGAGTTTCTGAAACCGCGACTTTGAGTTTGATATCTGCGGGAAGCTCTTTCTTGGTTTTGTCGTAAATGTATTTCGCGATCATTTCTGCGGTGGTTTCATATCCTTCTGGCAAAACCTCGTTTAAGACACAGTGATCGAGTCCGCCTTTGAATACGTCTTTTTTTGCCCATCGCAACGTTCTGAAATCTGCCACCATCACGGGATGTGGACAATATTCCGAAGCGTGAAGTTGAGCGGCGATTGCGCTAATTTTCACCGTGTATGTGTGACCGTGCATTCGTCCACACGGCCCGTTGTAATCGCGAATCCAATGAGCCGCGCTAAACGTAAATTCAGTCGTTAAAGTCCATTTCGGCATAAAGCTACACTCGGTCAAATCTTTCCTTATCTATGCTAGAAGATCGCGATCGTAAGACTGGTTTTCTACAGAAAGAGTCATTAAACCGCGATCGCGACTCTATTCACCAGAATTTGGGAGAGAATTTTTCATCAAAGCGTTCCGCAGCACAATCAAGAGCGCACCAACCACTAGGAACGCGAGTCCCAACAATCGGCTTTCGTTTGAAGCGAAGGCAATCAGTGCTGCATTAAGCAACAGCGCCAGAACTGGAACACCAATCGGAACGTGAAACGCACTAGGTTGAGGCGTTCGGCGTTTGATTACGATTAGGGAAAGATTAACCAGACAGAACATGACGAGAATCAACGTTGCGGTCGCTCCCGCCAAAAGTTGAATCGTGCCTGAAACCGCTAATGCGATCGCAAGCGGCACAATCACTAAAAAGGTGCGGTAAGGAGTCGATCGCTGTGGATGCAGTTTGCTAAACCAAGCAGGCAGCAAGCCTTCGCGAGACATTCCATAAATCAATCGCGATGCGGTCACAAAGTTCAATAACGCTGTGTTGAGTACGGCAAACGCAGCAATGATCGTGAAAATGACGGGTGGAAAATTAGGCTGTGCGCGGCGGACTACATCTAACAAAGGTGCTTTCGAGGCGGCAAGCATTGCGGGGTCGAGAACCTGAACCGAAAGCCACGAAACGAGAATGTAAATCACACCCGCAACACTTAAGGCAATGATGATCGCACGCGGCACATTGCGTTCAGGATTTTTCACTTCTTCCGCCACGTTCACCAAATCCTCAAACCCAATGAACGCATAGAACGCAAGCGCGGCTCCTTCAACTACTGACTTCCAACCGATCGCCTGTTGCGCTGCGACTGAACTTGCAGCCAAAGTTCCCGCATTCCCTCCGAACAAAAAGAACGACGAAACCAGAATAACGGTAATCAGCCCTGAGACTTCAAGCGTTGTGCAGAAGATATTCAAGGCTGAAGATTCTTTCATGCCTCGAAAATTCACAAAGGTCAGACCTGCAAATAGGGCCAAAACGATCGACCAATCTGGAATTCCTGAAGCAACCGCGATCACGTAGCCCGCGAAAGCTCTAGAGATCGTTGCCATCGAAATCACGCAGGTGCAAAACATCAACCAGCCCACCAGCGTAGACAGCCAATCTGTCCGAAACGCTCGATGAACAAAGTAAGCAACCCCGCCACTTTTAGGAAATCGACTTCCCATTTCTGCGTAACTCAATGCTGTAAACGCTGCAACCACCATGGCAACCACAAATGAAGCCCAAACTAAAGCACCTGAAATTCCTGCAATTCTTCCAACTACTGCATAAATTCCAGCCCCAAGAATGTCTCCTATGCCATAAATCACCAGTGTAGGTAATCCAAATACGCGCTTGAGTGAATCCGCTTCTGCATTGGGTTCCATGAGCTTGCTATTGTCGATACTTCTTCGTCAGTATAGAAGGTACGCGCAGCTCCGCTGGTTGAATTAATAACGTTTTACCAACCCCAAGATCCCAGTTCGCCTTTGAACGGGCCGACGACATCGCTCGTGATCCAACCCCCGTAGAATTGTCCCGGTTGGGGTGTAACTTCTTCTCCATCGACGTAGCAAGCATCCATCGGTGCAGGATAAAAAGCGACGTAGTTTTGGATGTCACTAAAGTTCGGGGTGGGATCGCTGTAATACCAAGCCACATCGATCGCAGTTTTCTCGCCGACTTGAAGGCTGTAGTATCTCCCGTGACCTTTCCATTCGCAAAACGTCGATCGATTTGACGAAATTAGATACTGCTGCTGAATGTCTTCGGGCGGAATGTAGTAAGTCGGTGGGTGACTGGTTTCGAGAACGCGCATCGCTTTCTCTGTATCGACGATCGTGATTTCGTTGAAAATAATTTGAATTCGCTTATTCACGGGTTCTAAGCGGGGAGGACGCGGATAATCCCACACAGATTCCTGTCCGGGTTGTGGCTGAATTGGAGTAGGGCACATAGATTTTATCTTCGGTAAGCGATCGCGAATCGTTCAATTCCAGCGAGATCTTTGTGGATTGTAATGTGATCGTAGCTTCCTTGAGCCGAAAGTAATGCAGCGATCGCGTCTGCCTGTCCCGACATCATTTCCACCATCCAAACGCCGCCCGAAGTTAGATAATCGGGTGCCACCTGAATCAAATGCCGAATGCTTTCTAAACCGTCTGATCCGCCGTCTAAAGCTAAATGAGGTTCGTGCAGTCGGACTTCTGGCTGAAGTTCTGAAACGATCGCAGTCGGGATGTAGGGCGGATTGGAGACAACCCCGCTGAGCGAACGTTTCAAATGCGCGATCGGTTCAAACCAATCTCCTTGATAAAACTGAACTTTCGCGCCAAGGGTCTTTGCATTGAATTTTGCGATCGCCAACGCTTCTTCGCTTCGATCGACGGCAGACACGATCGCATCAGGCAGCGATAACGCTAATCCGATCGCGATCGCACCGCTTCCTGTTCCCAAATCTGCCCACTGTCCAGCTTTTAAACTTGGATCTTGAGCAATGGCGAAATCGATTAATAATTCTGTTTCTGGTCGCGGGATCAAAACACCGGGCGCAACCTTTAACTCAAAACTTCGCCACGGAGTAATTCCTGCTAGATATTGAATTGGCGTTCGTTCTGCGATCCGTTTTTGCCAAGCTCGATCGAGATCAGACAGTGACACTTTTGACCCGATCGCTTGATCCGGCTGCAAGCGTAAAAAAAGTCGATTCACTCCTGCCAATTCTTGCAAGAGCCAATCGACTTCATCTGGGGAAATGCCGTGGGAGATCGACTGACTTTTCGCCGTCGATCTCCATTGCCAAAGTTGAATCCCAGGAATCAAGAGCAAATCCTTCATCCGGTACTCTTTCTAGCGTTTGGGTGCAGCTTGTTGGGGCTGTCTTTGCTGCTGTTGGGGTTGTTGCGATCGCACAAATTCCAATGTTTCTCTTGGCGGAATCAGCACGATTTTATCGAGCTGCGGATCTTTTTCTTTCTGCATCGCCTGCATCACGCCTTCGAGCGGGAAGACCTGAATATCAACTGTAGAAGCGAGATCTGGCTTTTGTTGCTTAAAGCGATCGAGCAACGGCTGCAAGTCCTCTTTGTTGAAGAACATTGGGATCACAGATTGATTGCCTTCTTGAATTGTCAAGAATCCTTTATCTTTGCCAGCACGCGCGACAAAGAGCGGCGTTCCGTTGAACTGACTCACCTGCTGACCGCCAGATTTGAGAATTGCGATCGCAGAATCAAGCTGTTGTTTCGTCGGCACGTAGGCAAAATCGAGCTTATCGGGCTTGCCTTGGCTGCCCTGATTGAGTTGGTACACTTCTGCCAGCGACACAGGCACAACCTTGACATCCTTTGCCAGCGCTGGATTTTTTGTTTTCAGATTAGCCAAAAACGTATTGGCATCTTTTTGGCTAATGAACACCCCTGCCACCGGATTTCCTTTCTGACCGTTTGGCGGTTGAGCGACCAGTGGCGCACCTTGATTATTGGCGATCGTAAACACGGGAACAGCCCGTAGCTTTTGGGTGATTTGCTCTGGAGTGAGGGCGAGCGCTTGCAGCCCTGCTAGCAGGGTTCCACCGACTAGCGCAGCAGTTGTACTCCAACGAACCAATGACTTCATGTTTGCTCCTGGCTTCAAAAACGATAACCGAAATCCGAGGCGTTTACTGTCCCGTTCGATGCGACTGCAAACGAATAGATTCAATCGTTGCATCGAATCGGTTTTATCTCTCTATCTGTGTGACCTGAACGATCGCGGATTAGTTTCCGCAGCAAGCAATTTACAAGCGTTCAATGTTTGGAACTATTTTGTTAAACAATTCTCGGAAATATTAGCACCGATTTGGGCGCTTGTGACATTCGAGTTGCAATCGCCAATCGGTTTGAGTCTGCGATCGCTTTCTATCTAATTTGTGTCGAAACCAACAGCATTCAGCCGAAACATAAAGTCGAAGGTCAGCTTTAATACTTAGGTCTAGGAGCGCACAATTTTAGGTCTAAGATTGGCTGTTTGTTCGGTTATGGGGAGTGGGCACAATGAAGCAGAGTGGTTGCGTCCGTAGTATCACTGAAACAGGTTCTACCTGAGTTCGCGCGAACCCGCCTCGTTTGTTATGGTTCTGGAGTTATGAGTACGACATCAGGTAGACAACCTCAAGATCTGCAATCGAACGCGGAAGATCAGCCGTCGATCGAGTTTTCGATCGATGAGCTAGATTCTGGCATTCAAGTTTATCGATCGTCTGGAGTTCCAGAAATCTACCAGGCTCAACAAACGCTTTATCAGTTTCTTTTAGAGATTGTGAAGCAGTGGCCTCCAGAAGAAGTTTTATTAGAATTTAAGCGGTTATTCTTCTATCAAATTGAGCAAATTGAGGTAACGAGTTCTGGAGCAGTTCACGCTGTCCATCAACTCGTTTTACAAAATGACGAAATTGAGTTTAGAAATGCGTTGAAGCGCTGCTGTTATATTCTGGTAAACAACTGGGATGCGGCGCGGCAATATAAAGCAATCCAGGATTTAGTTCTAGCATTTCAGGATTTCGCGATCGAGACTCAGACGATCTCCCCAAGTCTGAAGCAATTAAAAAGCTGGATTGAAAATTTTAGAAATAGCAAGGACTATGACGAACTAAAACTTTTCATCGCTCGGTATGAAGAGTCACAACCACAAAAAGAGAAATGGATTAGCCGTTATACCTCTTATCTGCTGGTTCCACAGTATGTCAATTTCAAAAATCCGATCGAGCAACGAGAAGCTGCACGCGCATTGTCCAGACAGTTAAAAGATCGGTTTAAGTTTGATTTGGCGATGTATATTGCGAAATCTCAATCTGCAACTTCACCTGAAAAGCTGCCAAGGAATCCGACCATTTTAGGTGATAACGTTTTGATGTTGATTAAAGCGATCGTTGCAAAACGAGGACAATTTAGCTATGCAAATTTAGCAAATATTTTCATCAATCAAATTCAGACTTTAACTTATGGAGAATTCAAACCAAGCCTTCAGAAGTATCTCATCTTCTCAGTCGAGCAACACAGCAATTTTGCGATCGCGCTTCAATCTAGATTAGCGGAAAGATTAGACTCGCTTTATTTGGATTACAATTCGGTTCCTTTAAACGACGCGCTGATTTTGAGAACCTGTAATCGCTTAATCGAGACACTAACCACTGAAAATCGTAAAGATCCTTCGTTGCTTTTTGTGACGTTATTGTCTCAAGGCAATCCGATGACCTTAGTGATTGTCTTGCTCAAACTAGTTCTGATTTGCAACGCATCACGATCTCATCTCGAAGCACAAATTGCTGTTTTGATTCGATATTACGAGCAGTTTCCAGAGCAAGATTGCAATTGGGTGGTCAATTTCCTAGAGATTTTCAACGTAGTTTTCGCGATTCATGCGGAAAACGTACAGTACAACCTCGTAAAAATGCAGCAGGAGCAGGAAGCAACTCCGCAAGCGAAAACGAGCCTAGACCATTATCGAATCTTTTCACAGATGAAGCCGATTATTCGTCCGAAGCCACCGATTCAACCTGATCCCTCTTGAACGTCGATCGCGGCGAGTCCTGCCCCGATTCCTTCAGCTAGCGTATTCACGAATCGATACAGCACAACGGCTCCAAGCACCTGACCGCTTGGAAAGGCTTGACCCAAGAGCGCAACTGAGATCGCTTCAAATACGCCCACTCCTCCCGGCAACCCTGGAATCAAAAACCCAAGCAACCACGCCCAAGCAAACCCGCTGATTAATAGCGGCAACTCTGCACCAGAAATCGGACGCAGCGTCAGAAACGTCAGAACAAACCCGATCGATCTCAATCCTAAAAATCCAATCTCACCGAGAAGCGGCAATAACGGATATCGTTCGAGTCGAATCGGAGTGGATTGCTTGAGTTTGCCGACTTGCTTGAGCAGCAGATTGAGAAAGATCGGGTGAATGGCAATCAGAATGCCGATCGCGATCGCGCCTTGCAGCCAAGTATGAAATCCAGCGATCGCAAACAGGCAAGCGGCTCCCGCCATCAACAGCGATTCAAGTAGGATGCTCAACGTTGCAGGCGCGATCGGAATTCCAATTTGTTTTGCTGCACGAATGCGCCCGTAGAAATGCCAAACATTTCCCGGAAGATATTTTGCAATGTTGGTTTTGAGATACGTTTGTGCGCCCCAACTGCCGGAAACTCGGTAAGACAAAAATCGCAGAATCCAGCTCCAGACGAAACCCGCAAAAATATGAGCGAAAAGCGTGACCCCGATCGCGATCGCCAAACAAGCAACGCCCGCTGCATCAATCCGCAGTTTCGTCACTTCTTGCCAGTGTTTCTGGAGCGACTGGAATAGGAAAAAAACAACCGTTGTCAGAATCAGCCAGCGGAGTGCAGATTTAGAAAATTTGGGTCGAGAGCGGGGCATGAGTTCTTTGAGCGATCGTCGTTTCTAGCGTAATCCTTCTCAGGGCAGAAAGAAATGGAGCGGCACATCAGTAGGAATGTGACTTGCGTTAGAGGTCGGAATTCAACTCATCTATGTATGTTTGAAACGCATCAATATAAGGAGCGCAGTATGAAACTCATTAGACAGCTTTTAGCAACGCTTGCGATCGGGATTGTCCTTCTACTGAACCCATCTTTCACGAGCAGTGTTCAGAGTGCTGGACTTTTGAGTGCAACAGATATGCTCATTGCTGATCTGGGTGTGAAAAGCAATGCTTCAGACGTGATTTATCCAGGTTCAAACGTATCTAACACCGATCATCCTGATGTCGGCCCGTTGCAGCAAACTTCATTGCCGCCCCTGCCGAATTCGAGACAACCCATGATCGATCGAGCTGACCCAAGCTCGAAAGTTTTTGAGCGGGCGGGGCAATCGATTCAAGATGCTTCTTCGTTTCTCAAAGATACGGTGAAAGCTGCGAATGAGCGTCCTGAAAGCAAAATGAATCCAGCGATCGAAAAGTAGTATTTCAATTTTCATGTTTTAACTTCAACGGAGATTCTTATGAACAAAATTGCATCTTTTATTAAGGCAACTCGCTTAAAGCAAATTGCGATCGTATTTCTTTCAGGGGTGATTTTGCTGCTGAATACGGCTTGTAACAATGCAGCCCAAGCAAAAATGCCCACTCAAGGTGATGGCGGCCCGAATCCGGTTGGTCAAAATCAGCCTTACGAAGGCGGCATGAATAATTTCAGTGATACGCCTCCTGGACAAATCCCTACTGATAAAGCAAAGTCCCTGGTAGATAACGCAAAGCGCAACATTGAAACCAGTGATGACCCACGCAATGCTGATCCGCGCAACACTAAGCTTTACAAGAATCCTGGTTATGGAGTTGAGCGCACCAAAGATACGCTCGGTAACGCTGTAACTGAACGTGCAGAAAATGCCACAGAAGAAGCACAGAGAGTCGGAGAGCGCATAAGTAAGTCTGGAGAACGCGCTGTCGAGAAAACAAAAGAACTCGGTCAGCGGATCAGTAAGGGTGCAGAAAACGTGACTGACAATGTGAATAACAGCGTTGTGGGTGCAGGCGAGGATACTAAGTACAAAACGAAGCAAGCAGGCAAAACGCTGAAAGATGCTAAGAACGCTGTAGAAGGCGCGATCGACTAATCATTTCTCCTCTAGTTACCTCTAGTCACTGTTGCCAAGGTTCAGCCTTGGCTTTTTTATGTAATCCAATCTGAAATGGCTTGGTGAACAACTTCTGGAGCTTCCGCCATGATCAAATGCCCCACCTTTGAAACCGTAATATGCTGGCTTTGAGGCTGATCGTGAAGCAGATTGGCTAACCATTCGTGTCCCATTGCAGGGGGAAACATCGGATCGTCGCCCCCTGTAATCACCGTGACGGGGCACTTCAGCGGATGATGTTCCGTGTTGTAACCCCAGAATGCCTCGATCGCTTCGTAAGGATGAGCATCAGTCGGAACGGTATTACGATCGTGAAACTCTAACAAAGGTTGATTCGCATTAGAAGCCATCTGCGATCGCAGTAATTCCTGCACCAGTTGCCAGCGATAGAGATGATGGCCCCCGATCGCGAAAAATTTAATCAAAGGAATTTCCCACCAAGGCGTGAGATTGTGAGTTCCACCCCCGATCGCAATCAGCGCCGTTGCCGCGTGTCGTCTCGCCCACTCTAATCCAACCGGAACGCCGTAGCTATGACAGCACAAAATCGGGCGATCGATGTTGAAATGCTGGAGCAGTCGCGTCAAATCCCGGCGATGTCGCCCTACTGAATAGCGTTCATACCGCCCAGATTGTCCGTGTCCTGCCAGATCGTAAGTGAGAATCTCTTGTCCCTGCGATCGAAAATAATCCCACTGCAAGCACCAATTCAATCGACTGCCTAACCCACCGTGAACAAAGACGATCGCGGGAGATTGCCCTGGAGAGTGGGCAACTTGTAAGGTTACTTTGCCAAGCTTAATCGGTGATCCGTCCAGGCTGGCAGTCGATCTCGTCATCTAAGGTTTGCGGTTGGAGTAGGAGCGTTGGGTCTGTGGAAATAAATAGCGCATGGAGGCAAGCCCTCCAAATGTAATTGCACCAATAATTAATATGACAAGAGCTACAGGAAGCATAACAAGGGATTGGGAATTTGTGACCCTGTTATTCTAGAAAACTCGTTTGGCTGACTTATCACAAAGTAATGACAACAAAATGACAGCGGCTTATTCTCTCAAGGACAGAAGCTTTGATTTCTCAACGACGATCGGCAGTGAAAATCGAAATGTACTGCCTTTACCAACCTCGCTTTCGACTTCGATCGTGCCTTTTTGCAGTTCGACCAAGCGACGAGAAATCGCAAGACCGATCCCAGTTCCGCCAGAATGTCGATCGCGCGATCGATCCGATCTCCAAAATCTCTCAAATACGTGCGGTAACTCTTCAGCTTTAATGCCCTGTCCCGTGTCTTCGACTGCGATCCACAGCCGTTCTGGTTCTGTCCAAGCGCGTAACGTAATCCTGCCTTCAGGTGTGTACCGGAGCGCATTGCCAACAAGATTGATTAACACTTGCTCGACTCGTTCTGGATCTGCAAGCACAGAAGGCAAAGAGTGTGGGCACTCAACGCTAAGTGCGGGGTTATCGTCCAGCAGTTGATCAGAAAATCTTTGCACGATCGAGACTAACAAGGGACGAATTTGGAGCGGTTGGAGATGAATTGGTAGATAGCCTGCTTCCGCTTTTGAGAGTTCTTGCAAATCGTTCACTAAGCGGCGTAAGCGAACGGTTTCTCTTGCAAGGCGTTGATAAATGTCCGAAGTTGGCTCGATCGTGCCGTCCGCTAAACCCTCTAAATAACCTTCGATCACAGTTAAGGGTGTGCGAAGTTCGTGAGTGAGATCGCCAATTAAGTCGCGTCTGCGCTGCTCTACGCCTTCGAGATCTTGCGCCATCCGGTTGAAGCTTTCCGCCAGTTGATTGAGTTCAGGAATTTCGTTTTCGGGAACTCGCTCTTCTAAATGTCCAGAAGCAAAGCGCTGAGTGATTTGCTCCATCTGAACCAAGGGCTGCATGATTCGTTTTGACACCCAATAGCTCAACCCGATCGCAGTTGTTCCCCCAACCACCACCGACCAAAACGCACCCCGACTCCAAGCCGATTCAAATCCATCAATCAGCTTGCCTTTTACCCGAACGACATTAAAATCAACTCCCTGCAACTGTTCCAAATGCACCAGAAACAATCGCGGTGTGTAGACCTTTCCGACTGTCAGTAAGGTGCTAATCCCGACGACCATGACAATCATGTGGGACAGAAATAATCGGGTGCGGAGGTTGGGTTTGCTCATGCGGCGATATCTTCAAACTTGTAGCCGACTCCGATCACTGTTTTAACAAAGGTCGGGTTTGCTGGATCAGGTTCAATCTTTTTTCTCAGTCGTGCAACGTGGGTATCGACCACTCGTTCATCCCCGAAGAAGTTGCTGCCCCAAAGCTTATCGATCAGTTGCGTTCGGTTCCAGACGCGCCCTGGATAGCTCATAAAGGTAGAAAGCAAGTCAAATTCGAGCGTGGTCAGATCTAAAGGTTCAGCTCGATCGTCTTTCTGGCGAGATGCCGATCGCTGATCCACGTCCAAAACAAAATTCTGAGTTCGATAAATTTGAGATTGTCCCCCTTGGCGCATCGTTCGACGAAGGAGCGCTCGAACTCGTGCGACTAATTCCTTGGGGCTAAAGGGCTTGACCATGTAGTCATCTGCGCCAGTCGAAAGCCCAATAATGCGATCGATTTCTTCACCTTTCGCGGTCAGCATCAAAATAAATGGATCTTTTGTTCCGGGTTTTTGACGAACGCGAGCGCAGACTTCTAGCCCATCTAGTCCAGGAATCATCAGATCGAGAATGATCAGGTCAGGTTTTTGCTCCTGAAAAACCTGTAGAGCAGAGATTCCATCGCGACAAGCGCGGCAGGAAAATCCTTCTTTTTCCAGGTAAAGTTGGATCAGTTGAGCGATTTCGGCTTCGTCTTCGACAATCAAGATTTCCATATCGCCGGGTGTTCTAGGACATTATCACTTTGTATAGCTCTGAGTAGATCAATTTGACAACTTGCACAATGACTGAACTATTAAACTACAAATTTTTGTCACGGCAATTTTGAGTTCTATTTAGTTTTGTTAAGTTCCTTAAGAACGATGCGATCGACCGATAAAATAACCTGTATCGAAGCTTCACGATTATCGATATAGAGCTTAGAGCATACGGGGAGGACAGATGGAGTTTTTGAGCTTTCTGAACGACGTGAATTTTGAAGCGCTCGTTCAATTGACGATGATTGCCATGATTATGCTGGCAGGGCCGATTGTAATTTTCTTGTTAGCGCTTCGAGGCGGCGATCTATAAGTCTCCGAGAGTGTGACACTAAAAGTTTTATCAGGTTTAAGAGAGAGTAGCTCCAAGGCTCGATCGTTTCGGCGATCGGGCTTTTTCATTAGTGTTGTTGTCGGATAACAAATAATTTGTTAGCGGCATGGCAGGCGTTGAATTGAAAGGCAAACAGGGTAGTGGTCTAGACCTGTAGATCAGGTTTACGGAACCCATCAGCAGTGAGGATTGCAGCGAGGATATCCACAGGTCTAGACCACTACCCGTATTATCAGTGCCCGACCTGCAACTAAACAAGAGAGACGAATTTATGAATCAGGACTCTAAACCCAACTACAACCATGAGACTGTCGAAGAAACAGAAATGCTAGATGAATACAACTTTAGCAAAGCAGTCAGGCGGAAATCCTCGCAACAAAGAACAGATATGAGCGTTACGATCGACACTGAAAATCGGGGTCGAGAAGTCAAGATTAAAACGATCGAAGTTTCCTCGATCATATCCGAAGATCACACCCTCACGATTCAACTCCCTTCCGATATTACTCCTGAAAGTCACCGCATCGTTCTACTCATTGAAGAATCTGAATCTTGAACGCTCGCGATCCGAATCTACGGAAAATGCGCGAGCGCGGATAATGGGAGAAATGCGATCGTAGATCTTATGGAAACGAACTTACTTCAACGAATCACCCACGATATTAATATCTGCCACAGTAAGCCCTGCATTCCGGGGCTTGCGCTACCCGGTCGAGTTTCTTCTGGAACTGCTCCACGCGGGGATGACGATCGAAGAAATCTTGGCAGACTATGAAGATTTAGAGCGCGAAGACATTCCAGCCGCGCTTCTCTTTGTCCATTGCGCTTAATGAAAGTTCTCGCCAGAGCAGAGTTCAAGGATTCTCAGCATGGCAATCTCAAGATTAGAAGAACGATCGCTTAATGCCTTCCCTAGATCAAAGACAGCTTTCTCTAATGAGTAATGATCCAACAATCGCTGTAACTCCTCAGCATTCTGTGGCAAAAAGCCATCTTGCTGCGCCACTTCAAGATAAGCATTCAAAAACGCAGTACTGACCCAATGTTTCCAAACCTGTGCCCACTGCTTCATTTTCTCTAATTGCTCTGGTGCGAATTTTGCATTGTTCATCTCATTGTTTAATGCGATCGCACTGGCATCATGAAACGATTGCAGCATTCCGGCAACATCGCGCAACGGAGAACGCTTCATTCGTCGATCGCTTAAACTGCGCGAAGCATTTCCCTCGAAATCAATCAGAACAAAGTCCTTTCCAGTGTAAAGCACTTGCCCAAGATGATAGTCTCCATGATATCGAGTCCGCATCGCAGTAATCTTGTGATCGACGATGCCACGGAAGCGATCTAAACAAGGCTGGTATCGCTCTAAAACTTCTCGCGCGAGTAGCGGATCATCAATTCGATGAAGCTCGTTTCGCAATGCAAGGAAGACTTGCCCGGTTAGATTGCGGGCGTATTGGTAAATCGATCGCTGATATAGAGAGGTGAATGGTTCTGGCTTGAAGTCAGGATTCTCGTGATCAGATGCCAATGCAAGATGCAATTCGGCAGTTCGTTGTCCGAGCAGTTGAATGTTTACAAGATAAGTTCCGAGCGCAGTTTGAGCAAAATTGGGAATGTCTTCTTGTGTTGCAGGAACTTCAGCTTCAGAGGTCATCGCCGAATCAAAGTAAGTGCGAAGGTTATCTAGCGTATATTCCCAAGTGTTTCGCGCGTCTGAAATGAACTCTTGCAGAATTGCGATCGTCGAAGGTGGTTTTCCAGGAACTCGATAGTTAATCGTGCCCACAATTGCAGGAACTTGTGTGAATCGTGATTGTAGAAATTGCCGCATTTCAAGCTCTGGATTGATTCCTTCTTCAACAATACGGAGCAGTTTGAGAATTAGAGTTGCTTCGGCATTCGTTTTAACGGACTCACCATAGAGAATGGATGTATTGTTATGTTCGCCTTTGAGAATGCTGGCTTCGAGCGACGGGAATTGATCAATAGCGGTCGCGATGAGTTGTCCGAATTGTCCAGAATAGCGATCGTTATTTGAGAATTTTTCAAGCAGTCCAACGAGAAATGCAGAATCAGCAACTGCTTCAAATAACACTCCATCTCCTTCAATCTGAGCAATAAGAGACTCATTCGGAAGATCACTGTCACGATTTGCATGAGCCACAATCACAATGTAAGTTTCGGGCTGTCCTTGAAGATAGTTCACTTGCAGCCATACCATTTGAGCTTCATTGGTTTGGTAAGGGATGGCGATCGACTCAACAATCTGAGTGGATTGAATCGATCGTGTTCTTGCTCGAAACCATCCGTGTCGCATCAAATGATTTGAGAGGATTGTTTCTAATGTTGCTTTGTTTGCTGATCGAGTAAATGCTGTTTGCCAATCCCCTGCGAGTTTGATTGTTGGCAATTGTGATTCTGTAATTGTTTCAACTTCCTGTGGTTTTAGACTAAACCAGTAGAACGCATAAGCACCTAAACTGAGAAAATAAGGCGCATCTTGAACCGCTGGAAACTCGGTTCGCCCAAAGATTTCAACTGGAACAGAACCCGAAAAAGCAGAAAGATCCAACTCAACTGTTTGTACAAATCGAGATAGATTCGCAACGACTAAAATACATTCATCTTTGTAGACGCGCGTGAATGCTAGAACTTTACGATTTTCTGGGTGCAATAGCTGAAACTCACCCCGTCCGAATGCTTGAAATCGTTTTCGAGTCGCAATCAACCGTCGCATTGCATTCAACAGTGAATTGGGATTCGATCGTTGGGCTTCGATATTCACCGTTGTATAGTTGTACTCAGAATCTACAATCAGCGGTAGATAAAGCTTCTGGGGATTGGCGCGACTAAATCCAGCATTGCGATCGTCGCTCCACTGCATCGGAGTTCTCACCCCATTACGATCGCCCACATAGACATTATCACCCATGCCAATCTCATCACCGTAATACAACACTGGCGTTCCGGGCAATGCAAGTAAGAGGCTGTTTAATAGTTCGATTTGTCGTCGATCGTTTCCGAGCAATGGTGCTAATCGTCGGCGAATGCCCAGATTCACCCGCATATCCTTGTCCTGAGCATACACCCGATACATATAGTCTCGGTCTTCATCTGTAACCATTTCCAGCGTCAATTCATCATGATTTCGCAGGAAGATACCCCACTGACAGTTTTCTGGAATCGTTGGTGTTTGTTGCAGAATGTCGCTAATTGGAAAACTATCTTCCATTCGCACCGACATGAACAATCGGGGCATCAATGGAAAGTGAAAGTTCATATGACATTCATCGCCATCGCCATAGTAAGCCACAGCATCTTCGGGCCACTGATTTGCTTCCGCTAGCAACATACATTCGGGATAGTTCTCCTCGACGCGCTGACGCAGTTTCTTCAAAAACTCATGAGTTTCCGGTAAGTTCTCACAGTTTGTACCTTCTCGCTCATAAAGGTAAGGAACTGCATCCATTCGCAAGCCATCGACACCCATTTTTAGCCAAAAATCTAAGACCTCAAACACTGCCTCTTGTACCGCCAGATTGTCGTAGTTTAGATCAGGCTGATGGGAGTAGAAGCGATGCCAGAAATAAGATTTTGCGATCGCGTCCCACGTCCAGTTAGAGACTTCAAAATCCTGAAAGATAATCCGCGCTTCTTGATACTTTTCAGGTGTGTTGCTCCAAACATAGAATTCCCGTTCTACTGAGCCTTCCGGGGCACGTCGAGCGCGTTGGAACCAAGGATGTTGATCAGAAGTATGATTGATGATTAGCTCGATAATCACACGAATTCCGCGTGCGTGTGCGGCTTCTAGAAAGGTTTGAAAATCCTCGATCGAACCATAGATCGGATTGACGCTCGTATAGTCTGAAATGTCATAGCCATCATCACGCAACGGAGATGGGAAGAATGGCAGTATCCAAAGTGCCGTTACCCCTAAATTTTGCAGATAGTCCAGTTTCTCAGTTAAGCCACAAAAATCCCCAATCCCATCACCGTTACTATCCGAAAAAGCACGAACTGGAACTTCGTAGATAATTGCATCTTTGTACCATTGAGGATCGGCGTTGAGCGGTGAGGATTGCATCATCGTCCTGATTGAGTTGCTGAAATTACGGTATTACGCTAGTTGATCTGGGTTATTTTCGTCATGATCCTAAGACTGATTGTTTACAATTTGCGTTTGTGATTGAAATTCTGTCTTTGGATTCATGCTGTTACTGTCAAATTAGAGTAGAGTGCAGCGGTGATAAGCGTGGAGAAGTTTGGGTGATGTTTCAGCGATCGAGCGGGATTCTTCTACATCCGACCAGTTTACCAAGCCAATTTGGAATCGGGGACTTGGGACGATCAGCTTACGAATTTGTCGATTTTCTAGCAAAAAGCGGTCAAACTCTTTGGCAAATTCTGCCATTAGCTCCGACAGGCTACGAACATTCGCCCTACACGATGAATTTTAGTGTGTTTGCTGGAAATCCTTTGATGATCAGCTTAGAACAGCTTGCAGAAGAAGGATTGCTAAAGCCAGATGAACTAATTCCATTGGAAGGCGGACTAGAACGAGTGGAATTCGATCGAGTAATCCCTTACAAAACGAAACTGCTGAAATTAGCATTCGATCGCTTTCAACCTGAGCCTGATTTTGATCAATTCTGCCAAGAACAAACACAATGGCTCGATGATTTTGCATTGTTCATGGCACTGCTTGAAGCTAATCCCGGAAAGAACTGGAACCAATGGGACTCAAATATCGCAAGACGTGATCCCGATGCAGTTGAAGCTGTTTCTCAAACATTAAAGACCGAAATTCAATTTCACCAATTTTTGCAATTCAAGTTCTTTCAGCAATGGATGAAATTGCGCCAGTACGCAAACTCTAAGAGCATTCAGATCATTGGTGATATTTCAATCTATGTTTGCCATAACAGTGCAGATGTATGGGCAAATCCAGAGATCTTTAAGCTCGATCGAGAAACCTTTGATCCGACCTTTATCGCAGGCGTTCCTCCCGACTATTTCAGCGCCACTGGACAGCTTTGGGGGAATCCTGTGTACGACTGGGATCAACTCCAGAAAAGTAACTATGAATGGTGGATTCAGCGCTTTCAAACGACATTGCAATACGTCGATGTTGTTCGAGTCGATCACTTTCGCGGATTCCAAGCGTATTGGCAAGTTCCAGCAGGCGAAGAAACTGCGATCAATGGAGAATGGATCGAAGCTCCGGGAGCCGAATTCTTTGAAACATTGGAAGAGCGTTTAGGTCAATTGCCAGTCTTAGCGGAAGACCTTGGGATCATTACACCCGAAGTTGAAGAACTACGCGATCGCTTTAATTTTCCTGGTATGAAGATCTTACAGTTCGCCTTTAGTGATGATGCTAGCAACACTCATTTACCGCATCACTCTGTTCAAAACAGCATTGTCTATCCTGGAACCCACGATAACGATACTGCGATCGGTTGGTGGAACACTGCATCAGCCCATGAGAAAGAATTCTTCGCCCAGTACATCGGCTACACTCCCAACGAGTCAAACATTCATTGGGCACTCGTGCGAATGGCGTTTGCATCGGTATCAGTTTGGGCGATTCCAGCGCTGCAAGACATTCTTGGACTGGATGGTCGATCGCGAATGAATGATCCGAGTCAATACGCGGGAAATTGGCGTTGGCGGTACACAAGCTCTGACCTACTGACAGATGAACTTGCAGAAAAACTTCGATCGATGACTGCGTGTTACAGTCGCGTCAGGTCGTAATGTACGGTTACTCGGTTCGGGGTGGACATCACTCATCATGCTTTCTTCTGTGAGGTAATATGAGGGCAGACTTTAGGAAGGGTCGATATGAGTCCAGCATCCAAAGAAAGGAGCGCGATTGTTTGCACAGAACGAGGATTAACTATCGCAGGCACACGCATCACCCTCTATGACGTGATGGACTATGTGACGGCTCAATATCCGCCTAAGTTTATTCAGGGATTATTTGATCTGACCGAGGAGCAAGTTAATACCGCTTTGGTTTATATTGAGGCTCATCGCTCAGATGTGGAAGCTGAGTACCAGCAAGTTCTCCAGGAGACTGAAAAACTTCGACAATACTACGAAGAGCAAAATCGCGATCGAGTTGCACGAAGTGCCGCGCAATTACCCAAGCCTGGAACTGAAGCTGCTTGGGAGAAGCTTCGAGCAGCTAAAGAACATCGCAAGTTCAAGGTATGATTTTTCTGATCGATCACAATCTCAAAGGTCATGCCCTAGTTTTCTTGGGTGTGATCGCAAGTCAGGGCTGGCTTGATGTTGTTCCGATTCAGTTTGTCACATTTGTAGAAATGGACTTGTCAATTGACAGCGACGATAGGATGGTTTGGCGACTCGCTCAGAAGAATCAGATGATTTTGCTGACTGCCAATCGCAGCGTGAAAGGGAAAGACTCACTAGAGCAGGTGATGCGTGAAGAAAAACTCCAGAAGCTTTGCCTGTAATCACTGTGAGCAATCCTGATCGGCTTTTGAATGACCCCGAATATCGGGGGCGATGTGTTGAGAGCCTAATTGAAATCGTGCTTGATATTGATACCTATCAAGGTGCAAGGCGAATCTTCATTCCACAACAGTCTTAAACGTTCAGCAATCTCGTTTACATTCGATCATTCAAGAACTACGATCGCCAATCTGAAAATTCACCATGCAAAAAGCTGGAAGCTTACTGCCTCCAGCTTTCATCGAATCGAGTAACGTGCTAAATTTCTTCAGAATCCAATCGAGCAAAAACGATCGCGCAAGCAACAAACGCCAGCATCAAAGGCATCGGAGAAGCGGCAGCATAGCCCCAAACGGCAGCAATTCCGGTTCCTGCGATCGCGCCCAGACTCCAGATGCGCTCATGATTACTTAAGCCCTTTTCGGCTTTGATCGAGATCAAGACAGACGAAGGAATCGGCACAGGCATCACGGAATTTGGCGGAAATGCCCAATAGTCCGATCGTTCTTGAAACCAATCTGTCCAGCCGTTCGTCTGACACCAATCCGCAATCCATTGTTCGCAATAGTGATTCATACTTAGTCAATAAATCGAGTGGGTTCTAAAAATGAGGTCAGAAAAGGAGTTGTCGATCTCAAGAACCAACAACCTTTGCCAAAAGCGGGTATTTCTAAAACGGTGAGGGAGCTGCAATTGGTTCAGCGGCACTCACGATCGTGCAATAGTTTTTTGGGAAAAGAGCTAGAAAGATTTTGGTGGCTGCAAGGGTTGACAGCTCATCCATTGCTCTATCGTGAGAATAACAAAGTTACTCTTGTCTTTCCAACTTAAGAAATCAAAGTTTACTTTGGCAGAGCGCAGCAATTATCTGTAATATTTGCAACAAAAATCTGATCAATCTAAGTTTAGTCATTCACCAACTTTCAGCGATTCAATCAAAGGTGAGAATTCTAAACGGTAGCGATATAAGGCAACAGGCGTATTTCCCGCTTTGAAGTAGTTCAGGTCTTGCGGCGAAAGATAGATTGCGGTGATTTGCTCGGCTTCGATCGCAGAAGTTTGATCTGCTAAGTACTTATACGCAGTTGTTGTCTCAACTTCATTGAGATAGGGTTGATTCGCGCCGCGAAAGACTTGCTGAAAGATTTCGCTAGTAATGAATCGATTTGATGCAGGCGTTTCGATCGCTCTTCCAGTAATCGTGGAGGTCAAAATGCGATCGTCTCTCAAAAGGGTAATTTGCTTGTTTGGAGACCTGGGATCAACTTTTACAGAAAGAACAGCACGATCGCCTAAATACGCTCGCGCAATGTTTAAGCCGTTGAAAGCGCGATCAGCGATGACCCCTTTAAACCGTTTGGTTTGCTGTTCTGCAAATCGGACATTGAATTCGATCGGCTGATTCACATAAGCGCGGTTGCTCCCGAATCCAGGTGTGACGATTTGCGGAGCTAAAGGAGCAACGAGATCGATCAAAGTGCTTTTGACGCGCCAGCTTCCCGCGATCCAGTCTGGGTAAATTAGATCGTCAGAAGCGCGATCGAGGGGTGGTTTGTTGTGCCAATCGGGGAAGGTAGAAACGCGATCGGACAATGCGCCCGCCCAAACCGGACTCGCACACCAAAAACTCAAAATCCAAACCAAAACCCAAACGAATCTTCTCATGCGGGCACAGCCGCTTTGAGTTCAAAGATTCGCTCAATGATGTCCGCGACTACTTTATCGGGAGTGGATGCGCCCGACGTGATCCCAACAACGATTTCGCCATCGGGAAGCCAGTTCTCCGCGATCGCAAGATCTTGATGAAGCGGTTTGTGTTCGATCGCGCTTTGAGACTGAATCCGCTCAACACAATCGATGTGATACGACGGGATTTTATAGTCGATCGCGATTTCTTGTAGGTGCGTTGTGTTTGAGGAATTGTAACCCCCAATCACAATCATCAAATCGAGCTTTTCTTTCACCAAATCGAACATTGCGTCCTGGCGTTCTTGGGTCGCATCACAAATGGTATTGAAGCTGAGAAAATGCTGATTCAATTCATTCGGCGGATACTTTTTCAGCATTGTGTGTTCAAACAATTTACCGATTTGTTCGGTTTCACCTTTGAGCATTGTGGTTTGATTCGCGATGCCGATCTGAACTAAATCTCGATCTGGATCAAATCCAACCGAACACGCTTTGCTGAACTTTGAAAGGAATTCTTTGGGATCGCCACCGTTCAAAATATAGTCCGCCACGTATTGCGCTTCTGCAAGATTTAGCACAATCAAATACTTTCCGGCAAACGAACTGGTGGCAAGCGTTTCCTCGTGATTGTATTTGCCGTGAATAATCGAGGTGTAATCCCCTTTTTTATGTTTCTCGACCGTGTTCCAGACTTTAGAAACCCAGGGGCAAGTCGTATCGACGATCGTACATCCGCGATCGTTGAGAAACTGCATTTCCTGAACACTCGCCCCAAACGCAGGCAAAATCACAACGTCGCCTTTCGTTACGCCAGAAAAATCCTTTTGCCCATCGATCACAGGTGTAAACAGAACATTCATTTCGCGCAATCGCTGATTTACCGAGGGATTGTGAATAATTTCATTCGTAATCCAAATCCGCTCGGTCGGGAAATGTTGGCGCGTCTCGTATGCCATTGCGACCGCACGTTCGACCCCCCAACAAAAGCCGAAAGCTTGCGCCAGTCGAATCGTGACTTCTCCGCGTTGTAACGTGTAAGCTCGATCGCGAATCTCTTGAATCAAATTGCTTTGATATTCAGACTGCATCGCGTCTGCAACTTCCGCACCATGTCCAAAACCTTTGCGGTGATAGTTCTCAGAATTATTCAGCGATCGCTTAAACGCCTTAGTATCCATGTCCGCCTTCCTCGCGCCTACAGGATCGATCATAAACTAGAGCGGAGGGCGAATTGATTGAAAGTCTGAATTGCCGATCGCCAAACTAAATATCCTTGCGTACTTAAATGCAGTCCATCGGTCGTGAGTTCCGATCGCAAAAAGCCCTCGTTATCAGCAAAAAGCGGCTGCAAATTGAGAAATTCAACTCCAGTTTGCTCCGCTAAAGCAGCAAGGCGACGATTGAACTGATAGATACGATCGTTAGAAAGCGCCTCGACTTGAGTTGCATTGGCAGTGGTGATTGATTCTCTGGCACGAGGCAGAACCGATTGCAGCACGATCGTAGATTTCGGATGAGACTTCTTTAGCTGATTAATCATGTCTTCTTGAGCATTGAGAACGTCTTGATCTGAGCTACCTCTAAGAAGGTCATTGATCCCAACCATGACAAAGACCGCTTGTGGTTTCGCTTGATCGAATAGCTTTAATCGCTTCGACAATCCAACCGTTGTCTCACCAGAGATTCCTTGATTCAGCCAAGTGTGGTCAGTCGGTAAAAGATCTTGAGGAAACCAGAGCGTGAGCGAATCGCCTGCCATCACGATTAAACGATCGGGCTTTCGTTTGATCATCGCCTTCGCTTCTTTACCGAGCAAATCGACCCAATCTTGATACGTCAGCGATCGACCCAGTGACATCGATGCGGCTTGTGCGACAATTTCGGGTTTCTCGACTGCTTTGGCAGCCATCGAAGGTCTTGAAGGCGGGTTAATGAGTGCTTCGGTGAAATAGCGATCGCCTAAAAACCACAATCCTAACGTTGCACCCAACACGACATTCGTGACAACGGACAGATAAACCCAGCCTGGAACTGACTTAGACATTGGACACACTGCCTGAAGCGATTTGCGTAAACACTGTCGGATCTTATACCTCAAAATCAGCAGTGCAATGCAAAAAATTCAGGCAATGCTTCACATCTAAAAATCTGAAACCACCCCAATTCGATAAGTTAAGCCAGGTTGATAGATTCGATTCACTCTTTCATAAGTGCGATCGCCAAGGTTTTCAAGAAACACCGTAACTCCCAATCCACGAGTCACTGGAATTCGCAAGCCCAAATCAAAATTGATCCAAGACGGTGAAAATTCGCGGGGATCATCACCTGCAAGGGTAAACAAAGCTCGTCGCGCCCCACTAAAGTAGTTCGCGTAGAGATTCACTTCCCAGCCATTTGAGGCGTAACCAATTCCAAGCCGCGCTACAGAAAACGGAACCGTACTGAGTTGCAATCCTCGCTCAACCCCACTCCCAATTTTGGCATCAGTGTATGTGTAGTTGAGGAAGGTAGACCACTGTGAAGAAAGCCGCCAACGTAGTGCTGCCTCGATTCCGTTGGTATTGACTAAACCGATATTCGCCCACTGTCCAGATTGGATTCCAATTCGATCGTTTAATCGGCTACCAAAGTAAGTCAATTGCGCGTCAAAACTTTTTGATAGCTGAAAATCGAGTCCAGTCGTCCAAGATGATCCGGTTTCTGGTTGAAGGTCGGGATTCGGAAGCCAGTTGTGAACCGTGTCAAAGGCGTAGAGTTGATCGAGTCCTGGATTGCGATGTACCGAAACCCAACTGCCTCGCAGCGCAACACCCGGTGAAGGTGCCCAACGCGCTCCCACACTCGGATTTAGATAACTGCCAAATTCATTGGTAAAGTTTTGCCGTAGACCGAATTCGGCTTGAAAGTTATTCGTAACTTGCCAGGTATTTAAGGCAAATAAGGCAGCCTGAAAGCGATTGCGATCGAACTCTCCATTAAATCGAGCCAACCGAGGCAGTGTACTAAAAGCTTCTCCAGTCAACCACGAATTTTTCAGGTCAACGCCCCAACGCAAATTATTCGTTTTGCTCGTTTGCCAATTGTGTTCGACTCTGGCATTCAAGCCGCGAGAATTCAAGACCCCCCGCCGGAAAAATGTGGCTTGTGTCGGCCCGTAAGTGCTGAAATAGTCTTGATTAAACGACAGCGTTGTATTCAGCGTCGAATCATCACGATTTCCCAGCATTGCCTTCCACGTTAAACCTGCATTTACGGTATCGTGATCCAATCGATCGCTCTGCAAGGGAAATCCAAAGTACAACAGTCCGCGCCGACTCGTGACCGTCGAGACATCTAAGCTCAGGGAATTACGATCGTTGAGATCAAAATTCAAATTGCCATAGTAGTTATCTTGGGTAGAATCTCCGTTGAACAATCGCCCATCTGGCCCACGATTTGCCGCTCCAACTGGAACTCGGTAGTCATTGTCAGCCTTGAACCGTTGATAGCTCAACAAATAATTTACGGCTCCGATCTCACCAGAGTAATTGCCTCGGTAATTTGAGGAACTAAGCGATCCTACTTGAGCAAAGCCACTAAACCTTGGGATACCATCGCCTTTTTTTGTGGTGATATTAACCACGCCCCCAAACGCCTCAGAACCGTACAACGTAGCAGCCGTTCCGCTCGACAGTTCAACTTGCTCGATCGCGCCTGTCGGAATTGAATTTAAATCAGTTCCGCCGTGATAGATGCTGATATTTGACCCGATCGGTCTGCCATTAAGCAAAAATACTGATTGATTGATCGAAGCCCCACGATAAAACGTTCCTGTGTGAACATCTGCACCAAAACCAGCATCGTTAATCGCAAATCCTGGCAAGCCCCGAAGCAGTTCGGCTAGACTATCTGCACTCTCGCGGCGAATCTCATCAGCATCGATCGTATATACCGGAGTTGAATTTGGCTTTTGGCGCTTTTCTTCAAAAACGATCTCTTCCTCTTCTTCTGGAGGCTCGGCTTGACTGAGTAGGGGTTCAACGGTTCCTGTGTCTTCTGCACGAGTCGCTGAAGGCTTTGGTTGAAGAAACTGAGCTTTGGTGAGCGGCGTTTGAAAATCTCGAAGATTTTGAGGAGAGAATGTTGGGGACTGTGTTACCGAATTACTTGAATCAGTGGATTGATTGCTAATTGAATTAGATTGAGTCTGGGTCTCTGCACTGTGACTGAGTTCAGCAAATACTGTGGCAGAGAGAAATACAACGCCAAAAAAAGAAATGCTCGATCGATAAATGCTGTTACTCATTATGCTGCTTATTAAATTCCGTCTGTATAACAACTTCGGTAATTTCCGCCTGATCATGTGACGGAAAGATCTTTGATGTCAAAAGACACGATGTCGTAGTTGTGTACAGCTAAATTCAAAGTTGCGCTATGCCCAAAACTGAAGAGATCCCCTCAGATAGATACAAAATCTATTGTTAAACGGTTATTTATAAGGTTGTTTCCAATGCTCCTTTAAATTTGAGAAGGATCGCTTAAGATTCTGCCTCCTCATTCTTCATTCTCATGTCTACCATTACCGTCGATAGACTCACCAAAACCTACCCCGTTGCCGTTAAAGAAGCAGGCTTCAAAGGGACTGTAACACATTTCTTTAAGCGCACTTACCGACAAGTGAAGGCGGTGCAAGATGTCTCTTTTCGGATTGAGCCGGGGGAAGTTGTAGGATTTCTGGGCGCGAATGGTGCGGGGAAGACAACGACGCTGAAAATGCTCACCGGATTGATTCACCCGTCATCTGGAAAAGTCACGGTTGCGGGACAAGTTCCGTTTGAGCGTCGGTCGGCGTTTTTGAAAAAGATCACGCTCGTCATGGGACAAAAGCAGCAGTTGATCTGGGATTTGCCTGCGGCAGATTCGCTGAAGATTAATGCGGCAGTGTATGGAATTAGCGATCGGGCTTTACAAACACGAGTCGGGGAGCTTTCTGAAATGCTCTCGCTCGAAGGCAAGCTCAATCAGCCCGTTCGGAAACTCTCCCTCGGTGAACGGATGAAAGCCGAACTCCTCGCCGCCTTGCTACATCAGCCGCAGGTTTTGTTTCTCGATGAACCGACTTTGGGGCTTGATGTCAATGCTCAAGTGGCTGTGCGAGAATTTTTGAAAGAATATAACGATCGATATAAAGCCACCGTTCTACTCACCAGTCATTACATGGCAGATATCACCGCATTGTGTGAGCGCGTTCTGATGATCCACCATGGGCAGCTTATTTATGATGGTAGTCTCGATGGCTTGGTGGATCGTTTCTCTCCTTGCCGCGAAGTGAAAGTCGAATTCAATCGAACTTACACCGAAGCCGAATTATCCGCTTATGGTGATGTTCAGGAAGTAGATAAGCAATCGGTGCGGTTGTTGGTCGAGCAAGAAAAATTGACACACGCGATCGCGAAAATTCTCGCTGAACTGCAAGTCGTAGATTTATCGGTCACTGATCCCCCGATCGAAGAAGTGATCGGGCGCGTCTTCAAAGCGGGTGTAGTGAATTAGTTTCGCTGATTGTCCATAACGAATCCGGGTTCGTTACTGCCCGGAACTCGCCAATCTTCATTTTCGCCGCCGACGATCACACTGTCGATCGTTACAAAATCTTTGCTCAACTGGCGCAATGAATTGACCAAAACATCAAGCGCGATCGCATCACTCGTTCCCAAATCGAACCAGCAGCGACCCCAGTTGCTTTCGTACTCAAAGTCGCTCATGTTGTGCATCACCGCCATCATGCTGTCATCGGCGGTACTTTCGTCATAAGGCATATGGCTAATCTCTAGCCCCATGTCTTGCACCTGCAGATTTTCCGCATTAAAGCCGCCCAGCTTACCGAGGAAAAACCAGGAGCTAAATACTTCTTCGACATACTGTTTCTCCATCTCAGAAGGCACAGTATTAAACTCAATCCAAATCCAAACGTTAAACGGGTCAAATTCTCGAAACTGAATAAGCATAAAGATGAAGTCAGGCAGGTTGTAGAAGTTGCCTGACTTCTATTTTATCGTCCGCCTGCGCGTTGTTGTGCGCCTCGCAGTTCTCTTTGGATTTGTTGGACGGTAGCGGCTGGAAGCTGGTCTTTCTTGCTGAGCGCCGTTTCAAACAGTGGAATGCTATCGCGATCGCGCTGACTCCGAACCAGGATCTGTGCTTTCAAATAGCTGAGTTCAGGATTACTAGGCGTTTTACTCAAAGCACGATCAACCGCTTGTAAGGCTTTATCAAACTGCTTGAGATCTCGGTATCCTACTGCTAAACCACGATCGGCAAGATAACGCGGTTGGGCAGTTTGTTCGAGTCTTGCGATCGCATCAGTCGGACTCGATAGCGGCAGATTCAGATTGGCTGAAAGCGTCAGATCGATTAAGCCTTTGATTAGATTGAGTTCGGGATCTTTTGGATCGACCCGTTCTGCGGCATCTAAGTATCGGAACGCTTGCTGGAGATTGCCCAAAATCTGAGGAATACCGCGCACTGTGCCTTGTGTCGCTGCAATGTAGCCGCCTTCTAAAATTGTGCCTGCTGCTTGATAGATATTGCCGCGTAGGGGATCAGATTTGGCAAGCTGCTCTGCAGTCGTGCGGGTTTGAGTCGCGTAGGTTTTGAAATCGTTGAGCAGGGCTTGTTTGCGTTGCGGATCAGATTCGCCTTGAAAGCTAGTGTAGGCAACTAGACCTTTGAGGGCAAAGGAGAGCGGCTCATTTGGATCAGTCTGATTTAATAAAGTCTGAATGTTGCGATAGTCGCCTTTCTCGAAAATCGCGCGAAATGCCGCTTCGGTACGATCGCTAATCGGACGCGGATTTGTTGTTCTAAACGGATCTTTTGCAAGCGACGGACTCGCCAGCATTCCCACCATTAGCGCTGCTGCACTCACTTGTTGAGCCAGCTTACTGGACAGCCACTTCACCATAACGTTGAATTTTTTTGACGCATTGAAGTTGAGAGACGATTTTACGCGATCGCAGGTTCCGCTTGATTCTCTCATCTCTTGACGCACGCAAAATCAGCCCGTCCGGATGAACGCAAGGTAAACTAGGCTGAGGATAACCCTACGTTTGAATTCATGCTTTATCTGCGCGATTTGTCCTACCATCCCACTGCCACGCCTGAACCGATTCTGAAATCGATCAATCTAGAAGTCGCTCCTCAGCAACTAACTTTAGTGGTCGGGCCGAGTGGCTCTGGAAAAAGTACGCTACTGGAAATTTTGGCGGGATTGGCAGAGCATACGAGCGGCGAGATTCTCTGGCGTGAACAGGAATTGAATTTTCTCAATATGCAGCAGTTGTGCGGGCTGGTGTTTCAGTTTCCAGAGCGGCATTTCTGCGGCGGCACCATCTTAGAAGAGTTGCGCTTGGGACATCCAGAATTGAGTTCCGATCGCATTCATGAAGCCCTGCGGGAAGTGGCTTTGGATCATTTGTCGCTGTCGATGGCTCCTCATGCGCTCAGTGGCGGGCAACAGCGACGATTGGCGTTAGCGGTTCAGTTGATTCGGCAGCCGAGTATTCTCCTACTCGATGAACCGACCGCAGGGTTAGATTGGTCGATTCGGCGGCAGCTCGTTCGATTGCTCGCCAAGCTGAAAACCCATTGGAGTTTGCTTGTGGTGTCCCACGATGCGGGTGATATGTTAGAAATTGCCGATCGCTGTTGGTCGCTCCGCCACGGCGAACTCAAAGAAGTCACACCCGAAGAACTTGCCCCTGAACGGTTGGAGCGCATTGGATGTTAGTAGCGCTACCGGAAATGAGCGATCTTTGGCGATCGACGACAAATTGGTGTCCGACCGAGGAACAGCGATCGCGATTCCAGCGGTTTTATGAATTGGTTCTCACAGGCAATCAGCAACAGAATTTAACGCGCATTGTTGAGCCAGTTGATTTCTGGGAAAAGCATTTGTGGGATTCGCTGCGGGGTGTGTTTCCAAAAGTGACCGAAGCGAATTTAAGCGCGATCGATATTGGAACCGGGGCAGGATTTCCAGGAATTCCAATGGCGATCACGCGTCCCGATTGGAAAATTACGCTGCTCGATTCCACTCGGAAGAAAGTTAATTTTTTACAAGATAGTACGAAAGCGCTGAAATTAAGCAATGTGCGATCGGTCGTCGATCGAGTAGAGCAAATCGGACAAGCTTCTGGGCATCGAGCCTTTTACGATCTGGCGACGATTCGCGCGGTCGCTGCCGCTTCGGTATGCGCGGAGTATGCGTTACCGTTGCTCAAGATCGGCGGATTAGCCGTTTTGTATCGAGGGCAATGGACAGAAGAAGAAGCGATCGCGCTCGATCAAACGGTGGAAAAATTAGGCGGAGTCGTGGAAGAATGCGATCGCTTTGAAACGCCTTTATCGCATGGGGTTCGACACTGTTTGTATTTGCGTAAAACAGCGCCAACCCCTGCGGAATTTCCAAGAGCGATCGGCATTCCGACTCAAGATCCGCTTTAAGACTCGATCGCAGTTTCAGACGATTCTGATTCTTCTGATGGAGTTTCAACTTCTGGCGTTGCTGCCGAAGCTTTGGGCGGTTTTGGGCCTCGCATCAAGGCAGGATTGATCGGAGGCGCATCCGATTTTTCCGATTTCCTTCCTCGATCGTTGCCTCGATCGTTTCTTTTACCGCGTTTTTCTTCGGATCTTGGCATATCGGATCTTGGCGCATCACCTTTCTTCACAGGACGGGGGCTTGAGGAAGGCTTGATTCCGTCTGGAAGAGCGGCGGAACCCTCAGACTCAGAAGTTGAGGGTTGGGTTTGGGGTGATGCTGAAGTCGCGTCTGATGCCTCACTTGCTTGACGCTCAGACTTTTTGATAGGTCGCTCTACCACAGTGAATCCTTGTAAAGAACGTCCATATTTTAGCGTGCGATAGCCCCGCTGCATTGAGTGTTCGTGAGTTTCAGTTACACGCCAGCCTGAGCGGTCAGTTGATTCGCGATTTGTTGCGCTCGGTTGATCGGAATGGCAAATCCGATTCCTTGTGCGCCTTGAATAATGGCAGTATTGATGCCGATCACTTGTCCGCTTTGGTTTAATAACGGCCCGCCAGAGTTTCCGGGATTGATCGCGGCATCGGTTTGGATAAAGGGTTGTGAACTTCGTAAACCGAAGGCTCTTGCCGATCGCTCTGTACCGCTAATAATTCCAACCGTCACGGTGTTATCAAGTCCGAGCGGGTTGCCAATGGCGATCGCCCATTCTCCGGGTTTGAGTTGATCAGAGTTGCCTAAGCTAACAGCGGGAAGATTATTTGCGTCGATTTTCACAACCGCGACATCACTTTGGCGATCTGCACCCAACACTCGTCCGGTGTATTCTTGTCCATTTTTCAGCGTCACGCTTACACGATTTGCGCCAGAGACAACGTGAGCATTTGTCACGATTAAACCATCCGATCGCAGAATGAATCCTGAACCTGTCCCGCGCTGGACTTGTTCACCTCTGGCAGTGCTACGCTCACGGGTTGAATCGATTCGCACCACCGATTTACCAGTGCGATCAACAGCATTGGAGACGAAATTGTCGTCATTGGTCGAAAGTTGTGCGATCGCGGGTTGCGTTTGAGCCGCTGGAATTTGAGTGCCGACTAGTGTACTGATTGCACCAATTGAGACTAAAGATAATGAAGCGATCGAGGTTTTTAGGAAGCGATTAGAAGTCATTTGCAGAGTTCCGAGAGAGTGAAAAGGGCTGTTTCTTCTACCTGTTCCTATTGTGGAGAAGGATTATGACAAAAGAATGTCACCCTAGGCAGCACTAACCACGCGCTGAGGTTCAGGCAAAGGCTTTCCAGTTTCTCGATAGTCTTCAACGATCATCTCAATCACTTCTTGTCCTCGTCTAGCAGCCTCTTCGTAGGTTTCGCCATGCGTCACGAATTGCTGCGAGGGAAATTCAGGCAAATGTACCAGGTAGAGATTGTCTTCTTCTGACCACTGGATCACCATACTGTACTGGTGGGGTTTCATTCTTCGGAATCCTACTATTGCAGTTTACTGAGGGGTGCTTTTAGCGGTAATTCGATCTGGAAGGTTGAGCCTGATCCGAGTTGGCTTGTGACCGTAAGCTGTCCTTGATGTGCCTGGATGATTTGTTGGGCGATCGCAAGTCCCAATCCAAATCCGCCTGTCTGTCTCGATCGAGCCGTATCGACTCGATAGAACCGCTCAAAAATGTGCGGCAAGTCTTCTGCGGGAATGCCAATTCCAGTATCAATCACGCGCACAATCACGGTTTGCTGTGCGATGAGTTCGACTCGAACTGTGCCTTCTTGGGGAGTGTACTTAAACGCATTGCTGAGTAGATTCGCGATCGCTTGTCGAATTAACTCTGGATCAGCTTCGATTTGAACCGGACGATCGGGAAGAGACAGCGTAACGTTACGATCGTTGGGATAGTCGAGCGATCGAATTAATTCAACAAAATCAATTGTTTGAAACTGAGTGCGATCGAGTTCTTCGTGTCGTGCTAACCACAACAAGTTGTTTACTAATGCACTCATCGATTTTGCAATTTCAACAACGCGCTCTAAGCGATCGTGCTGTTCTTGAGGCTCTTCGGGCGGCATCAGTCCCACTTGAGCATTGCTTAATACTGCCGCGATCGGGGCGCGTAATTCATGAGACGCATCAGCGGTAAAGCGTTGCAGTTGAGCATAAGCTTTCCGGGAAGGTTGCATCGCGATTCCACCGAGAATCCAGCCTGTGATGCCAATTAATGCGATCGTCGTCGGAACTCCAATTAAGAGAAAAAATCGCACTTGCTCCAAGCTTTGCTGCAATGGTGTTAGAGGGGCGGCGACTTGCAAATATCCGATCGTTTGATTTTGTCTCTGAATCGGCAAGGTTAGCTGTCTGAAACTTCCGATTGTTTCAAACCCGATGGTTCCAACCAAATAGTTTGAACCGGGAGAACCGATGTATTTGATTCGTTGTCGATCGACGCGATACCACCTTGCATACGCAAAATCGACGGGCACAGGCTGCAAAATCCCTGGAATAGAAGGCTGAATCCCGCTGACGATTCGGCTGCGCTTGTAGAGCAAATCATCAAAGTTTCGCAACTGAGCCTGCACGATAAAGCTGTAGCCCACTCCCGCAAACACGACCAAGATCCCGCCCATCGAAGCCGCGTACCAATATGCTAAATTTCGACGACTTCGATCGAACACTGTTTCTACTCCGCTGCATTCAAGCGATACCCAATGCCATAGACCGTCTCAAGCCATTCTTTTGCACTCACTCCTTCCAATCGCTGCCGCAATCGTCGCACTAAAGTTGTCACTGCATTACTTTCCGGTTCACTTCCCCATCCCCACAACGCTTGTTCGATCTGATCGTGCGAGAGAACTTGGCGCGGATGACGCATGAGAAATTCCATCAGTTGAAATTCTCGCCCAGAAAGCTGAACGGTCACTTGGTTTCGCTCGATCGTTAAATTCGTCAAATGGAGCTGCAAACTCCCCAAGTTCAAAGTATCCCCTTGCCATAAGGGAGAACGTCGCCCCAATGCCCGCACCCGCGCCAATAGTTCAACGACATCGATCGGTTTCACCAAATAGTCATCTGCCCCCGCATCCAGTCCGGTCACTTTGTCGATCGTGGTGTCTTTCGCAGTCAAAATCAGCACAGGTGATGTCTTTCCAGCTTGACGATATCGCTGGCAGACCGCGACCCCGCTGAGTTTTGGCAACATCCAATCGAGAATTAGCAAATCGTAGGCTTTCGTAGTTGTGAGCCATTGGGCAGTGTCACCTTCTTCGACCACATCGATCACATGGCCAGCTTTGGTTAATGCGCTTTGAAGCGGCTCAGATTGAGCCGGATCGTCTTCTGCGAGTAGGATCAACATCAGGACTGCTCTATTTCTCTCATGCTAATGGTATGCAACTGAAGTTTATCCGATCGCTTGGCTTAAGATTTTGGCTCTTATTGCCGCTCTTGGGGGGATTGGCTTGGATTCTGAGCGGTTGGGCAACCGATTGGATTCTGACACGATCGAATGTTTCTGATAAAGCCTTTGTTCTCGAAGCTTCGGACTCACCCGCCATTATTGTGCAGTCGATTAATGTTGCGATTCAGCCCGGACGATTCGCGATCGTCACGGTCTATACGCTGAATCAACCTTTGAGACAGTTAGAGTTTCGCTTTCCGGTTACAGAGCCAGAAAAAATCGAACGCGCGATCGCTCAAGTTCTCGGTTTGTCGCAAGCTCAAGTCAAGCAAGTGATTCGATACAACGCGATTCGGTAGAATAGAAAGCTGTTCGCATTGTGATAAGGTCATGACTCAAACGGTTGAAACCCTTTTTGAAGAGGGATTGGAGCGATACAAAGCTGGAGAAGCGCCGGAAAATTTGGTTCCGGTGTTCAAAGAAATCTGCGATCGTTCTCGCAAAACGGGAGCGGCTTGGACTTGCTTATCGTGGCTCTACTTGCTGGCGGATAAGCCTGCTCTGGCACTTCCCGCCGCCCAAAAAGCGGTCAAACTGGTTCCCCAGGATGCACAAGCCCGAATTAATCTGATCTTGGCAATGTTGGAACTGTCGAAACCGGGAGTTAGACCCCACGTAGAAATCGCGCAGCAGCTAACGGTTGCGGTGGAAGAATTGCGCGATGAAGTGCAGCAAAATATTGAAGACGGATTGGCAAGAAAGCCGGGTTGGAAAAGCTTAGAGCGCGTCAAAGCGTGGCTATTTGAGTCCTAAGAATTGCTTCACTTTTGTTCACATTCTCAGAGAGTCAGAGTCCAGATCTGGCTCTTTTTTTATTGGAATTCACCTGTATGAAGTTTGCGTTACAAGATCGGCAATTTACGCTACAAAAGCGTTGCAATTTGCCGCGCAAATGATGTAACTAATTTATAGACCGCAACATAATATCAAATAATTTAATCATAATCTTAGAAAGACGATGATAGTATTTGAAGACTAGGATATATTCCTCATTTCCAACAGTCTTTTCGTCACTTTATAGAAGCAAGAAACTAGCTTGCACCTGATTTAGTTTGTTGTCATTCAACAGGCTGGATTCTAGTATTTCATTGCAGTTTGAGCTTGCTTTGAATCAGTGTCGATCGACGAATTTTGTAGCTTAAGGAGCGGATTATTATGTCTATCGATCGCGTTGGCGTTAAACCTGGAACACGGAATCACAAAGGCTATTTTGTGCAACACGCATCAGGCTATCAGTTAGTTGAAATGCACCAATCGGGCTGGGCGGTAATTTGTTTGAATGATGCAGTTTGTCATTATGTCGATCCTGAAAATCTGCAAGTTTCTCGTGAAAAAGATTTTCCATCGGTTCACGAACTTTAAGACAATTTGCATTTGAATCTCAATCATGAATGTTTGGGTTGCACTGGTTTCAGTTGCAGCCCAATTTTTGCTAAGTTAATAACTATGTGAATGGCTAAATTGTGATGAAAGAAACGCTTTTTAAGTGGCTGAATACCGCTTTGATGTGGAATCTGTTTTTTGTGCTGCTGTGTTTTGGTTGGTTTGCGATCGCGCTTGTGGGTCGCGCCGCCAAAGTACCGCTCGGTTTAGATCTTTGGCTTTCACTCTGGACACCTGTGATGCAGCCTGCTTTGGGGATTTTGATGGCGGGTGCGCTAATCAGCGGGGCAAGTAGCTGGGTGATGAAACGCCTAAACGCGGATGATCAAGCAAACAGTCTGTAACCTATAGAGCATGGCAAACTTAAAATAACGTTGTCTCATGACGTAGAGGAAGCGATGCCACAAGTAATTGACAAAGCAACTGAGCAAGGCTTGATTCGTTGCAGCGTATCGTGGGAGCAATTTAAGTCGATCCAGAAAGGATTTGAAGGCTCTCCCGGAGTTCGGTTGTCTTATTACCAAGGTGTCGTCGAGATTTTTATGCCCGGACGTGACCATGAACTGTTTAAGAAAATCATCGCGATCCTGGTTGAAACCTATTGTATCGAAAAGGAAATTGAATTTGAACCGACAGGCTCAATGGATCAAGAAAGAGAAGGAGAAGTTTGTGTTCAAGCTGATGAATCTTACTGCATTGGAAATTTTGATCAACGTCCGAATCTGTCCATTGAAGTCATCTTCACAAGCGGGAGCGTTCAGAAATTAGAGCGTTATCGGGCGTTGGGAGTTCCGGAGGTTTGGTTCTGGGAAGATGGATTGTTAACGATGCACTGTTTACGCGCTGAAGGCTACGATCGCGTTTATCGCAGCGAAATCCTTGAGTTTGCAGACCTAGAGATCGATTTGCTGACTCGCTGTGTCTTGATTGGGGAAACCTCACGACTTGAAGCTGTCAAAATATTTAAGCAAGGAATTCGTTCTAATTCGGATTGCTAAATGCGGGATTCTTAGTGAAGGATTCATCGGTTAGGCTGCAAAGAAAAGCGAGGAGATCTTGTTTTTCTCGATCGCTAAGTTGAAACCCTTTGACAAACGAGCTTTTCAGTCAAACCCCTTTTAACTCTAGAACAAGCCAAAATCAGATTCAACCGATACGCTGTAAAACTGACTTCACCCGTAGGATAGATCCACATCGCTCAACCCATTGAGTTAAATAGGTTTTAGCCATGTATGGAAACGGAGATGAAGCGCAATCAAAGCGGGCAGTTCATCAATAGTTGGGACGAAGAAGCAAAACAAAAAGTTAGCCTCTCACTGACCGCTACGGCTTGGGACATCTTGGACAAACGCGCTCGTGAACAAGGCTTGTCGAAGTCGGAACTAGTCGAGCGCTTTGCCCGCAGTCTTGAGGATGAAAGCGATCGAGAACACGAACGGCTTTTGCAGCAAGTCAAAACCAACTTTAATCAGCTTAAAGCGGTGTTCGATACGATGACTGAAGGATTGATCATCGCTGATTTAGATGGCAACCTTTTGGAATTTAATCCCGCAGCGCTCGCAATTCATGGATTTGAAAGCTTGGAGCAAGTCCGGCATCACTTTGCACAATTCTTCGATCGATTTGAAGTGCGAGATACTGCGGGAAATTTTGTTCCACTTGAACAATGGGCGATGTCGCGAGTCGTGCGGGGCGAAAGCTATTCGGGATACGAGTTGCAAATTCACCGCAGCGATACTGGAAAAACGTTTATTGCAAGCTACAGCGGCGCTCCCGTCTATGATGCACACGGAAATATCACACTCGCGATCGTCACGATGCGCGATATCACTGCTCAAAAGCAAGCCCAAGCCGACCTCGTTCGGAGTCAGCAACGATTAGAATCTACCTTGAACGCGATTCCTCACGCTATCTGGGTGGTTGGATCTGACCAAAACTTTTGTTTTAGCAATCAACAATGGCTCAACTATTACGGTATTTCGGTGACTGAAGCGATGGCAACTGGATGGAACCAAGTTCATCCGGATGATTTGGTGACAGTACAACAACGATGGAAAGTCGCCAAAGAAACTCGATCGCCTTACGAGGCAGAATTTCGCTGGCGCTTTGCCGATGGTTCAGAGCGCTGGTATCTTTGTCGGGCATTGCCGATGTTGGATGAAGCCGGGCAAATTGTCGAATGGCTTGGCTCGAACACTGATATTACTCAGCTCAAACAAGTCGAAGCTGAGTTGAAACAGAGCCAGCAATTTATTCAGCAGGTTGCAGAGATGTTGCCCGGATTGCTCTATGTGTATGACCTGACGGAATATCGCAACGTCTATGTCAATCGCGAATCGGCTGAAGTCCTCGGCTACACACCAGAGCAAATTCAGGCAATGGGCGCGAGTTTGATGCCGACGTTGATTCACCCCGATGACTTTGCCCAGATGGTTGCGCTTCAAGAAAGCATTCACGCCCAAAAACCGGGAGAAGTGGCAGAACTCGAATATCGAATGCGTCATGCAAATGGCGAGTGGCGCTGGATTCTCGATCGAGGTGTTGTCTTCAATCGAACACCAGACGGAAGAGCGCGACAGATTCTCGGATTTGCGATCGACATCAGCGATCGTAAACAAATCGAGGACGCTCGTAAAATAGCCGAAATTGCCCTTCGTGATACAGAAGAACGGCTGAAACGTGCGCTTGATGCGGCTCGAATGGTGGCTTGGGAATGGAGCGCGGATACGAACCGAGTGATTTACTCTCAGACTGCGATCGAGATTTTTGGTGTGAGGAGTGAGACAGAAATCCGCACGAGCGAGGCGGCATTAGCATTGATGCACCCGGAGGATGTTTCTAGCTATCGGCAGGCGGTGCTATCTGCAATGTCAAGCGGTCAAAGCTATATCGCGGCGTTTCGATGGATGCGACCGGATACCAATGAGATCGTCTGGATGGAAGATCGGGGCAATGTGTATATGAATGCGATCGGCTGTACGGTCAAAGTGGCAGGCATGGTGACGGACATTTCTAATCGAGTGCGGCTCGAACAAGAGCGCGATCGTATTTTGCAACAAGAGCAAACGGCTCGCAAATCTGCCGAAACTGCTAACCGTCTCAAAGATGAGTTTCTCATGGTGCTTTCCCACGAATTGCGAACGCCGCTCAATCCGATTCTGGGCTGGCTTAAGTTCCTGCGGGCAGGTCGGCTGAGTCCTGAGAAAACCCGTGAAGTACTCGCGACGATCGAGCGCAATGCTCAACTACAAGCACAACTGATCGAAGACTTGCTAGATGTGTCTAAAATCTTGCGGGGTAAGTTAACACTGAATTTGATCAAAATAAATCTTGCTATCCCAACCGCAGCGGCGGTCGAAACGGTGCAACTCTTAGCCGATACGAAGCACATTACGATCGAGACAAAGATCAATGATGCGATCGTCTCTGGTGATGCGAGTCGGCTCCAGCAAGTGGTGTGGAATCTGCTCTCGAATGCAGTGAAGTTCACGCCAGAAAACGGACGCATTGAACTATCGCTTACTCAAGTGGGTGAGATGGCGCAAATTCAAGTAAAAGATACTGGAAAAGGGATTTCACCTGAATTTTTGCCTCATGTATTCGAGCATTTTCGGCAGCAGGATAGTTCTACCACGCGCCAATTCGGAGGATTGGGATTAGGACTTGCGATCGTGCGTCAGATTACCGAGTTACATGGAGGAACGGTGTTTTCAGAAAGCCAAGGAGAAGGGCAAGGTGCAATATTTACGGTTCAATTTCCGCTCTGCACTAACTGAAACTCTTTAGCAGCAGGGAGAAAGTTCGCGTTCTCATGGGCCGATCGACTTAGTTTAATCAACACAAATCGTTGAATCGGTGTAAGTGATTGCCACTGAGATTGTGCGATCGACAGTCCAACTTCCTCAGCTTTTTCTCCTACGCTTTCAGGAACAGTTTCGGCATCATTCCACGGGGGATTGTTATCGATCGCTAAATCGGTTGCTATTTCTCCTGTACGCTGTTCGACTAATTGATGGAGTAAATTCCGATAGTTGCGAATTTCATTCTCTGTCGAGCAAGGTGTATCAACGGTTTGATGTCGATCAGATTCAGTAAATTTATTCCATTGATGGAGCTTTAATTTGACTCCGCAGGTATCTAACTTAAACCGCACGCTCATTGGAATGCAGCGGAGTGAATCGACAAAATCGGCTTCAAACTCAAAAAAAGGATTCATCGATCGATTCCTTAGTGATTATTTTTGGGTGTGACGTTGCGAACAATTCCATAGCTAACAGACAGCGCAAAAATGGCGGTTGCAAGCGCAATCAGATCAATTCCTGCTGTTTTCTCCAAATCGAGAATGATGATCTTTCGAGCAACAGCAATCAACGATGTCACAATCACTAACTCTACTTGAATGACGTGCTTTTTCAAGTAGGCGGTAATGTTCTCCAGGATTTCAAACGCGATCAGAACATTGAGAAATAAACCAAAGATCGTAAATAAAACCCTTGTAGAGTAGTCATTTGGCGAAATTGAGGTCAGTTCGATGATCAGAACTCTGCCGAGTTGGAACACAGATAAAAAGATCACCAGCAGCATCATGATCGATAGGATCTTTGATACCCAGACCTCAATGCGCCCCAGGAAACTGAGAAAATTTTCGTCTTTCATTCCTTCTCGCAATGATTTCCACAGAGAACGCCCCATAAATACTTACTACCTCTACTGCTGTGAGCATACCTAGTCATGCGATCGGAGTAAAGGGAATCGTGCGCTTCATTACATGAAGGATTCTATCAGGAGAGATTGAGCAAAGTCTATGTTTGCTTTGGCACACTCTGCTCAAACCGAAAAAAATTACCCGGGTCGACTCTCTGTTTCACTTGTTTAAGCTTCTGCCAATTGTTGCCATAGTATGCAGTTTGCCAGTTCTTTAAGTCTCGATCGCAGTAGTTCACATAGCACCCCCCTGTAACGTGAGGCTGCATTGCTGCCCTGAAGTTTCGCACCCAGTTCAAATGTACAGCTTGATCCTGTGGCTTTGTCCAATAGGTTTGATACTGAATATTAAAATTCACTTGTCGATGTGGAAAAGCAGTTGCATCGGGAGCAATTTTCGCGATCGCGCCCCCATAGCTATCAAATTGCAGCACTACATTTTTACTCGGCGCTTGCTTAAGAAAGTTGATCACCGTCATTGTTCCAGCCGCACTTAAAGGACGCGCAACATAGTCAGAAGCATTCTTAAATTTCGTTTGAGATCCGTGCCAGTGAGCGAGGCGCTTCGGATAGTCCGGCTTCAATCCTGCAAACGCATACACAGCCTCTATATAAGGTAAAGTCTCGATCGACACTGACTTTGGAGCTAATGTTAACAAGGGCGCTAAAACTTGGCGCAGTTCCGTTTCAGTTCCCACAAACTGTCCAACCACAAACACAGAACCAACAGCTTCAGAAACTAACTTGAGGATGCTGGTATGTCGATCGTCGGTTTCAGGTGCCCAAGTTTGCCAAAACTGCATCACTCGCTCAATCTCTGACCAATTCCAACTCAGTTGGTAAACCGTTACTTTGTCGATCGAATGCACTTGGTAAGTTAGCGAAGTCACAATCCCGAAGTTTCCACCCCCACCGCCACGCAACGCCCAGAACAAATCGGGATTTTGGCTTGGACTTGCAACGATCGCTTTTCCTGCCGCCGTTACCATCTCTACTGACTGCAAATTATCACAGGTCAAACCTTTCCATCTTGCTAACAGTCCATAGCCTCCACCAAGCGTCAATCCGGTAATTCCCACCGTCGCACAAGATCCGCCAGGAATCGTTACGCCCTGTGCGTTGAGCGTTTCGTAGATCGGAACCAATTCAGCTCCGGCTTGAATCGTTGCTCGTGCTTTGGAGCGATCGACTTGAATCTTCTCCATATCGTTGAGATCAATAATCAGCGCGTCGTCTGCTACCGAAAATGCTTCATAACTATGTCGCCCGCTCCGCACTCGTACCGGAATCCCGCTAGTTTGTGCCCAGTTCACTGCATTGATCACGTCTGTCACGGATTGACAAAAGACGATCGCGAAAGGCGAAGCAGCAAATCGAGTATTAAAGTTCAGTCGCGCGTCTTCATAGCCCGATTCGCCCGCATAAATAACCCGCCCTGTTAGTTCCATTGTTTGTCCTCTGGTCGCTTGCAGAGGTAGAAACACTGCGATCTCTCACCATTTCTGATTTTTGGCAGCAACCTCTATCGCATTCTCCGATTACTAGCAAGTTGGAAAGCTAGAATAGGCCTGGGTGAAATTGAGAACTTTAGTGGACGGGGCACTCATGGCACTCTCAGAATCATTTCTAAGGTGGGAAGAGCAGCATTTAAAGCAACTTGAGCCGCAAGCCGTGGAAAATGTGCGGCAGCGAGTTCAGGAAGAAGTGCGCCAGCAAGTTCAGGGAGAGCGGCAAGAGATTGCGCTTAATCTACTTAGAAAAAACCTGCCGCTAGATACGATCGCTGAAGCTACCGGGCTCGAAATCGCTCAACTGCAACAACTCCGCTCTCAGCTAAATCCGTAATTGCTCAAGAGGGTGCAGACGTAAGAAGCGTCGCTTGAGTGGAAACATTGGTTTCAACGATCGATGAAACTGGAATTAGCTGAACTGCACAAGCTTTTAGTTCGGGTTGTTTCGAGTCAGGACAAGCAATTTCATGCGTTAGCGCATTCGCTTCGGCGTGATCTGCCCACAGTGCGCCCCAGTGCATCGGTACAAAGACCGTTCCAGGGGTGATCGCTTTGGTGACTCTAGCCGGAAACCGCGCCATCCCTCGACGCGATCGTACTTCGATCAGTTCCTCAGCGTGAATGCCCAACTTCGCCGCATCTTTCGGGTGAATCTCGATGAATGGATTCGGGTACATCTGGCGAATTTTCTCAATGCGTCCGGTGCGGCTCTGAGTGTGCCAATGTCCATACAATCGACCTGTCGTTAAGACAAACGGATAGTTATCGTCGGGGGGTTCTGCAAGCCCACGCGAATAGACACTAGAAAAGCGTGCTTTGCCATCCGGAGTGTGAAATTTCAGATCGGTGTAAAGGCGCTTCGCTTTCTCAGCTTTTTGCTTAATCGGTTCCGCTTTGTTGGTAAAGGGCCATTGTGTTGGGCCCACTTCGCGCAGAAAGGTATGACTCAATCCCGATTGATCACAAGCTCGATCGCGCGTGACTTGGACAAACTCCGCATAGACTTCCGCTGCATAGTTAAATGCAAACTGTTTGCGATAACCCAATCTCCGTCCGACTTCTGCAAAGATTTCCCAATCGGTTCGCGCTTCACCTGGAGCGACTCGAAACTGAGGGCACAAGGTGACGCGCCGTTCGGAATTCGTCATAACTCCGGTTTTTTCGCTCCATTGCGTCGAGGGTAACAACACATGGGCATAGTCTGCCATTTCGGTCGGATAGTAGCATTCTTGATAGACTGTGAAGGGCGATCGACGAAGGGCTGCTTTCGTGCGCTCAATGTCCGGCATACTGACCGCCGGATTTGTTGCTGCCACCCACAGCATTCCAATCTCACCTGTTTCGAGTCCCAAAATCATGTCCCAAGCGGTTCGTCCGGGATGCGGGGACATTGAACCTGCGGGAAGCTGCCAGAATTTTTCAAGCTGGGCGCGATGTTCGGCGTTGAGTACTGATCGGTATCCCGGCAATAGATGAGATAGCCCACCTGCTTCGCGTCCACCCATTGCGTTCGGTTGTCCGGTGAGTGAGAACGGGCCTGCCCCTGGTTTACCAATCTGTCCGGTCATCAGGTGGAGATTGATAATTGATCGAACTTTTGCGGTTCCTTCTGAAGATTGATTGATCCCCATCGACCACATGGAAATCACGCGCTTCGATTTGCTCCAATAGTGGGCAGCCGTAAGTAAATCTGTTTCAGCAATCCCACATCGAATCGAAACCACATCGGGTGGATAGTGCCGAACGACTTCTTTGAACTCTTCAAAACCGCGAGTGTGTGAGTCGATGAATGCTGGATCAATGTCGCCCCACCGCAATAATAGATGAGCCATCCCGTACATTAAATCGATGTCTGTACCGGGATTGATTGCTAAGTGTAGATCTGCTGCTTCTGCCGTTTCGGTGCAGCGGGGATCAACAACGATTAGCTTTACATTAGAGTTTTTCTTGTGGTAGCGACGGAAGCGATTAAAGATAATCGGATGACATTCTGCGGTGTTTGTCCCAATTAGGAATGCACAATCGGTTTGTTCTAGGTCTTCGTAGCAGCAGGGCGGGCCATCTGCACCAAAGCTTTGAATGTATCCAGCAACAGCGGAAGACATACAGAGCCGGGAATTTGCATCGAAATTGTTTGTTCCGAGGCAGCCTTTCATGAGCTTCTGAGCGATGTAGTAATCCTCAGTCTGGAACTGTCCTGATGCGTACATCCCGATCGCATCTACGCCCTGAGTAAACTTCACCATGCGAATGCGATCGACAATCTTGGTGAGCGCTTCTTCCCAGGTGGTGCGCCGAAATGGCTGGTCAAGTGAATCGCGCATCATCGGGTAACGGAGGCGATCTTTGTGCAGTGATTCCGCGATCGTGGCTCCTTTGACGCAGACCATTCCTTGGCTCGATGGGTGAGCGCGATCGCCGCGCACGTTCCAGAGGGGTGTGCCGTCTTTGTCGCGGTTGACTGCTTTACCCGGTAACGCAGGCGGAAGCACTTCTAAGCCGCAGCCGACCCCACAGTAAGGGCAGAGCGTTTTAGTGGGTTCAGCCATATGATGTTATCTCCCTTTAGTTCTCAAGTTCTGCTGAGTGCCGCTGATGAACTTGTAGCCGCAGACATCCGATCGTTTGAAGCAGTTGCAATCCGGTTGCGGTATAAGTATAAATCTCTAGTAGCCCTTCTGGTAAGCTTTCAAAGATAAATTTTTCACCGGGAAAGACAATGCGATCGAGCGATAGATGAGAATTTTTTTCTAGGCGAATCTGTTGGATTTGTGGTGATGCGTTGGTGTAGTAGCACAAGATTGAAGTCATGAGATGAAAGGGCAATCAACCCGTAAAAGAGGACAAGTCGAACCAGGAGCGGAAATTGATCGCGCGTCACACGATCGCTTTAATAATGGTTGCGGAAAGCCGTCTTTGAGAGGTAAAACTTCTCAACCCCAGTTCATTCTGATTGTGGTTGTAAGAATCAAACTGTGTTGTGGGTTACGGGTTGACAATTTTGATCATAATTCCCAAAACTTAATTGGGTTCTTTTGTGAGGAAAAAATACATAAACTAATATCGATGAATGCCGCGAAATTCCTTTGAATGAGCAGGATTCACAGTTCTTAGCAATATGTACAATCAATACACAAATCTGTTTGATCACTGATGTCTAACAGTATTATCTAAAATTTTTCCCTCATTGCTACGATCGTATTCAGTGAATTGAATGATTTTGTCAAATACGATCGCAGTCGTAATCACTTACTCATCGTTGTGAGCGTATCGACCAAACAGAAAGTCGAGGGCTTGATTTCGCAAAGTATAGTACTGAGGATCTTCCATCAATGCGGCTCGATCGCGCGGACGTGCAAACGGAACCGTCATGATCTCACCAATGTTCGCCGCTGGCCCGTTGGTCATCATCACAATGCGATCGGCAAGGAACAAAGCTTCATCGATGTCATGCGTGATCATCAACACAGTAACTTTGTGCTGTGACCAGATTTGCAGCAGTTCTTCTTGAAGTTCCTCTTTGGTGATCGCGTCTAGGGCTCCAAACGGCTCATCGAGAATTAGCACTTCTGGATAGATTGATAATGCACGAGCGATCGACACTCGCTGTTTCATCCCGCCGGATAGCTGTCCTGGCTTTTTCTGTGCTGCTTCTTCCAGTCCGACCATTGCTAAGTGTTGATTTACGATCTCTACTTTGTCAGCTTTGGATTTTTCTGGGTAAACAGCATTCACCGCCAAGTAGATGTTCTCGAATGCGGTTTTCCAAGGTAAGAGCGAATAGTTTTGGAACACAACCATGCGATCGGGTCCTGGTTGTAGCACTCGTTTGCCTTGGACGCGCACTTCACCCGAAGACGGCTGACGGAAGCCTGAAACCATATCGAGCAACGTGGACTTACCACAACCGGAGTGACCGATCACACAGACGAATTCACCTTCAGCAACCGTTAGGTTGACATTATCGAGAATGACAGCTTCACCGCCGTCTCGTGTGGGATAGACCTTAGAAACTCCCTCAATCTCGACAAAGGGAGCGGCTGATTGAGCGTCGGTTTGGGAGGTTTGAGTTGAGAGAATTTGCATAAGGTGAAAGGTGGGGAGTGAGGAGGATCAGAGGGTTAGAGAAGATGTGATGCTTGGAGTTTACGTTGACATCTGTTTTGGCGGTTTTTCGCTTCGCTGTTAGCGGCTTCTGCCCCCTAAATCCCCCAAATTTGGGGGATTTAGGGGGCTTCCCGGATTTGTCATCGGAGTGAATCACTTTCGTCGAACTCAGTTTAAGCCGCGATCGACGTTTTCGTTTCAACCGGATCAATGATCACTTCTTCAATCCGAATCTCGCGATGAATGTCTAAGCTATTGAGGTAGCTGATCGGATCGTCGGGATTGAAGACTTTGCCATCGAATAGCGAGAAGGATTTGCGATCGCCTTCGTTGTCCGGGAAGCCGACTTCACGTGCGGCACGACCATAGAGATCGACTCGGCGCACTCGCTCAGTAACTTCGATCCAGTTGCGCGGGAAGGGAGTAATGCCCCATCTTGCAAGCTGAGTCAGAATCCATAGTCCTTCAACGCGACCGGGACAGTTCGCATTATCGACGTGGAACTGATTGAAGCGCAGGAGGTTCATCGGAGTTTCACCTGTGCCCTTGTCGTAGGGATCAATCAGTCCGGGACGAGCGAATTCTGCGGCTGCACCGACGTATTGAGGACGGGCAAGGAGGCTGAGAATTTCTTCGCGATTTCTGCGATCGTCACAGTATTCACAAGCTTCGAGGAGTGCTTTGACTAGCGCGTTGTGTGTTTCTGGATGTTGTTTTGTCCAATCTTCGCGGGTTCCTAGCACTTTCTCAGGATGTCCTTGCCAGATATCTAAATCGGTGGCAATCACATAGCCTGCTCCTTCTTTGACGGCGCGAGAGTTCCAAGGTTCACCCACACAGTATCCGTCAATGTTTCCTGCCACTAGGTTCGATACCATTTGCGGTGGCGGAACAACAGTGAGCGAAAGATCTTCGTCGGGATCAATGCCGCCTGATGCTAACCAATACCGCAGCATTAAGTTGTGCATCGAAGTTGGGTAAACAACGCCCAGGGTATGCGATCGATCTTTCGTTTCTTCGAGAACTCGCTTGAAGTCAGCAAGCGATCGAACTCCTTGATCCAAGAAAGACTTATTCAGCGTAATCGCATTTCCGTTGCGTGATGTAACCAGAGCAGTAACAACAGGCTGAGGTTCGTGCCCTCCATAACCGAGCGTCATTGCTAATGGCATTGCTGCAACCATCTGAGCCGCATCGAGTCGCCCTGTCCGAATACCTTCTGAGATTGCTTTCCAACTTGGTTCGCGACTAAGGGTAACTTCTTCTAGTCCGTGTTTCTTGAAGAAGCCTTTCTCTTGTGCAACAACGAGCGGCGCACAGTCGGTGAGAGGAACAAAGCCGATTTCGAGATTGACTTTTTCTAAGCCATTTCTTGCGATCGCAATTTTCTCTTTCGCTTGACGTTTTTTCGCCCGTTTTTGCTGATTGAGGAAGTAGATAATCTCATTTCTGAGCGCATAGTAGCTCGGATGATTCACCACTTCTAAACGGTTGCGCGGACGGGGAATCGGTACGGATAGAATCTGTCCGATGTGTGCTTCTGGCCCGTTTGTTAACATCACAATGCGATCGCTGAGTAACAATGCTTCATCCACATCATGCGTCACCATGATGCAAGTGACATTGTTCTCTTGCGCGATCGACATTAACTGTTGTTGTAGATTGCCTCTGGTTAGGGCATCTAATGCCCCAAATGGTTCATCGAGTAGAAGAAGCTTCGGACGGATTGCGAGGGCGCGTGCGATCGCGACTCGTTGTTTCATCCCGCCGGATAGTTCTTTCGGCTTTTTTTCGGCTGCATGGCGCAGTCCTACCATATCGATGTGATGCTCGACTACACTGCGTCGCTCTCCTTTCGGTGCATCTTTCATCACCTTATCAACGGCTAAAGCAATGTTCTCGCGAACTGTTTTCCAAGGTAAGAGCGAATAGTTTTGGAACACCATCATGCGATCGGGACCTGGCTCTTTGATTTGCCGCCCTTCGAGGATCACACCCCCTATTGAAGCTTGATCCAATCCTGCAATGATGTTCAGCAGCGTGGATTTTCCACAGCCCGAATGTCCGATAAATGAAACGAACTCGCCTTGTTTGATCTTAAGTTCGATGTTCTTCAGCGCAATGTATTCGCCACCATCTTTGAGTGGAAAAACCTTATCAACGTGGTCAACTTCTAGAAAAACAGACATAGCAGCAAATCAACTCAGGTGAAGGGTTTACTTGTCGGACGTGATCAGTGAGCCAAGCCAGCCAACGAAGCGATCGAGCGCTAAACCAACCAAACCGACCAACAACACACAGATAATGATTTGGCTCATGCTGTCTTCGTTGCCTGCGTTGTAAGCATCCCAAATCTTGAAGCCAATTCCGCCTTCTGCTTTCAGCATTTCTGCGGCAACGATCGCCAACCACGCTAACCCAATCCCGATTCTCAATCCACCAAACACATAAGGCACAGTAGACGGAACGAGAATGCTAAAGAAATACTCTTTGCCCGATAGTCTCAGAACCTTTGCAACGTTGTTGTAATCCTGTGGAATTTGTTGAACACCCACCGCAGTGTTGATCACAATGGGCCAAATTGCAGTCACAAAAATCACGAAAATTGCAGCGGGGTCGTTGTCTTGAAAGATGCCCAACGAAATCGGCAACCATGCCAGCGGCGGAACCGTTCTGAGAACTTGCACGATCGGGTCTAAACCGTTCTGCATAAACTTGCTCACACCGAGCAGCACACCGAGCGCGATTCCAACCACAGCAGCGATCGAATAACCTAATGCCACCCGTTGCAAACTGATCAGAATTTGCAATCCTAACCCTTTATCTGTACCGCCATTGTCATAGAACGGATCGAGAATCAATCTCCAAGTTTGTTCGATCACTTTGATCGGCCCAGGCATCTTTGATTCTGGACTCAACGTGAGAACTTGCCACAGCACCAAAGCAACGCTTACGCAAATGATTACCGGAACAATTGTGCCACTGTATTTCTTCAGCGCTTCTGAGAACTTGAACGATCGAGCCGGACGAAGAGACGGGTTAATAGTCATGGGAGGAGAGAGTTTTAGTAAGGACGATGAACCGCGAAGGGTTAGTACTCTAACCCTTCATCTTTAACTCACTTAGGCTTTCTTGATTTTCAAGCTATCCATGTAGGCTTTCGGATTCGCTGCATCGAAGGTCACTTTGTCAAAGAAGGTTTCGATTCCGCGTGAATTTGCATCTTTCGGAATTGCTGCTTCTTGCCCGATCGCTTTCGCTGCTGCTTGCCAAAGGTCTGAACGATTCACTTTATCCACTAAAGCTTTCGCATCCATGTTGGCATCCAATTTGCCCCAGCGCATATTCTCAGTGATGAACCACTGATCATGGCTCTTGAACGGATAAGACGCATCCTCACGCCAGAACTTCATCAGCAAGTCGCTGTTCTGAAAGGTGCGACCGTTACCCATGTCGAAATTGCCTCTCGATCGTTCAAGAATGTCTGCAATTGGAGCTTTCACATACTTTTCAGCCGAGAGGATCTTACACATTTCCTCTTTGTTCTCGTCTTTGTCACACCAGACTTGCGCTTCTTGAACTGCCATCAACAATGCTTTCGCCGCTTTCGGATTCTTATCCACCCAATCCGCCCGCATCGTGAAGGATTTTTCTGGATGGTTCTTCCACAGTTCGCCAGTCGTGACAGCCGTGTAACCCAGCTTCTTGTTGACTAAGCGATCGTTCCAAGGTTCGCCCACGCAGAAGGCATCCATTGTCTTGGTTTCCATGTTGGCAACCATCTGAGGCGGCGGCACAACCACAAGATCCACATCAGTATCCGGATTGATGCCACCTGCCGCAAGCCAGTAGCGCATCCACAGATCGTGAGTTCCACCAGGGAAAGTGATTGCAGCCTTGAATTTCTTGCCTGCTGCCGCTGCCGCTGCAATCCTGTCTTTCAGCGGAGCGCTATCTGCTGCAAGTTTCAAATCTGCATAGTCGTTCGACACCGAAATGCCCTGACCGTCTGTGTTCAACCGCGCCAAAATGTACATCGGCAACGGCGTGTTACCTTTGGTGATTTTGCCCGTAGACAGGAAGTAAGGAATTGGGGTGAGAATGTGAGCGCCATCAATCCCGCCTTTGTCCGCACCGAGTTCTAGGTTATCGCGAACGACTGCCCAGGAGGTTTGCTTGGTTACGGAGACATCTCTCATGCCGTACTTGGCGAAGTAGCCTTTTTCCAATGCAACGATCAAAGGTGCGGAGTCGGTTAGAGCAATGAAACCGAGTTTTGCAGTCGCCGTTTCGGGAGCGTCAGCCGTACCACTGTTCACCGCAGGAACAGCACTTGGAGCCGTACCGCTACTCGATGAAGCGCTTTTATTCAAACCTGTGCTGCAACCATTGACGACCAACGTACCTGCTGCGGTTGCGCCTGCGGTTAAGAGAAACTTACGTCTTGAAAGGTTAGACATGGATTGTTGTTTGGAGAAAATGTACTGGGAGGGAGGGAAAACACAGCAAATGCTGCGGTGTGAGAGAGCGAACAAACTTAGGCATCGAGAACGATTCGGCCCACTGGACGAGCAATGCAAGTCAGAATCTGTTTCGCAGCTCGATCGCTGTCGTCGAGTGCATCGGGTTCACCGTCATAACGAACTTCGCCTTCGAGTAAGGTGCATTTGCAGCTTCCGCAAGTTCCCGATCGACAAGAACTCTCGATCGAGACTTCGGCTTGGTCTGCAACATCGAGAATGAAATCATTCTGCGTACAAGTCACATCCTTACCGGACTTTGCAAAACTGACGGTTGCTGGAGTTACGACGACTGTTGGTGCTTTGATAACAGGCGGCGAACTCAGCACATACTCGAATTCTTGTGTGGTTGATTTACCGTTCGGTGTTTCCGCAATGGGTCGATCGAGGGTAATCAATGCGGTGTGAGCAGGTCGCGCCGATTCGGGCAAATCAGCCCACGGGCGCGCTCCGAACTGCTCGATTAAAATCTCTTGCAAAATCGGCTTGAGGTCTTCGCAGGGAATGCTCTTTCTCACACAGGTTCCAAGTTCGGCGTGTTTGCCAACCTTGCCGCCCATATAGAGATCGGCTCCTTCCACAGTGCGTCCATCTTTGCGGACTTTTGTGCCCATCAGTCCGATGTCTGCGACTTGCGGCTGTCCACAAGAGTTGGGGCAGCCTGTCCAGTGAATCCGAACCGGACGGGGACAGTAGAGATCTTGTTCGAGTTCCTGAATTAGAGCCACTGCCCGATTTTTGGTTTCAATCAGAGCAAAGTTACAGAACTGTGCGCCTGTGCAAGAAACCAATGCACGAGATAGATTCTGTGGCTCGATCGAGAAACGTTTGACGATCGGTTCTCGCAACAATGCCGAAACCCGCGAATCAGGAACATTTGGAATGATCAGATTCTGTTCCACGGTAAAGCGAACTTCGCCGCTGCCGTAAACTTCTGCAATCCGCGCTAGATCAAAGAAATCTTGAGCGAACAACCGTCCCACGGGAACGTGCAAGCCGACATAGTTTAAGCCGGGCTGTTTTTGAGCATGAATCCCGATGTGATCCCGCTTGTCCCAGAGAATTTCATCTTTGGCAGCGGCGGGTAAGAATGCGTGCCCTAACTGTTTTTCAACGGCTTCTCGGAACTGGTCTAAACCCATTTCATCAATCAGCCACATCAAGCGCGATTTCTGACGATTGGCTCTCAATCCCAAATCCCGATACACCGTCAAGATCGCTTCGCAAACCGCAACCACATCGCGCGGATCAATCCAAGCATTTAACGGAATTGCCGCATCACAGCGCTTTGCCGAAAAGAATCCGCCCACCAGCACATTAAAGCCGAGCGTTCTATCTTTGAAAGCAGGCACAAACGCGATGTCGTTGATTTCTGCGTGGACTGAATTGTCGCGGCAACCTGCGATCGCAATATTGAACTTACGCGGCAGATTGCTAAAGCTCGGATTGCCACGCCCATTGTTCGTGATCATATCCTGCACTTTCCGCACTAGCCCGCGTGTGTCAATCAACTCATCCGCATCAATTCCCGCAACAGGCGATCCGGTGATGTTGCGAACGTTATCCATTCCAGACTGAACACTGGTTAATCCAGCCTGATCAAATTTGCGAAAAATTTCTGGTAAATCCTCGATCCGAATGCCGCGCAGTTGAACATTTTGGCGCGTGGTGATGTCCGCAGTACCGTCATCGCCATAACGCTGTAGAATCTCTCCTAGCACGCGCGTCTGCCCACTGGTCAAAATGCCGTTTGGAATCCGCATCCGCATCATGAACTGACCGGGAGTTACGGGGCGAAAAAACACGCCAAGCCACTTTAAGCGATGATCGCGATCTGTTTCATCCATTGCTTCCCAGCCGAGTTGAGCGTATTGCTCTAGCTCTGCTTTCACCGCAAGACCGTCTTTCTCTGCTTTGAGTTTTTCAAACTTATTCAGGGTCGGTGCCGATGTGAGGGTGTCTGTCATGGATTGAGCCTATAAATGAGGTGTTCCAGCGCGAACACAAACTTGGCGCTTCCGCAACCGTGATTGGTGCAAACTCTGCCGATGCAGTAAAGGTAAGCGGGATCACAGAGGAAATTCGTATCTGTTGTTACAAAATGTTTCATAATATGACGTTTCTGCATGGAGCCGATTCGCTTTCGTCATCTATCGGCAGAAAGAGGCTGAACAGCGTACCTTAGAACTTAGAACAAAGAGAAATAAGGAGAAGACGATGCGCCGCCGAGCATTTTTATCCTGGGTTGGAGTGGGTTGGCTGTTCAGTCGAGTTCCAGCAGTGTTCACAGTGTTTCTTGCGGCTTGTACCAGACAGCAGAAGCCCGCAAGTGGACTAGAGACGGTGGGTACGATCGCAGATCTAGACGCGAAAGGAATATTGCAAACAGAGTCTCCGGCTCCAATTTTGGTGGTTCGTAATCCAGCCGATCCAAAAACTTTAATCGCAGTGAATTCCACTTGTACGCATCAAGGATGTTTGGTCAATTGGAATGCAGAGCGCAAAGCGTTTATTTGTCCCTGTCACGGTGCAGCGTATGGAGCTGATGGCTCAGTGCAGAACCCCCCTGCAACAAAACCTTTAACGACGTATCCGGTTCAGATTGAGGGGCAGAATGTTCAGGTCAAAGTAAGCTAATGCGCTTTTAGATAGAGGGACATCGATCGACAATGAGCCACCGTTAAATCAAACCCAACGATTGGAGATTTGGCTTATGACTCAGACTGCAATGCAAAACGATCGCGCGATTAGCAATCTTGAATACGATTTGCTGACTGCTTTGCAAAACAAGGCGGAAGCGGTGAAGGCATACGAAACCTACATTCAAGACGCTGAACAATCGCAATCTCAACCCTGCGTTGAACTATTTCGTAAGTTAAGAGATGCGGATGTCCAAACGGCTCAAGAAATTCGCCATCATCTGCAACAAGTCATGCAGAACGGCAGAATGTAGAGTGTTCGGAGCGGTAGGGATGAATTCTCTACCGCTAGGGATGTAAAGACTGCAATTGATCGATGCTTTCTGATCAATCGTTCCTGCGCGATCGCTCTTGTTCTATGGCAAAGTAAACATTAGACCCGATATGCCAAGAGAACAAAGGTGAAGTTAAGTTATCAAGAGATTTTAGAACACGCTGAGACAGCGGCGAACTATCAAGACTGGGGAATGCTGAGTCAAGACTTACAGCAGCTTCTCTCAGATGAAGAGTTTGATCAGTCTGAACGGGCGATTGTACTTCTCAATCTCGCGATGCAAGTGTTGAAATCGGGAAGCTTTCAGGAGCGGTGGGAGATTGCGAAGCTCTTTCCAAATTTTGGCATCGACCCGATCGCGCCGTTAATTGAACTACTAAACGATGAAGATGCAGAACCAGAAGCACAATGGTTCGCAGTTCGCATTTTAGGTAACTTCAATCATCCGCGTGTAATTGAGGCTTTGATCGAACTGCTAAAAACGTCTCAAAGCAACGATCTCAATTCGATGGCAGTTTCAGTGCTAGCAAGCATGGGCAAACCTGCTATCTCAATGCTAGAAACATTATTAGTTCAAGATTCTACGCGGCTGTTAGCGACTCAGGCACTCGGACAAATTCGGCGCTCGGAAACAGTTCCGTTGTTGATGCAGGTCATTCATGATCCGGATGTTCAGATTCGGGCGATCGCGATCGAAGCTTTGAGCAGCTTTCATTCTGCTGAAATTACTAATGTTCTAATCGAAGCGCTACAAGATTTGGCGGTTCGGGTCAGATTTGCAGCGGTCGCAGGATTAGGATCCCGTCAGGAGCAAACTAACTTAGTCGCGTATCTTCGTCCGTTGCTGTTGGATTTGAATCTAGAAGTGTGTCGTCAAAGCGCGATCGCACTTGGAAGGCTCGGAACTTCTCAAGCCTCAACTGCACTATATGATGCCCTGAGATCACCGCACACACCGGAAAGTTTAGCGATCGAGCTAGTTCGTGCATTAGGTTGGATCGGCTTGCCTGAAGCATTGAATAACTTAGAAGCTGCGTTGTTACAGCTACCGCTTTCTGAATCGGTGCAGCTTGAAATTATTCAAACATTGGGGCGAGTTGAAGCGATTATTCTGAAATTCCAGGCGACAGAGATTTTACTCAGTGTATTACCGCTGCTTCAATCCGTTGCCACTCGACAAGCAATCGCGCTTTCTCTGGGTCAGTTAGGCAACGTAGAAGCAATGAATTCTCTAGTGGCGCTGCTTGCTGATTCCGATGAGGGTGTGCGATTTCATGCAATTTCAGCATTAAAAACATTGAATACAGAGTTGGCACATCAACATTTAGAGCAATTAGCCAAGATTGAGCCAGAGGAATCTGAACTAGGACGGGGAATTGCGATCGCGCTTCGAGAATGGAGCTTCTAAATCGATTGTTGAAAAATCCGAACGGCTTCTGAAAAATCAGCTTCAGCAATTAAGATACAGCGTTGGAGCAGTTCGATATCTAATCGATCGAGTTCTGATAACTCACTACGACTAATCTGCTGATATCCGTCTTCACGCAGATGATAAAGCTTCAGAACGCCATCTTCCCAAAACCACACCTCAGAAACACCTAAAGCGCGATATCGCGCCAGCTTATTTTCGCCGCCGCTGGTAAAAACGACTTCGATCGACAAATCAGGAATCGACTTCAATCTATCGAAGCAAAAAGACTCGTCTGCTTGAGTCGAAACCTTCGGTTCTCGCTCTTGTGTGACTGCTCCTGTCATCTGAAACCAGATTCCCTGCTTTAGCAGAAATGTTGCGACCAAAAAATTAATAATGCGAGAAAAACGTTCGTGGTCTATTCCGGGCATAAGAATCTCGATCGTTTCATCATAATAAGACAGCTTCGCGCCCGGAGTTTCTTCAAATCCTTTCTGGATATGCTTGAAGTGCTCCCAGGTTCCGGGAATCACAAGGTGCCGATCGAGGTTTTTGGACAGAACTTGAGTCATAATATTTTGCGATCGCTGCGTTAATTCTCGCACAAATTCTTTTTGTCATCCCTGAAGCAGTTTAAAAAGTACTGCTTTCGATTTGCTATGACGCTCCAAAAGATTGATGTAGCTATACAGAGCTGTCTTTATCGTGAGAGTTATTCGTAAGCAACATGAAATAACTGCTATGGCTCTTCATAAAATTAAGGACTTCGATCCTGACTATCGGACTCATTTCGACAATAACGATGTGATCGGGTTCGATGTTTACGCTGGCAATGAGAAAGTTGGATCAGTCGAAGATGTTCTTGTTGATGACAATGGTTCATTCCGCTACCTTGTGATCAATACAGGACTGTGGGTTTTAGGCAAAAAAGTATTAATGCCGATCGCACAAGGACGCATTGCTTACCCCGATCGTAAAGTGTATGCAAACAATCTAACCAAAGCTCAAGTCGAAAGCCTGCCGGACTACAACCCGGATCAACTGATCGACTATGAGCATGAAGAACAAGTCCGGGGAGTCTACCGCCCGACGACTGCTGCGATGTCTGCCGATATGACTTACGATCGCACAAGCTATGGCTACGATCGCGATCCTGATCTCTATGCTTTCAATGATGATCAAAGCTTGCGCCTCTATCAAGAGCGCTTGATTGCTAGCAAAACTCGGCGGAAGTCTGGTGAAGTTGCAGTTGGAAAGCATATCGAAACTGAGACTGCTCGCGTTTCTGTCCCGGTTGAGAAAGAGCGAGTCGTCATCGAACGCACTCCAGTCACTGGAGGCATGGCTGTGACTCCCGGCGAAGTCGATTTCCACGAAGGCGAAGTGGCTCGTGTAGAAGTCTACGAAGAAGTCGCCGACATTCAAAAAGAAGCCTTTGTGCGTGAAGAAGTGCGCGTGAAAAAAGTGGTCGATCGCGATGTTGTCACCGCAGAAGATCAAATCCGCCGTGAAGAGCTAGATCTCGATGTAGAGGGTAATCCTGTCTTAGAGAAAAAGTTCTAACTCCTAGTTCTATGAAGGATGAACTTCATCCTTCTCCTCATCCTTCATTTTGCTACTATGACCTCACGATTTGATGAATCTCTGGCTTTTGATCAATCTCTGACTTCTGAAGTTCTCTCACCTGAGGAAGTTATTCAACTCCTAGAAGAACGGTTGGTCGTTCGCTCGGATAAGCGCAAAGTTGGCGAAATCGTCGTTCGTAAAGAGATCGAAACGCGAATCGTCGAAGTCCCCGTCCGCCGAGAAAAGCTGATCGTTGAACGAGTCGAGCCAACTTACGAACGGATTGCAGAAATTGATATCGGTCAAACTTACCCAAACGGGAAAGAACACTCGATCGATAACGGAATCGTCAAGGACAATACGGTTCAAGGTGAGTTCGATTCACTGAGAACCGCGCGTGACTTACTCGATGCGATCTCGAGAACTCCCGACCACAACTGCACCGAAATTCGGATAGAAATCACGCTCAAGGATTCTAAACACCAGGAAACATATCAAACCTGGTTCGATCGTTGCCGTAAATCTTAGAGGAAACTATCATGACAACTCAAGTTGAAATCAAATCTAGCTCTGCTATTGAACCCGCTCCCGAAGCGATTGATCAACAAATCATTGAAGCTCGTCGCATTGCTGCTTGGGAACGCGACCATGCTCAGATCCAAGACTTCTTCAGTGACCCAATGAAGTACATTTCGGCATTCTGGCAAGAATACAAGCCGATCGTGTATATTCTGGGTGCAATCTTGTTTGCATTGTTCGCGCTCAATGTCGTTTTTGGCATCATCGGTTTTGTCACTAGCTTACCGATCATCAGCGGACTTTTAGAACTGGTTGGAATTGGCTATACCGTTTGGTTTGTCAATCGCTATCTATTGAAAGCTGAAACTCGCCAACAGCTTTCGCAAAAGGTTGAGGATCTGAAACAAGATGTGATCGGAGCCGCTAAACCTGTTACAGACGAATTCAAGAACGCGATCGACCCTGATCAAACTCTGTCTTAGGACGAATTTCGATCCGTTGATTGTTTTTCTATCCTAATAACATTGTGTCGAGGAAAGCGTTGTATGCTACTGCAAGAAAAAGAAACGGGTAACTTGCTCGAAATCATGGATGTGAAGCTTCTGATTGACCCAACTGAAGAAGCAGTTCCTGCCCGTGACCAAGCAGGTCAAGAAGAGCAAGATCCAGAGAAATACACAAAAACAGCTTTGGTGTTTCCTTCTGGTGAATCGCTACCGCGCTGTTGGGTAGATGCGAACTACCGAAATAACTAAGTTCTGCAAAGATCTCCAACACAGTTAAAAGGTTGGAGATCTAACTTTTTTGTTTTTGCAATTGATAAGAAAATGATTCGAGATTGTTTTTTACTTTTGTTAGAAATTCGTCGAACACAACCGCGATCGCTACAACACTGCATCGAACTCTGTAATCAGCAAAAAGATCCAGATCATGATACCGAGTCTTGCCCTGACCTGGAAGCCTGTTTAGCTCGATATCGGCGGAATCAACGGACAAAGCAATAGATTCCGATTACCAGATCGTCTGAACATTTGCTAAAGCCTGAATTTTGTGATCGCAAGTGATGAGCGGCAAGTTTAACGATAGAGCAGTTGCTGAGATGATACGATCTGACATCTCAGGCACAGTTTCTCTTGAAATTTGCCGCATCGCGATCGAGATTTCCGTACTCAGCGAAACAACCTCAATTCCGCTTGAAAAATCGAGTGTGAGGTTAGAGGTTAAGCAAGTTCGTAAGCTCTGTATTAGGAATTCTTCCTTTCTCAGCCAAGTAGATAACTTCTACAAGCGAAATTGCTGAAATAAAGATCGAATCGCCAGCTTGAATTGTACGATCGAGCATTTCGCCCGCTACTGTTGAAAGCTTAGACGAGTTGCTGAAGATACCAAATCATCGTGTGTGTATCTGCGACCACTGAACTCATTCAATTGCTCTCGAAAAATTACCCCACATTTCTCGCCGCGCTTCTGCGATGTCTTCTTCTGTAATTTCTTCTACTCCCGCCCAAATGCCCCTAAGAGTAGGACGATCTTCTTTTGTTTCTGGCTGAAGCGATTCGATAAAATCTAGCACTTCTCCCTGTTTTTCAGGCGGAAGTTCTTTCAGCTTGTCGAGAATAATTTGTTGAATTGGGGACATCGGAACTCTCCTGGAGATAGTTCAACTGCTGGCATATCGTTCGCCCCACCTCGATCGTGCTTGATGACTGAGGTGAGGCAAGTATCTTAGTTCAATCCAGCTTGTAGCTGTTGCCTTGCTTCTGCCAAAGCTTCCGGTAGTTTGCTGGTATCCCGTCCGCCTGCTTGTGCTAGATTCGGGCGACCCCCGCCACCCCCACCGCAGATTTTCGCGATCGCACCGACCACTTTCCCAGCTTGCAGTCCTTTCTTCACTACAGTTGGACTAAACGCCGCGACAAAGCTAACCTTTCCGGCTTCAGGAATCGATCCGAGAACGATCGCGCCTTCTCCTAACTTTTGCAGCAATTGTTCTGCGGCTTTCTGTAAAGCAGCGGGATCAACGCCTTCAAGCTGTGACACGAGAATTTTGAACTCTCCGACTGTTTCCGCTTCGGCTAATAGTTGATCCGCTTTCGCGATCGCTAACTGTCCTTTGACGGTTTCTAATTGTTTCTGGGTGTTCTTTAGTTCTGTTTGCAGTGAAGTAATGCGATCGGAGATTTCTTCGGGTTTGACTTTGAAGCGATCGCTTAACTCTCTGACCACTGCTTCACGAACATTGAGATACTCTAAAACCGACGCTCCAGAGATTGCTTCAATTCGTCGAATTCCGGCAGCGACACCCGCTTCAGAAACGATTTTGAACAACCCAATTTCTGCGGTGTTCCCTACATGAGTTCCGCCGCATAGCTCCATCGAGACTCCAGGGAAATCAATCACGCGAACTTCGTCGCCATACTTTTCACCAAACATTGCGATCGCGCCTTTCGCTTTGGCATCTGCGATCGGGATCACTGCAATTTCAGCTTGATGTCCTTCTGCGATCCAAGTGTTGATCTGTTCTTCGATTTGTTGTAGTTGCTCGGCGGTTAGTGGCTTGGAATAGTTGAAGTCGAACCGTAAGCGATCGAAGTTTACGAGTGATCCAGCTTGCGAAATGCCTTCCTCTACAATCTTGCGGAGTGCAGCTTGAAGTAAGTGGGTTGCAGAATGGTTTGCAGCGGCGCGACGACGACAGGAAAGGTCGATCTGAGCCGTAACACGATCGCCCACTCTGACCGTTCCGCGCTCGACTCGCCCAAAATGAACAAAGAAAGCGGATTCTTTTTTCACATCTTCGACCCGAATGACAGAATCATCGCCGGAAAGATAACCGCGATCGCCAATTTGCCCCCCCGACTCTGCATAGAACGGAGTTTGATTGAGAACGATTTGCACTTCGGTTCCAGATTCGACGCGATCAACCGTTTCGCCATTGACTAATAACAGTTGAATTTCCGAGCCGCTAGAGGTTTGCTCATAGCCTAAAAACTCTGTTTCATGAATTGTTGCAGCTAATGTATCTAGTGTTCCTTGAACGGTTAGATCGATCGTTTTATGGGCCTCTCGACCGCGTTGGCGCTGCGCTTCCATCTCGGCTTCAAAGCCTTTCATGTCAACGCTTAAGCCTTTCTCGATCGCGACTTCCTCAGTCAGTTCAACGGGAAAGCCATAGGTATCGTATAGCTCAAACGCATCTTTTCCTGAGATTTGCTTGGTTTCTCGGTTTAGAATTTCTTCTAACAGCTTCTCACCTCGATCGAGCGTTTTACGAAATCGCTCTTCCTCGATTTTTAGCTCTGACTTCACCACCATTTCTTTCAGTCGCACGTTCGGATAAGCCGATTCGGAAAGCGCGATCGCAGTTTCGGCAACTTCAGGTGTGAAATCTCGATCGATGCCAATCAACCGCCCATGTCGCACCACTCGACGGATTAATCTCCGCAGCACATAGCCGCGCCCTTCATTCGATGCAGTGATTCCATCCGCGATCATATGAACGACTGCACGAATGTGATCACCAATGACTTTGAGTGATACCTTTGTCGATTCATCTGCGGTTGCATAATCAATTCCTGCAATCTTCGCAGCAGTTTGTACGATCGGGAAAATCAGATCCGTCTCATAGTTATTTGGCACTTGCTGAAGAATCTGTGCCATCCGCTCCAAGCCTAGTCCAGTATCAATATTCTTGTTCTGAAGTGGGGTTAAGTTGCCATCGATATCCTGGTTATATTGCATAAATACCAGGTTGTAATACTCAATGAAGCGACTATCATCTTCGAGATCTAGGTGAGCGTCTCCTAGCTCCGGATGAAAATCGTAGTACAACTCTGAACAAGGGCCACAAGGGCCAGTCGGGCCTGAGTTCCAGAAGTTATCTTTTGCACCCATCCGCTGAATCCGGTGTGCTGGAATGCCGACTTCATCGCGCCAAATTGTAAACGCTTCATCATCTTCCTCGAATACGCTGACCACAATGCGATCCGCAGGCAATCCAAATGTTTTGGTGGACAATTCCCAAGCCCACGAGATCGCTTGCGACTTGAAGTAATCGCCAAAGCTGAAATTTCCCAACATCTCAAAAAATGTGTGGTGTCGTGCGGTGCGTCCCACATTCTCAATGTCATTCGTGCGGATACATTTCTGCGAAGTCGTCGCACGAGGGAATTCTGCTTGTCGCTGACCGAGAAAAATGGGTTTGAAGGGCAACATTCCCGCGATCGTCAACAAAACTGTCGGATCTCCAGGCACAAGCGACGCACTCGCGATCGGTTGATGTCCGCGCTGTACAAAGAAATCGAGGAACGTTTGCCGAATTTGAGCGCCGCTAAGAGGAGTAGCCATTGAAGTCCAAAAAAGTTGAGAAGTGCGTTATTTATCTTATCTTGCCGTAGGTTGAACGAATTGGCTGGAGATTTGGCAAAACTTCGATCGAGTTTCGCACTGATGATCAAAGTCGTTCTCTAATCCATTGTCGAAATGCTTTCAAAGCGGCAGTCCTTCCAATGATGTCGCTTTGTTCTCGATAGTGTGAAATGACTTGTGCGATCGGTAAAGCTGCAAAAATTTCTCCTCGCTCTGAAACCTCATACTTACCATTTCGCAGCACGTTGATTTGGAGCTTTCCTTTCTCAAATCGCCATAGCTCCGGAACACCTAACCCCTGATAAATACTTGGATGTGTCCTAGAAGTCAAATCAACTTCTAGGGCGAGATCTGGAGGTGGATCAATGCTTAAATCCAAGCGCTTCTTTCCACGAATTTTGGATTCGTTTTGAATGTAAAAGCACTGATCTGGCTCGATGCCTTTGAGCATCTGTTGATTCTTGAACGTCGTTGAACCTAATGTCAAAAACTCAATCTCTAGTTCTTCCAATAATGCTTTAATCAAGTCCCCAATGACTTCTTTATTCGCTTCGTGTTCGGGTAGCGGGGTCATAATTTCTAAAGTTCCGTTCTCATAGGCGATTCGAGCGGCACGACGATCGCCCAATTCTTCTAGAATTCGCTCAAACTCTTGCCAGGAGACATTTTGCAGTAAAATTCGCTGTCCTGGCGGAACTTCGATTCGATTTAACTCTAAAAGCATAAATTTCGCTCTCTCAATTCCTCTATTTTCCGACTCTCGAATTAGAACTGCGATCGTTCTGCTTAGTACTCAGAAGATTGCTTTAACTTTTCTTCAACCCAGACTTCTAAAAGTGACTGACGATCTAAGCCCAGACGCTTTGCTTCTTGGTCAATTCCATTGATCATCCGATCTGGAAAATCAATCCTTACTGATTTCTTTCCCAATCCTGGACGCGATGCCTTTGACAGATCCAGAAACTCGATCACATCTTCACTGTTGTCAAATCGTTTATCAAATTCGGTTGCTTTCATAAATCTCCCTCTCGTTATCTCCTGCATGTCGAACAGAAATGATCCTCACATTTTCATCTCGATATGTAATCACTGCTGTCCAATGTTGCTGGGCGAGTTTACCAATGACAAGAAATCGTTGCTCGTCTTCTATAGTTGCTGGAATTTCAATATGATTAGAATGTGTCCACAGTCATTGAGCTTAGTTAAGATCAATCCCATGTTTATCTTGATTGCTCTGAACTCTTATTTTGATCAAACTCGAATATCAAAAAGCTATCACTCCTCCAGACCTCACATCTCAATCATACAGAGAACCTCGCTCATCTCTGTTGTGAGAATAAAAACGCTTCACAAAGTACGGAAATCCTTACAAGCGTTCAAGCTCCCTGTGAATTTAAAAACTGGCTGAATACGGGTAAAATCACTCAAAATACGATGGAGTTGCACACAGCAGCTTAGAGTTTAACCCGTTGCTTTTCCGCAATTTATCGTAGAACTTTCAGTCATCCTCAAATTGACAGCGAAATCATACCGTGTGAATACGGGTTCTCTACGAGCATCTCAAAAATCATTAAGGTTCCACAGAATACATTCCCGTAAATCTACAGATGAGGAATTGGGGTGAGATTGAGATGATTAGCACATAAGTCATTTCATTAGAGAGTATCAACTTTCACAGCTACCAGCCCAGTGGTGTCGCGCTACTGGGTTTTTTATTATTTAAAAGCGCACGATCGATGCACTTCAAACCCGATCGATACTCCCGCAAAATGTCTTTAACTCCTCACCTGAAGTTTTGCGAAACCGTTCCGCGCGTCCCGTTTCTTTCTAGAATGGATCGAATGCACGCCTCCCGAACCTCAAACGTGCCCCGAAGCTTCCGTATTAACCGATACAACCTAGGGGATCAAACTCCGATTCACTCTTGTTGATTGCCTAGATTACACATTTACCCAGATTTTTCTATGACCTCCTCGATTCGGATTCTGATGTGTGCGCCTGACTATTACGACGTAGATTACGTGATTAATCCGTGGATGGAAGGCAATATTCACAAGTCCTCGCGCGATCGCGCTGTGGAACAATGGCAAGGACTGTATCACCTAATCAAAGAACACGCGATCGTCGATTTGGTAACACCCGAAAAAGGCGTTCCAGATCTGGTATTCACGGCGAATGCAGGTTTAGTTCTCGGTGATACTGCCGTTTTGAGTCGGTTTTATCACAAAGAGCGCCAAGGCGAAGAGCCGTATTTCAAAGCTTGGTTTGAGAGCAATGGTTTCACCGTTCACGAACTGCCGCCAGAGTTGCCGTTTGAAGGAGCGGGTGATGCGTTGTTTGATCGTGAAGGTCGCTGGCTCTGGGCGGGCTATGGCTTTCGGTCGGAACTCGATTCACATCCTTATCTCGCAAAATGGCTTGATGTGGAAGTTCTCTCGCTGCGCCTCATGGACGATCGCTTTTATCACCTCGATACTTGCTTCTGTCCGCTGAACAATGGCTATTTGCTGTACTATCCGCCTGCGTTTGATGCGTATTCTAATCGATTGATCGAAATGCGCGTTCCGGCTGAAAAACGAATTGCGATCGCAGAACACGATGCAGTGAACTTTGCTTGTAATGCGGTGAACCTTGATCAGATTGTGATCATGAACAAAGCTAGTACAGAACTGAAACAGCATTTAACGGATGCAGGCTTTCAAGTGCTGGAAACTCCGCTGACTGAATTTCTCAAAGCTGGAGGAGCTGCAAAATGCTTAACGCTGCGAGTGACAGAACCCGTTCGCGTTGAGCTTCATGGCAGTGCTACTGTCGAGAGCCGGATTGTGCAACTCGATGGTCACTTGCTCGATTCCGGTGTGATTAATCGCGCGCTTGATATCATTGTTGAAGCGGGTGGTAGCTTCCAAGTGCTGAACTTTAACTTAGGCACTCAGCGGCAAAGTACCTCCTCCGCAGAGGTGAAAGTGACGGCTCCATCGCATGATGTGATGGAAACGATCATGTCGCAGTTGATTGATCTCGGTGCATTGCCGCGCCCGCAGGAGATTTGTGATGCTGATCTAGAACCCGTAATTCAAGACGGGGTTGCACCCGATGACTTCTATGTGACAACAATCTACCCAACTGAAGTTCGAGTGAATGGGGAATGGGTGAAAGTCGATCAACAAAGAATGGATGGTGCGATCGCAGTTTCCCCAGATGGCAAGAGCGCTCAATGTAAGCTACTGCGAGATTTAATAACCAGCGATCGTGTAGTGGTGGGTGTCGAAGGAATTCGCACGATTCGTAAAGCTGTCCGCGAACGCAACACGCAGGAATTCAGTTTTATGGGTGCAGGCGTATCGAGCGAACGGCGCGTTGAATTAGTCGTTGAACAAATTGCTTGGGAACTACGACAGATCCGTGATCAAGGCGGTCGCGTTGTTGTCACCGCAGGGCCTGTCGTCATTCACACCGGAGGCGGAGAGCATTTAGCGAAGCTGATTCGTGAAGGCTATGTTCAGGCGCTCTTGGGTGGAAATGCGATCGCGGTTCACGATATGGAACAATCACTGCTCGGAACTTCACTTGGTGTAGACATGAAGCGTGGCGTTTCGGTGCGGGGTGGACATCGCCATCATTTGAAAGTGATTAACCTGGTGCGGCGTTACGGTAGCATCGACAAAACCGTTGAAGCGGGTGTTCTCCAAGGCGGCATTCTTTACGAGTGCGTTCGTAATAACATTCCATTCTCGTTAGCGGGATCAATTCGGGATGACGGGCCGTTACCCGATACGAAGATGGATCTGATCGAAGCACAGCAAGATTATGCTCGCTTAATTGAAGGCACAGACATGATTTTAATGTTGTCTTCGATGCTGCATTCGATCGGCGTTGGCAACATGACACCATCCGGCGTGAAGATGGTCTGTGTGGATATCAATCCGGCAGTGGTGACAAAACTTAGCGATCGAGGTTCGATCGAATCTGTTGGCGTTGTAACTGATGTGGGATTGTTCTTGAGCTTATTGGTGCAGCAGCTTGATAAGTTGACGAATCCTTATCGAGTAGCCGAAAAAGTCTAAACGTGATGAGACACCCGGAGGATAGTCTGGGTGTCTCGTTCTTAATTTGCAACCCGATTTGAGGTCAACCACTGAAATCGCCAAACAAACATCACCGCCGCGATCGCGACAGAACTCAGAATTCCGAGCCACAATCCAACCCCGCCTAATCGGAACTGAAAAGCCAAAACATAGCCCGTAAACAATCCCACGCCCCAGTAACACAGTAGGCTAACCAACATCGGCACGCGAGTATCTTTCAAGCCTTGCAACGCGCCGTAAGCAATCTTTTGCACACCATCAAAGAAATGCGCGATCGCTCCAATTCGCAACATCGATACCGCTAGCGCCACCACTTCAGCATTCTCCGGAGCCTTAGCATCGAGATACAATCCGACGATCGATCGCGGAAACAGCAACAGCGCGATCGCAATCAATATCGTCCAAATTGCTCCCACGCTCAAACTGACGACACCCGCCCGCCGAATTCCTGCTCGGTTCTGCCGTCCCAACCATTGTCCGATCCGAGCCGTTGCTGCAAACGACATTCCCAACGGAACCATAAAAATGATGTTGATGGTCTGAAACACAATCTGATGTGCCGCTAAACCAGTCGCACCCCAAAGCCCCATTGCATAGGTTAAAGCAGTATAAATGCTAATTTCAAGCGCAGAAAAAACGCCGATCGGAATTCCTAACTTCAGCAATTCGCGAATCATCTGTGGCTGAATCGGATAAACGCGATCAAAAAACTGATACTGTCTCAACTGCGGATGATTTGCGACATAAATCACCAGGGCTAGAAACATCCCCCACAAGCTCAACACACTCGCGATCGCCAATCCCGCAATTTCTAAGCGCGGAAATCCAAACTGCCCAAACCCCAAGACATAGTTACCCACTACATTAAACAAAGTCCCTGCGATCACAATCACCATAATCGGGCGTGTCTCAGAAATAGCCGACACCACGCCTCGTAACATCGCAAACCCCAAAAACGGAAATAATCCCCACAGCAAAACATCCAGATACACATTGGCGAGTTTGACGATCGCCGCTTCTTGTCCGATGTGCTGCATCAACGAATCTAGCTGAGCGATCGCAATCATCAGCGGAATCACTAGCCCCGCACAAAGCCAAAATCCTTGTCGCGTCACTTGCTCAATTCGAGCCTTATCACCCGCTCCAAAAGCCTCTGCCACCAATGGACTCACCCCCATTACGATTCCAGCGGCAGTCACCGCAAATGAAAAGAATGTGATCGAAGCTAACGCGCCCGCAGCTAAGGTTTCCCGCCCCAAATGTCCCATCATGACAGTATCGACAAACCCAGTTGCAAGTTGTGCCACTTGAGCGCTGGCTAACGGAATCGCAAGCTGTAGAAATGCCTTCAGTTCCTCGCGGACACTGACTTTAAGAGCTAGAACCATTTTAAGAAACGTCGTCCTGATGATTTGAAAATATCCGTTACATTGTCTGAAACTCGCTCCAGAAGCTTATCGTTCTGAATGCTGAAAGATCACGGTAAACTTTAATTAAGTTTTATTTCAGAAGTTATCCTATGTTGCGTCGAGATTTGCTAAAGAGCCTAATGATCAGTGTGCTTGCGATCTCTGCAAGTTTGAATTTCGCGATTCCTGCGTTCGCATTGGGTGGAGTTTTGCCCTCGATCGATCAGCCTGCACCCGAATTCGCCTTGCCCAGCAACGAGGGAGAAGGAACCGTCTCGCTGTCGGGCTATCGCGGAAAATGGGTCGTCGCCTACTTCTATCCTGCCGACTTTACGCCCGGTTGTACGCTCGAAGCCCGTAAATTTCAGGAAGACTTGCCGAAATATCTCGATCGCAATGCTCAAGTTCTCGGCATCAGTGCCGATGATGTCAATTCTCACGCTGATTTCTGTGACTCTGAAGGTTTGAAGTTTCCTTTACTCGCAGATGCCAAAGGCAAAATCAGCAAAGCTTATGGCTCTTGGATGGGAGTTCGATCGGCGCGCCACACTTTTATCATCGATCCACAAGGAACGCTCCGCGCGACCTTTACGGGAGTAAACCCGATCGTCCATAGCCGTGAAGTTCTCGCAAAACTAGATGAGCTACAAAAAGCAGGGTAGCTGAACGTGAGCCGGGATAAGCAAACTTGATCAACTTATCCCGCTCGCAGATTAGAACTTACGTTTTCTCGATCGATATTTTTCTAGAAACGCCAGAATTCCCGCCGCCAATTGCTCCGGATACTCCTCATGCAATCCGAGCGATCCAGGCATCCGATAGACCTGAACTCCTGAGAAATGCGCCAATATTTCAACTTCTTGACGTGATTTTGCGGGCATTTCTTCCCCGATCACCATCATCACAGGGACAGGAAGCGGCTGAAACCAATTAAACCAATCTTGACTCGATCGCACTCGATCGAGCGCCCCTGTCACAAATGCGGCGGATGCAAATCGCGCCCTTTTTCGCTTCGTCGTTTTCCATTTGCGATCGAGCAAATCTGGGGTAACGTTCTGCTTGTCGGCAAATACGTGCCGCTCGTACATCATTTTCAAGAAACCACGAGTCGTATTCAAAAGATAAAGAAATTGCCCCACCAGCGGCAACCCAATCAAGCCCTGTAACAGCCGATATGCCCAACGATACTCGCCCATCGCGGTCGGTAAGGGGCCTCTCCAAGTCGGACATACCAACACAACCCATTCCCAAGGCTGCTGTCTCTGAGCCAACTCCATCACATATCCTGCCGAATGTCCTGCTGCAATCACCACGACAGGTTCAGAAAACATCGTTTGCACAAAACTCCGCAAACAAGTTTCATATAAAGCAGGCGTGTACTGAATGGATGGACGCGACGAATCCCCAAACCCTACCCAATCGATCGCATAAACTTGATAGTTGTCCGCCAACTGTTTCGCCAAGCCTCGCATCTCCGATCGACTTGACACCGAACTCAGCGCAGGCAGCAACAAAATCGGCTTGCCTTCTCCCATCATCTCATACACCAGGGTCAGCGGTTTTCCCTTCCAACTCCAATGATGTTCTCGAACCGTACCGCCAATCCCAATCGGCTGTTCAATGACACTAATAGGGGGATCTTCGCTCATGTCAACTTCCTCGGTCTGGGCATCACAATCTCAGTCCCCTATTGTGCAACAAAAAAGGTAGCCCACAGAGCATGAGCTACCTATATTACACACAAATTCGACAAAAGAACGGTTGAGGAAACCTATTCTTTGATGTCGTTCTGACGGCGACGAGCTACCAATCCCGCAGCCCCTAGACCCAATAGCGAAAGCACGATCGAAGGCTCAGGAACTTTTTCGCCTTTGAGAACTCTCAGGTTGTCTTCACCCACATCCACGACAAATACCGTATCGTTGAAATCGCGATCGGAGTTTTGGTTCTTACCACCTGTTGCGTTTTTCTCACCGTACAAATCTTCAAAGCCCAATAGAACGTAACGATTTCCGACTGCGTAAGCTACAACGTGCTGAAGCCCATCTTCGTTATTCTGAGTCTTCGTTCCAAAGATATTGGTTCCGCCGTTGAAGCCGTCCGATTTCAGACCGAAATCTAACTGAGATCCACCCTTGATTTTGCCCAGGTTCACGGTGTCACCGAGTTTGAGTGCGCTGCCGCCCCAATCGCCAACACAGCCCGCGCCCGTGCAAGAAATGTCGTTGAAGATCAACCCTGATGTATTTGTTGTTCCGCTTGAAGTAAAGGCGAGTTGGTTACGGAAGCCAGCACCCTCATTGATGAACGAAACGGAGACGTTGTGAGCAAATTTCAGATTTAGTTTTGAAGGATCGAGGAGAAATTGTTCGCTGTTTGGAATTGCGACTCGCTCTTGCTGAACGTACTGTTGGTAGGGCGCGTCGTTGAATTCAGCTTGTTGTTTGCTGTAGATGGTGGGTTGCGACCAAGCGCTGCTCCAGTTAAATGCAGAGGCAGCAGGGGCATGGACGAGAGCGCCAGTCAGGGTGGCAGCAGCGACGGTTAATCCAGTCAAAAATTTGTTGTTCATTTGGCAGTCAAGATGAAGTGCAGCTAACTCTAGAGGCTCAGGCTCCCGATGTCTCGGTTGCTTGTAACTTGTAATACTTCTAACAACAGAACCTGCTGAGTATCCAGGGGGGTAATGCGGGCTTAGTTCACTCTTTATTAGATTTCGGTGTTTGCCTGATTTATACGGATTTGAATCTTAGTTTTTCGCAGGTCGCAGTTGTAACTCGATATTTCAGTTCCGTGCTAATACGAGTAAAAAGCGCCGTTTTAATTAAACAGAAGCTCGATTTGATAGGTTTTTTGTTAAGCTCCGATTTGAACTAAGGATTTTAGCGGTGAGTAATACGGAGTGGAAAAAGTGAATGAAAAATGCACACGAGGCGAAATTGCGATCGCTGCCGCAGAACAAGCCGCTATCCTCTGTAAATCTGTCCGTCAATCCGTACAATTCGCGAGCTTAGATCAGCCCGATCTGTAATGAATGAGATCGCCGCTAATATCGCAGCAGGTGACCTAGACGGCCCCGAAATACCAGCATCGTAAAAAGTGAGATCGTGATGCTCACCAGCAAATTTACCTTTCTTAGATCAGTTCCCCGCAGCAACACCTCAATAATGAGTGCGGGGAGAATAACTCCGACGACCGATAATATTAAATAGAACTTGAGTTCGCCTTTCAACACACTGGTAATTAGTGCAAGTAGAATTCCAAGCGGAACAAAGAAGACCCCGTAGAAAATAAACATAAACGCGATCGGAAAATGCCAAGTGCCAATCTTCAGGTCTTGCTGAAGTACAAAGCAAATTCCAGATGCCACAACTAACCACAGAATTGATAAGCCTGCCAGCATTTGAGGTGAAAGCCGACGACGAATCCAAATCGCGATCGGTTCCGCTCCACTTGGTAATGCTTGTTGCCACAGAAAATAAACGATCGCGCCGATCGCGCCGCCGCTTGTATTAGTGAGAACATCAATCACGCTTGGAGAACGCCACGGCAGAAAGACTTGCAGCGTTTCTACGGTTGTTGAGAGAAGAGCGCTCAACCCCAAGACAAATAGCAGCGTTAGTCGTTTATTGATGCGCCGCTGACGAAACTCATAAGCTAAATCAATTCCAAACGGTAAGAAGAGAAAAATATTACCAACAAGGTCACTCATCCCACTGGCATGAGTCGAAACGCGACGGATTGCACTCTCGAAAGTAATGCCTTCTGCGGTGAAATTAAACGGAAGTAACGTCACCAGCACCACGAGCAAAACACTACTGAGCGTGATGAAAATCGAGCGGCGGGGCGAAGAATAGCTCATAGTCTCAAAGCGATCGTAACGGTTTACAGAAATCTCTTAGACGCAAAAGTCACATTCAGAACACCCTGATGCACAAGCGCGATTTCGGTTTAATCTTGCTTCAATCTCAATTTCGATCATTCCGTGAACATGGAATTCACGATCGATTTCCATCTACTGTAGCGAAACTTTGGTAAACATCAACACCCGTAAATAGAACTCACATCACTTGTTCTTAGGCAATCGCCAAAATGAGTGAGTTATTTACTCAATCTACCGAGTTAAACGACCGAATTTCACACCCACAGGCTTGATTCCCAGAAATGGCAGTATTTTCAAGCCCTAAATAGTGATTCTCAGTATCTCTATTTTGTTTAAGTAAAGATGCTGGGATTTCGATAAAGATTACGTAGAAATACTGGAAAATTATGCAGAGATGGTAGAGACTTGATTCAGCCAACTTGCAGACAAGATTCGATGTCAATTCGATGTCAATGAGGGGCAACGTCTGCTTCAGTCCATTAGTCTTCGATCGTTCTTGTCAAATGACGAGATACGTGATTCAAGGCTCGCTGTGCTGTAGTTTTAGCGTCCTGATGCCGTGAGGTGCATGAATTTATGAGTGGTTCAAATTGTCGGTTTTGTAGCTCACCGCTGCATCATACGTTTGTCGATTTGGGAATGTCGCCACTGTGCCAAACCCATATTACTCCAGAGCAATTAAACGAGATGGAGCCGTTCTATCCACTCCATACTTATGTTTGCGATAATTGCTTTCTGGTTCAGCTTCAAGAGTTCGTTAGCCCCCAAGACATTTTCACAGAGTACGCCTATTTTTCGTCTTATGTGGATGCTTTGCTGAAAAACGCGAGCGATTACAGCGATCTGATGGTGGAGCGGTTCGGCTTCGGATCTCAAAGCAAAGTGGTGGAAATTGCTAGCAACGATGGTTATCTGTTGCAGTACTTTGTGAAGAAAGGCATTCCAGTGCTAGGCGTTGAACCTGCGGTAAATGTCTCTCAGGTTGCGAAAGATAAAGGGATTCCGGTTGTTAACAAATTCTTTGGTGTACAGACGGCAACTGAGCTTGCAGCTGACGGTAAAGCGGATTTGCTGCTCGGAAACAATGTTCTCGCGCACGTCCCAGACATCAATGATTTTGTAGGCGGCATGAAAATCATGCTGAAACCCGATGGTGTGATCACGATGGAGTTTCCCCATCTGATGCGCCTGATAGAAGAGAATCAGTTTGACACCATTTACCATGAGCATTTCTCTTACCTGTCTTTTATCGCTGTTGAGAGAATCTTTGCATTTCATGGGTTGACCTTGTTCGATGTGCAAGAGATTCCGATTCACGGGGGTTCTCTGCGAATCTATGCGCGTCACACCGAAGATATATCGAAACCTGTGAGCGATCGTGTGACTGAACTTTTAGAACGCGAAAAAATCGCTGGTTTTGACAAGCTTGAAACCTATGCCAACTTTACCGAGCAGGTGAAAGAAACCAAGCGAAAACTGCTGGAGTTTTTGATCACAGCAAAGCAAAAGGGAAAAACGGTTGCGGGTTACGGTGCGCCTGGGAAGGGAAATACCTTGCTGAACTACTGTGGGATTCGGACAGATTTTCTCGATTACACTGTCGATCGCAATCCTTACAAGCAGAACAAGTTTACCCCTGGAACTCACATTCCAATCTATTCTCCGGACAAAATCCGAGAAACAAAACCAGACTATCTGTTGATTCTTCCCTGGAACGTCAAAGACGAAATTATGGAGCAAGTTTCCTACATTCGTGAGTGGGGCGGCCAGTTCGTGGTTCCTATCCCTGAAGTTAAAATCTACGCTTAGTGCGTGTGCTGCCAGTCTTGTGTTCTTGATGATGAGCTTAGATCATGACGTTGTGGAAATCAATCTATGAGTGCAATGAGTAGTGTAGGCATGAGCCTCAACGAAGAGAGTTTAATGACGAATCAAACCAAAGTCCAACTCCGCGCAAAAGATATTATTGCTGAAGACCTGGACTATATTTGTGCCAATCTCACGGAAGAGTTTGACACAATGGCAGGCAAAAACCTCTTGATTACAGGCGGCGCAGGTTTTCTGGGCTATTACTTTGTACAAGCGATTTTGCACTGGAACCAAAAACGGGACTCAGCGCAGCAAATCCGCCTCACGGTTTACGATAACTATTCGCGAGGTGTACCAACTTGGTTGACCGACCTGAAAGACGATCCCACGCTAACGCTGCTGAAGCATGATATGACACAGCCGTTGCCGTCTGATATGGGTGACTTTCAGTACATTATTCATGCAGCTTCGATCGCTTCTCCTACCTTCTACCGCAGAGATCCGATCGGCACAATGGATGCTAATGTCAACGGACTCCGCAATCTACTGGAATACTTCAAAAACCAGAGAGATCAAGGGAAAGAAGTTGGTGGATTTTTGTTCTTCTCTAGCAGCGAAATCTATGGCGATCCCACACCAGAGAACATTCCCACGCCTGAAGATTATCGAGGCAATGTTTCTTGTACGGGGCCTCGCGCCTGCTATGACGAAGCGAAGCGCTATGGTGAAACGCTGTGTGTGAACTTTGCTCAACAGTATGGCTTACCGATTAAGTCTGCCCGTCCTTTTAACAACTACGGGCCTGGGCTAAAGATTACCGATCGACGTTTGCTTCCCGATTTTGCCCGCGATGTGTTCAGTGGCAGAGACATTACCATGCTGTCTGATGGTTCACCTAAGCGGACATTCTGCTATTCAGCGGATTCGATCACAGGCTACTACAAGGTTTTAGTCAAAGGGCATCCTGGTGAAGCTTACAACATTGGGATTGAGACACCTGAAATCTCGGTTGCAGAACTGGCAGAAAGAGTGGTCGCAATCTCAAAAGAACTGTTTGGATATGAAGGGCAGGTCATTCGTAAAGTCAGTGAGGACAAGGACTATTTGATCGATAATCCGAATCGTCGCTGTCCGGTGATCGAAAAAGCTCGCAATCATTTGGGCTATAATCCGACGATTTTTATTGAAGAAGGGCTTCGTCGATCTCTGATTTGGTATGAAGGCAACCAAGAAGCGGAGGACGCATAATGCAGGTTTCTATCATTGGAACAGGTTATGTCGGCTTAGTTTCAGGAGTTTGCTTTGCTGAGAAAGGGCATGAAGTTCTCTGTGTTGATGTCGATCAATCGAAAGTCGGTAAGATCAACCAAGGCATTTCTCCGTTCTACGAGCCTGGATTGAACGAACTCTTGGAGCGCAACATTCATTCTCGTCTCAAAGCGACAACGGATTTCCGCCAAGCAATTCTTGATACTGAGCTTTCTTTGATTGCAGTCGGAACTCCGTTTGATGGGAAAGAAGTTGATCTGACTTATGTGAAGCAAGTTGCACAGCAGATCGGCGAGGCGCTCAAAGAGAAGTCAACCTACCATTTGGTTGTAGTGAAAAGTACTGTTGTTCCTGGAACAACGGATCAAGTTGTTTTGCCAATTCTCGAAGCTGCTTCGGGCAAAAAAGCAGGAGTTGACTTTGGTGTAGGAATGAACCCAGAATTCCTCACTGAAGGCGAAGCGATCGACGATTTTATGTATCCCGATCGCATTGTTTTAGGCGGCATTGACGATCAGAGCATTGACCAATTAGATGCTCTTTACAGTGGATTTGATGGAGTCGATCGTTTAAGAACGAACAATTCCACTGCTGAGATGATCAAATATACTTCAAATTCATTGTTAGCCTTGTTGATCTCTTTCTCGAATGAAGTTGGCAATCTTTGTTCCGCGATCGGCAACACCGACATTGTAGAAGTGATGAAAGGGGTTCACAACAGCCGCTATTTGACTACTGTATTGCCAAATGGCGATCGTATTGTTCCACCAATTACAAGCTTTCTTGCCGCTGGTTGTGGCTTTGGAGGAAGCTGCCTACCCAAAGATGTGAAGGCTTTGATTGCTCATGGCGAGAAATATCAGAGTGCGATGCCCTTGTTAGACGCAGTGATTCAAGTCAATCAATCCCAACCTCAGCAAGTCATTGCTAGGCTAAACAAGCATTTTCCGTCGCTTGATGGCGTGAAGATTGCCATCTTGGGATTATCGTTTAGACCTAACACGAACGATATGCGGGAAACACCCGCGATTCCATTGATCAAGGCACTCAAAGCGCAAAATGCAATGCTCAAAGCCTACGATCCGGTGGCGAACTCAGAAGCGGCAAAGCTCCTCAATTCAGAAGAGGTGGAACTCTGCGATCGCTTAGAAGCCGCGCTCGACGAGGTAGATGCGATCGTGCTTGTGACTCGTTGGGATGAGTTTCGAGCCGTGCCTGAGATGATTGCTCAACTTGATCCACAGCCTGTCTTTGTGGATGGTCGTCGGATGTTAGACAAAGACTCGATTCAGCGCTACGAAGGCATTGGACTTTAAGCAAGTCATCGATCGAGCAATTTACTCGATCGATGATTGTTCATTTCAATTTTGTAAGGAAGCTCTATGCACACTGTTTACTTTGATTCTCCAGTTAGTGATGAAGTGAGACGCGAACGAATTTACGACGGGCAGCTTTTCTTATTTTCGCCCCGTCCTAGTCTGTTGGCGCTGTGTGAACACGCTCGCGAAATGATTGAAGCGGCGTTTGCTCCGCTTGATCCAACCATGGCGCAACATAAGTTTAGCGTTGAGGAATTTGTTGCGATCGCGGCTCCACTCAAACCCAGCTTTATTCATCATCCAAAATCAAAGCAACTCATTCAAGAAATCCTGGAAGAATACAGCTACGACTTAGAAAAAACTTATTTCGATGTCCCTCGATTAAAGATCATCACAAGTCACGCTTACCTCACAGCAGGAGTCGGTTATCCGTTCCATCCGCATCGAGATACCTGGTACTGTGCGCCTCCGAGCCAGGTGAATTGGTGGCTTCCAGTATATGAATTTGAATCAGAAAGCTCGATGGCATTCCATCCGAAATACTGGAGCCAACCTGTGAAGAATAGTTCGAGCGGCTTTAACTACTACGAATACAACAACACAGGGCGCAAAAACGCCGCTCAACACGTTAAGAAAGACACGCGCTTTCAGCCTCGCTCAGAAGAACCTATCGATATCGATCCTCAAATTCGGCTTGTTTGTGAAGTAGGCGGCGTGATGTTGTTCGCTGGCGCACAGATGCACTCAACTGTCCCAAACACCTCTGGTCGCACACGCTATAGTATCGACTTTAGAACGGTGCATCTGGACGATTTGATTGCCAGAAAAGGTGCGCCGAACGTTGATAATGTTTCGACTGGCACAGCATTGAGAGACTTCATGCGGGCAACCGATCTCGCTCGATTGCCTGAAGAAGTGATTGCCCTCTACGAAGACACTGCACCCCCTGAAGGTGACTTAGTGTTTCGGCCGCCCGTTGCTCTTCTGTCTTCCTACTAGAGACAATGAACATCACTGATCTCAAAACAGTTCTCGACCCCCAAGCGATCGGTAAAGATCTCCATCGTTTTGCTGCCGAATTGTATCCGATTTGCCGCAGCATTACGGGCGATGGATTTCGGGAAACACTGCGCCAGATCGAACGCTTTATTCCATTGAAACGATTTGAAGTTCCAACCGGAACGCAGGTATTTGATTGGACAGTGCCGCGAGAATGGAACATTCGGGATGCCTATGTGAAAAATTCACAAGGAGATCGCGTGATTGATTTCCAGCAATGCAATTTGCACGTTGTAAACTACAGCATTCCGGTGCATCAAACGATGTCTCTGGAAGAACTCAAGCCGCATCTGTTCAGCTTGCCAGATCGTCCCGATTGGATTCCCTATCGCACGTCTTACTACAAAGATACTTGGGGATTCTGCCTCACTCACAAGCAGTTGCTTGAACTACCAGAGAATCAGTATGAGGTTTGCATTGATTCGACACTAGAAGCTGGAAATTTAACTTACGGTGAGTATTACTTACCTGGAGAAGTTGAAGATGAAGTGCTGATTTCTTGTCATGCCTGCCATCCATCCTTGGCAAATGACAATTTATCGGGAATTGCGATCGCAGTTCACCTTGCCAAGTCCTTGAGCGAGATTGCACACCGCTATTCTTACCGCTTCATCTTTATTCCAGCGACGATCGGATCAATTACTTGGCTCAGTCAAAATGAAGACCAAGTTCATCGAATCAAACATGGGTTAGTGTTGAGTTGCTTAGGCGATTCAGGTCAGTCAACCTACAAGAAGAGTCGGCAAGGAGATGCAGAGATCGATCATGCGGTTGCCCACGTTCTGAAACAGTCTGAACAGGACCATAACATCATTGATTTCTTTCCATATGGCTATGATGAGCGGCAGTTTTGTTCGCCAGGGTTTGACTTACCTGTTGGGTGCTTTATGCGATCACCAAATAGCAAGTTTCCTGAATATCACACCTCGGCTGATAATCTCGATTTCATTCGACCTGAATATCTCACGGATTCATTTTTGAAATGCTTGAATGTGCTGTCAGTGTTGGAACACAACAAGATTTATATCAACCAGAATCCGAAGTGCGAGCCTCAATTGGGGCGACGAGGACTTTATCGATCGGTGGGAGGCTCTTCTGGAACCGGATTGAATGAGCTTGCACTGTTATGGACATTGAACCTGTCGGATGGACAGCATTCATTGCTCGACATTGCAGAGCGCTCGGGCTTTGAGTTTGATGCAATTAAGCGGGTTTCAGATGCGTTGATTGAAACTGATTTGTTGAAAGAGGCGATCGATTTGTGAAGCCAAGATAGAAAGCGAATGTTACTCAGGAAACTGAGGGAATTCTAAGAGCAATCCATTGAGAGGGATAATCTGCATGAAAGTTGTTTTGTTTTGTGGCGGTCTAGGCACTCGATTAAGAGACTATTCGGAAAAGATTCCAAAACCAATGGTCAACATCGGGTATCGTCCGATTCTGTGGCACTTGATGAAGTACTACGCTCACTACGGGCACAAAGACTTTATTTTGTGTCTGGGTTACAAAGCGGACTACATCAAAGAGTACTTTTTGAACTACAACGAATGTCTCTCGAATGACTTTGTACTGTCCGCAGGTGGAAAGCAAGTTCAAATGATCGGCAGTGACATCCACGATTGGAGAATTACCTTCGTTGACACCGGGCTGTACTCTAACATTGGACAGCGCTTGAAAGCTGTTGAGAAGTACCTAGAAGGCGAGGAAATGTTCCTAGCAAACTACAGCGATGGTCTGAGCAACTTGCCGCTCGATGACTTCATTAATCACTTCATGCGCCACGACAAAATTGCAAGCTTCTTATCTGTGAAGCCCACGCAGACATTTCACGTTGTCACTTCGCAAGAAGACGGCTTGGTCAAGAGCATTGAGCACGTTAACAATGCTGACCTCCGTATCAATGGCGGTTTCTTTGCGCTCAAAACTGAGATTTTCAGACATATGCAGTCTGGTGAAGAATTGGTGCTTGAACCGTTCCAACGCTTGATCGAGAAAGAAGAACTACTTGCCTATAACTATGACGGTTTCTGGACTTGCATGGATACGTTTAGAGACAAGCAAAACCTGGATGACTTGTACTCCCAAGGCACTCCTCCTTGGGAAGTCTGGAAAACCCGCAAAGCTGTGTAGTGACTAACCCGTGAAGGTGAAAATGCTGAAGTTGATGTTCGATCAAGGAAAAGATGCAGAATACCGGATTCTGTGCCTTGGTGCTCATTGTGATGACATTGAGATCGGATGTGGTGGAACGATTCTACGACTGATCGAAGAGTATTCAAATGCTGTGTTTTACTGGGTTGTGTTTAGCTCTAGTGAACTTCGATCGAAGGAAGCATTCGACAGCGCCAATCGATTTCTAGAAGGTGCGAAAGTGGAAAACATTGTTGTTAAGAACTTTCGCAACAGCTTCTTTCCGTTTGTGGGAACCGAAATCAAAGAGTACTTCAATGAACTCAGCCAAGCATTTTCACCGGATCTGATTCTGACGCACTACAAAAACGATGCTCACCAAGATCATCGGGTCATTTCTGATTTGACCTGGAATAGCTATCGAAACCATCTTGTTTTAGAGTACGAAATCCCGAAATACGATGGCGATATCGGAAACCCAAACTTTTATGTGCCGCTCAGCGAAGCAGTCTGTCAGCGCAAGATTCAAACACTGATAGAGGTGTTTGAATCACAGAAAAAGCGGCAATGGTTTACTGAAGATACTTTCCAGGCAATCTTGCGGTTGCGAGGAATTGAATCGAACTCACCAAGCAAATTTGCAGAGGCTTTTTATAGTCGCAAATTAGTGTTTTAGGACGAAGAGAGCCGATCTCTGAAATGATCGGCTCTCTTTCGCTTCTCATTTGAATTCCAGAACAGGAATAAGCTTCATTCCGTATTCAGCTTCAAAGCTCTCCTTCTTAAACTCTAGGCTCCAAAGCTCCAACTCACAGGAATCATTGAGATGAGTAGGTCTGATTAACAAGTCTACTTCTCTCTTTTCTGGAGCAAATCGACATTCGATCGATTGAATTGCGCCAATTTGACGACGATCGAGCGCTACCGCCAATCGCAATAGTGGATGCAATTGCTCCACAACTCGACGATGCCGTTTGCTTGTAAGATTCCGGTAAGTCTCGTGGCGTTTTTTCGGGCTGTTCTTGCGGTGGTAGCGGGCGAGATTCGAGATTGCTTCAATCTCCATCTCCGTGAAGCCGAGCAATTCAGCGTGTCGAATCAAATAGTAGGAATGCTTGTGGTGCGAGGAATGCCCGATATGATGCCCGCAGTTGTGCAAAATCGCGGCTGCCCACAACAATATCCGCTCTTCAGCACCCCAAGAATGCAATTTTCCCTGAGTTTGATCAAATAGATTCAGAGAAAATTCTGCGACTCGCTGACTATGTTCTAGGTTGACTTGATATTTTTGCGCCGTTTTGATTACGCTGCGTTCGCGGACAGAACCTTGATACCGCAGTCGATCCTCGATCAGCCCGTGAGTCACCATCCAATCAACAATCACTCCTTCTCGCAGCGATCGTTCACAAATAACGATCGACTCCGCGCCCAGTTGCGTCATTACTTCCTGCAAGATTAGCGCCCCAGGCAGAATAATTTCCGCCCGCCGCTCAGATAATCCTGGAACCGCTAACCGCTCCGCTAAAGTCATTTTCCGCAAGCGATTTACCCAGTCTCGTAAATCTTTAAGCGACAATTCACAACCGTTAAGCGGAACCGGAACTGCGCCAAACTTTTCGCGAGCGTTCAGCGCTACGAGCGTCTCGATCGTGCCCGATGTTCCCACAAGGCGCGGACGTTCTCCGGGTCTGAGATGCGCCTGCAACTCGTCAATCGATCGCTCTAACATCCCACGAATATACGCCTGAAGCCCAGCGAATTCAGCCATGCTAACTGGGTTAGTACTAATCTGTTCAGCCGTGAGGCGAACGGCTCCCACTTTCGTGCTGCTCAACGTTCGCGGTTCGTGCCCATCGCCCAAAATCAGCTCGGTAGAACCGCCACCGATGTCAACAATTACATGAGGCTGATTGTTGAAATTCATCCCCGACAGCACACCGAGATAAATCCGCCGCGCTTCTTCAGCTCCGGAGATCAGATTCACCCACAGCCCAAGTTCATCTTCAATGCGTTGCAAAAATTCCTGTCCGTTCGGGGCTTCTCGAACTGCACTCGTCGCAACCGCGATTACCTGTTCGGCATTGACACTTTTCGCGACATCTTGACAGCGTTTAAGCGCCACCATCGCGCGATCCATCGCCTCCGCTGACAATTCACCTGTTTTTTTACAAAAATCTCCGAGTCGCACCGTTGCCTTCTCCCGTCCTACGATCGTAAAAGCAGGAATATGAGGCTGAATGCGAGCAATCACCATGTGAATCGAGTTGGTTCCGACATCGATCGCGGCGAGAATACGATCGCGATCTGACGGAACCGTTGGAAGCATCACCGGACTCTCTTGAGGGGGTTTCGAGATGGAGTTAACCATAAGGATTAGACGTACTGCGACCTAATGTGAGCGGAAATGGGAATACCTGATATTAAAAGCGCGGATCGAACAAGATTGTTTCTAAATTAAGTTCCTACCGCAATTCTTGAGCAATTCGGCGGATTTTTGGGCAAGAAGCACGCTAAGTTCTTTTTATAGACTTGCGATCGAATTTTCTCTATGTGGACACAGCCGAAACCCTCTTCAGAACCGACATGGCTCATCATCGCGCGACTGCTGCGCTGGCACAAACCCGAAGGACGACTCATTTTAATGATTCCGGCACTGTGGGCTGTGTTCCTTGCCGCGCGCGGAACGCCGCCTTGGTTGTTGGTGATCATCATTATTTTAGGCACTTTGGCGACCAGTGCGGCAGGTTGTGTGGCAAATGATCTCTGGGATCGCAATATTGATCCGCACGTCGAACGCACGCGCGATCGTCCTTTGGCATCACGAGCGCTCTCAGTAAAGGTGGGAATCGGGGTCGGTTTGATTTCGCTCTTCTGTGCGGCAGGCTTGGCTGTATTTCTCAACCCGCTTACATTTTGGCTTTGTGTCGCTGCTGTTCCGGTAATTCTGCTGTACCCAGCCGCGAAACGAGTTTTTCCAGTGCCGCAGTTGGTGTTGTCGATCGCTTGGGGATTTGCCGTGTTGATTAGCTGGAGTGCGGTCAGTTGCAGCACGACCTCGAATCTGGCTTGTCTGCCTCAGCCGATGTGGTTACTCTGGGGCGCGACAGTGCTTTGGACGTTAGGTTTTGACACGGTGTATGCGATGTCTGATCGCGAAGATGATAAACGAATTGGCGTGAAATCGAGTGCGCTGTTTTTTGGGCGATATGCGCCTTATGCGATCGCAGCTTTCTACGTCGGAACTGTGGCGATTTTGGCGAAACTCGGAATGGTAATGCAGTTAAATCATTGGTATTGGGGCGCATTGGGTCTTAGTGCGATCGCGTGGGCGTGGCAATCTTACAAACTCATTCAACCCGCGATTCCGCACCCGTTTTATGCACTAAGCTTTAAACAGAACGTTTGGATCGGCTTTCTTTTGTTAGCTGGAATGATTGCGGGTAGCTAATCGATCCACTCAGTTTGGATAAAATGAGCAGGGCGACCCCAAGAATCTTGAACGCTCGACACTTCGCAGACTTTCAGATTAAACGGGATCGAAGTCGTGATGTACTGTTGGGCAAATCGCCCTAATTCTGGTGCAAGTTGGGAGGCGGTTGTTGCTGCCACGCCTAAACCAAGGAGTTGCTCGATCGGGTTTCGGGGAAGCAGCAGATGAATTCCAAATGCGATCGATGCCGTCAGCAGCATTCCCACTGAGAGATTCGTACCACAACGGGGATGAACTGCTAGATTCCATTCCCCGTGTGTAATTCGCTCTAAGGCTTGGTTCACTGCGCGTTTAACTTCAGCCGTATTCGCTTGACCGTACAGATAAAATCCTTGCTCGGTTGATAATCCGCCTAGACCGCTATTATCTGTCCAATCGGTTTGGGAAGGGACAGTTCTACGATCGGGCAATCCGCTTAAAATCCATACAGTCGCGTGTTCGAGTGCGTGAACTTGACGCACTAGCAGCGTTTCTCGCACTCCAGGAATAAATCCAATTTGCTGAAGCAACTCCGTATCTTGAGACGCTTGAGGAGTCGGTAAAAAAGCAGTTAAAAATTCATCAAACTCAGAAACATTTGCAGTCATAACAACGCAACTTCGGAAACCGCTCTAAAGAATTAGTGTTTCAACTCTAGCGCCTGTCTCCCGAAGTTGACTGGAGGATGTTGCAAATCGTAGCGAGTCTTAGCCGAAAAGCTTCAACGTCAGCATCGCAGTGGGCGAAGTGGGAGCCGCAGGACTGCCGACCGCGCGTGCGACTTCAACTCCGTTTTGTTCCAAAATCACGATCGGATCAGAACCGCCATTCATTTCGATCCGCTTAACCAAAACTTGCCCGTTTGAAATGCGCTGCCCAACTTGTACATAGCGACTGGTCGCTTCATTCGGTGCTTGAACGATCGCTTGGGGCACGCCACCTACAACGATTACGCCTGTGACTTGAACGGCTTTTGCTAACGTCGGATCAGGTAAAGGAGGAAGCGTCCGAATCGGTGACTTTTGTTCTGGTTTTGGAATTGGTTTAGGTTGTGTTGCAACAGACTTGTTGCTGGTATCAACAGGCTTGTTGCTGATATCAGATTGTGAACTGGGAGTAGCAGAGCTAGTTGATCCCGTTCCAGGCAGCGAGGTCACTGGAACTTTGAACGAAACGATCGGGGGAACGCTGGAAAAAGGATCTTTTCCGGTGCTGATTCCGCGCTGAACTTGCCTAGCTCGCTCTGCGGGATCGGTGGATTGCAGCAGACCCGCAACTTTGTTTCCCGTTTTCGCTTTTGCCGCATCTTTGCCGGGAACGGTTGGTTTTGCGAAAGATTGGGCAGGCGTTGATGAACCTGGAGCAGGACTTGCATTCGTGACAACTGCCTCTTCGCCTGTCGTACAGCCACTCATCCAGAGCGCGAGTGCGCCTGCACAAAGAACCAGCGTTCCGCGTGGAATTCGTGCTGTGATTTGCTTCGTGAACCGCTTGCTCATGACCACTCCAAAAAATTCGACTCTAGAACTTAGCCTCGATCGCTGCTCACAGTCCAAACTGAAATGACCCGCAACAGAGAACGATCAATTTAATGCAAGTGTGCCCCGATCGCATCAAGTTAATGACTTGCTCAATACTTTTGAGTGAATTTTCGGAGTTTTTCAATTAAGCTTCGCTACAAGTCATGATGGTTTGCAGCTTTTGCAGTCCTTTTTTAACTTGGCGAGACACGGTTACAGCACTGATTCCTAAGCGTTCTGCGGTTTCTTTTTGCGTAAGATCATACAGAAAGACAAATTCCAGAACCTCGCGAGTTCGCTGCTCTAGTTGCACCAATGCTTGCTGAAGCCGAATTTGGTCTTCCTGAGCAAGTTGAAAGCTGCGATAGCGGGAATCAGGAACGAGATCGCCTAAAAATGCCGTGCCGTCTTCATCTCCAATCGGGGCATCTAAGCTGAGTAGCGCCCGATTTTGAACCGCTAACCGAATTTCTTGCCATTCTCCGATCGAGATTTCCAAGGCTGCCGCAATTTCGACATCGCTTGGCTGTCTCCGTTGTTGTGCCTGAAAATCCCGAATGACCCAAACGGCTTGACGTTGCAGCGCTTGCCAACGGCGCGGAATCCGCACAGAAGGGCTTTTGTCCCGCAAGTAGTGCTGGATCTCACCTCGAATATAGGGAATTGCAAACGAGCTAAAAGCGTGACCCTTTGACATATCGAATCGCTCGATCGCACGAATCAGCCCGATCGACCCCACTTGAAGCAGATCGTCGTAGCTTTCCGTACACTGATTTACCCAGTGATGCGCTTCTTTTCTGACTAGCCCAATATTCAGTTCAACCAGTTGATTTCGGACGGAAGCCGATGCAGACTTTTGATATTCACGGAGCAGTTGAAACGTTTCGCTTCTTAAATCGGTAGAAACAGGATTAGGCATGACGAAGTTCAGTAATTAGCTCAACGCTTAAGAAGGTGGCAAACCCGATTTTTAGACTGCTTCTGAATCGAACTGTGATGGTAGAAATCACACCCAGAAGGCGATCGAAATACGAGAACAAAATATCGCTCTATTTCCGGACCAGTGATTGAAATAGTCGTAATTTTTGTTCACTTCTTAGTGATGAAACAAACTTATTTCTTGACTCCAACAACGTACAACTGCATTTCCACGGAACGTCTAGCTGCGGTGATTTCAATCACTTTTTGGATCAATTCTGAACAAATCTGAAAATAGGATTTTACGAGTCAAAATAACCAATAAAAATGGGGCAAATTGCCCCAAAGATTCACTATTCCGAAAAGCGATCGTGTTAAATTGTGCGATCGTCAAAAAATGACGGAGTCGTAACTCAAGCTAAACCGCCGGTGCAATTCGTGCGTAGAACAGCCCACGAATTTTCACATCGCTGGCTTCACGAGAACCCATATCGGTTTCAGAAGGCTGTTCGCTCTCGAACGTGCCTGCAATTTCACCCGATGCGCTGTCAATTTTCGCAACTTGAAGCGAGATTGTTCCTTTATCAAGCTGGAATCGCTTGACGTTTTCTTTTCTCAGTTCTTCAGAGTCCGCTGAAGCAGGGAGCGCAACCGCATTGTCGTAGCCCGTGGTCAAACCACGACCTTTCGGATCGAGGAAGTTAGAAGTTCGATAAGACGGAACGCGGAAAGCTCCGGTAAAGTCGGTCGAAGTGTTAATGCTAGAAGAACCGGGGGCTGTCGTTGCCACCAACCCTTTGATGGTGAACAGGAAGGGAATCCGTTCGCCGCCGGGAAGCTGAACCGTAATCGCTTGGAAGTCAAGACCGTCTTCTTCTTTGAAGGTCAAGCTACCATCCGCATTTGCGCTGAGCGTTCCTGAAACCGCATCGATCGACGATGTGTAACGGGTCATCACTTTCGCGGGAACAAACTCAGCTTCGCGACGCTTATTGCCAAGTTCTTCCTTGACGAAGTAGGTCGTGGGCTGGAGGCACAATCCGGTGATGGAGTAGGATTTGTCATTCTCGATCGCAATCGCGCCGCGAGACGTTTCCTCGATTTGGGGACAGCTATTTGCTAAGCCTGTGCCGCGAATTTGTTCGTAGGTCATGCCCTCCGAACTTGCCGCAGGAGCTTCACTACAAGCGGTTAGAACACTCAGGCAGAACGCCAGCAGTGTCACAATCAATGCGCGATACCTCATGGTCAACCTCAAAGTAATGTAAAAATTTCTGTCAGGGTGTTTGGGCACTGCTGTCAGATCTCGTCGAGTTTCTATAATTCTGGTTTGGTTCAGATCGAACCTCTCATAGCATTTTACAGATATTCGTAAACTTTTTAAGAATCGGGCATGATCGCGGGTTGAAAAGACGGTGGAGACTGATTACAGTACTCCCGGAAACGGTCTAAATTGCCAAAAAGCGCTACGGTATTAAAGCCTTTTCGGGCGCAAGTATGAGGAGCGAACCGCATGGATGACGATGCAATGTTGAAAAATCACGCGACCGGTGGCGTGGATGAAATTACCTTGCGATCGCAAGAATTGGATCAATTAGCGCAAGCGATTCGCTCGATCGCTGAACGCTCAAAAGGGGATGGAGCAGCGATATTGGCGTTGCTTAGAGTTTTAGAAATTCTCCACCGGGAGATTCGAGAAGGACTGTTTCAAGAGTCGCTTCCGAGCAACCGTCGAGCGCTTTACAGCTTGTTGAAGGACATTGAAGCGAGCGGCGGCTGGCCCTATATCCATCGGATGCGGCTTCAGGAGTTTCTCAAGAACTTGATCGTCGAGGATGAAACCTGCTCTGAAACTGAGAGATAAGCAAAAGCCGCTAAAAACTCTGCAGGGTTTTTAGCGGCTTTTCTGAACGCAACTGTAAAGTTTTGTTACTCGTCTTTGGTTTGGCGGCTGGCAGTTTGGATATACAGAATCAGCAAAAACACGCTCGGCACCAGCACAAACAAAATCGACGCAATAAATCCCAATTCATTAACTTGCATAAAGCTCGACCCCTTCTAAACTCGGCATCAACACTTTTCAGAATACCACTGATCAGAATTCCACTAGGGCTTCGTCTTAACGCTGACAACTCCGTTGACTAACGCTTGACACGCCAGTCGATAGGAGGCAGGTTTTTTCTTTAGCTTACGCTCTTCAAACGCGGTACGAGGCGACAGGTTTTCCATTCCCTCGACAATTTCGACAATGCAAGTCCCACATTGACCGTAACCGCCGCAGTTCATCAATTTGCCGCCAAAGGTGTAGAGGTCAACTTGATTCTCGACCGCTTTAATCCGCAAGTTTGCGCCCTGTGATGCGACGACTTCTTTCCCTTCTTTCACAAAATTGACGCTGGCAGACTGAAACGCAGGTTTTGGCGTTTCTGGAACGACAACTTCTTCAACGCTTTCAGTGTTAATGGGTTGGAGATCAGTGTCTGCTGGTTGCATGGTGTTCCTCTGGAAGAGAATTCGGATATGGGTTTGGCAATAAAAATCATTTTTTTAATTATAACTCATTTCGGTCAAAAATTAAGAATTTTTAAGGAGTGTAACGTAAGAACGGTAGCGAATTTCAGACGATCGCAATTCGCTTGCAATCGCTTCTAACACTGGTTACACTTCTTTATACACTTTCATTTTTTATGAATCCCTTGTCACAGTCGCGGTTCAACGTTCTCCAGAACGGCTGAAAAGCAGAAACGACGGGGTCACAGGATGCCTTGTCTGGTAAAGTTACCAATATTAGGCACTTTAACAAAAGGCTGAAGGAAGCGTTGCAGTAGACATAATTTAGAAGAGGAGAGTAGTCAGATGGGACTACCCTGGTACCGCGTACATACAGTTCTGGTGAATGATCCGGGACGATTGATTGCGACTCACCTGATGCACACCGCATTGGTTGCAGGTTGGGCGGGATCAATGGCGCTTTATGAGCTTGCGATCTTTGATCCAAGCGATCCAGTTCTGAACCCCATGTGGAGACAAGGGATGTTCGTGCTGCCATTTATGGCAAGACTCGGCGTAACTTCTTCATGGGGCGGTTGGAGCATCACGGGCGAAACCGTCACCGATCCAGGCTACTGGTCGTTTGAGGGCGTTGCGGCTGCTCACATCGTTTTATCGGGCTTGCTGTTCTTAGCAGCTTGTTGGCATTGGGTTTATTGGGATTTGGAGCTTTTCCGCGATCCGCGCACAGGTGAACCTGCGCTCGATTTGCCGAAAATGTTCGGGATTCATTTGTTTTTGTCAGGATTACTTTGCTTTGGGTTCGGTGCGTTCCACTTGACCGGACTCTTTGGCCCGGGAATGTGGGTGTCTGATGCCTATGGCATTACAGGGCACGTTCAGCCTGTTGCGCCTGAATGGGGTCCAGCGGGATTTAACCCGTTTAATCCGGGTGGAGTCGTCGCGCACCACATTGCAGCGGGAATTGTCGGCATTATTGCTGGATTGTTCCACCTGAGTGTTCGTCCGCCTGAGCGCCTCTATCGCGCCTTGAGAATGGGGAACATCGAAACAGTGTTGTCGAGCAGTATCGCAGCAGTCTTCTTTGCAGCGTTTATCGTTGCAGGAACGATGTGGTACGGCAATGCGACAACCCCGATCGAGCTTTTTGGCCCAACGCGCTATCAGTGGGATGGCGGTTACTTCGGCCAAGAAATCGATCGTCGAGTTCAAAATGCGGTTGCTGATGGCGCAAGTCTATCGGAAGCGTATAACCAAATTCCTGAAAAGCTGGCGTTCTATGATTACGTCGGTAACAGCCCCGCAAAAGGTGGTTTGTTCCGTACAGGTCAGATGAACAAGGGCGACGGAATTGCTCAAACTTGGCTCGGACATCCGGTGTTCAAGGATGGCGAAGGTCGTGAATTGTTTGTGCGTCGCTTGCCGAACTTCTTTGAGAACTTCCCAGTGGTTCTGCAAGACAGTGATGGCGTGATTCGCGCTGACATTCCGTTCCGTAAGGCTGAGTCGAAATACAGTTTTGAACAAGCTGGCGTGACGGCAAGCTTCTACGGCGGTAAGTTGAACGGTCAAGTGATCAGCGACCCAGCACAAGTCAAACGCTTTGCGCGTGCGGCTCAGTTGGGCGAACCGTTTGAATTCGATCGTGAAACTCTAAATTCGGATGGTGTATTCCGCACTAGCCCGCGTGGATGGTTCACTTTCGGTCATGCGGTGTTTGCACTGCTGTTCTTCTTTGGTCATATCTGGCATGGCTCTCGGACAATCTTCCGGGATGTGTTTGCTGGGGTTGACCCGGATCTGTCGGAAGAACAAGTCGAATGGGGACGGTTCGCGAAAGTGGGTGACAAATCCACGTTGCGAAAAGAACCTGTCTAATTGGCTTCTTGGGTCTAAGCAATTGCTTAGACCCAATTCGATCCTTTATATTGGGACACCCTCATGGAAAGCGTTGCATATATTCTGATTTTGGCTTTGGCGCTCGGCGTTCTGTTTTTTGCGATCGCGTTTCGCGAACCACCGAGAATTGGTAAGTAACTGCTTACGAAAAAGAACCCGCCTCCAGCAGAGGCGGGTTCTTTTTTAGTTGGAAAAGAGCGATTTCACGAACGTTAATGAACTCGTTTCCGCAGCGACTGCGGATTTAGTAAAGCAAGAAGATCTAAAAATGTTTCAGAAGCTCCAAAGAGAATTTGAGCCAGAATTGAGAATTTTGCGCGATCGAGTGGATGAACCCGGAACGAAAACGACGCCGTTGGAGAGGCAGCAGTTTTCGACAACAAGCAAATTGCGATCGGATGTTATTGAGTCGCACTAAACCTGATTTACAGCTTAGTCGCCCGAACTAATTGGGTCGGCTTTCCTTAAACTGCAAATCATTGAGCTTGAGCTAAGTTAGGTTCAGGAGTACAAAGAGGTTTCCTTCATGAGCGGTTTAGAAGCGACGATCGCGCAAGGGTGTGAGTGTTGTCAGCAAGAAGAATATTTAGAAGCGATCGCGCATTTTGATCAAGCGATTCAGTGTGATGCCACTTGCTCGAAAGCTTGGAATTATCGCGGCAATGCGCTTTCCGCACTGAAGCGTTACGCGGAAGCATTGACAAACTACGATCGAGCCACGTTTTTACAACCTGATTATCATCAAGCTTGGTTTAATCGCGGACTGTTGTTGGTTGAAATGGGCGCATATGGGAATGCGATCGAATCTTACGATCGAGCCATTGATCGTTATGCTGATCCTGCTTATCTTCACGCGAGAGCTTCGATCGGATTGAAACAGAAATTGATTTTTGTGTAACTATCGTCGTCTCACTTTGCTGACCATCTTGCGAGAGAGTCGGAGCATGAGGTCTTCTTTTTCTGCCCAGTCTTGTAGCAATCGGTAAAAGGTTTGTCGATCGTCGTTTTTCAATACTGCAACTTGATCGGCTGTTTCGATTACGTAAGGGTATCCGCCACCGATTACGACCTCTGCCCGCACCCAATCTAAAATGCGATCGTGCCAACCTTCTTCGTAAACCCACAGCGGTAATTCAATTCGAGCAGGATATCCGTCTCGATTCGTTTTCAAGTAAGTAAAGGCAATGCGATCGCGATGTTCATAATATAAATCACGAATTCCGGGACGTTGAGAAAGAAAGATCGGAGTGCAATCGCCCCACTGCATCTTGTTTTTAGCGCGATTTAGTAATTGAGCATCGTGAATTGTTTTGCTTTCGGGTAAATTACACAATCGCTGTAGCATTTCTGTGAGATCTCGCGCACTCGATGTATCAACGTAACCAATTACCGGAACGCGATAATCTTCACTTGCTTGCAATACGCTACGAATACATCTGACGTAGAAATTTCGTGTTTCTTCGTCAAATGCTTCTGCAAACGTTGCGATTAGAGATCCATCGAAAAAAGCGAGACAAGATTGGTTTCCTGCGTGTTCTTCCATGTACTGAACGATGCGATCGCATTCCATTTCAAATCGACGGAGATTGACTCGTCGATCGGCAAGATCACCCCGTCCAACCTTCAAATCGTTTGGAGTCATTACATCTAAATCAATGTCCTTCTCATACTCACCGGATGGGAGGTGGTAGTTTTCATACCAACCGATTTGAACGAGCGCGACGGGAATCGAGAAATCTTTGCTCGGATAGATCTGAGAACCATCGACTGAGAACGTGGAAACTCCGGTAATACGATCGCGAACCCATTCCAAGCTTTCTTCGCGATTCTGCCAGCTTAGATTCGAGTGCATGATCCATTCAGGAAACAGTCCCAACGGTTCTAGCGGTCTTGCACCACAATCTTTCATTCCCTCTAATGCCTTGAGCAGTGCTTGATCGGACTTCTGCGACATTTGAATCAGCGCCGTTCCGTACTGCTGCAGGGCTTGAAGAGCAGTACGATCGAACGACATGAATTCTTCGCGTTTACGATCGAGCAAGCTCAAAATCTGAGAAGGTTTAATCGGCATGAGCAACACTATTTGGTATCTGAGTACTATATCAAACCTTTTTAATTGCAGCGAAATCAAGCCACAGATCTTGGTATTGTGGATATTGATAGCAATCTAAATTTATCAATGCCTGCCACGATCGATTCTCAAATTACTGCTTTTCCTCTGGCTGCTGTTGTTGGTCAAGAAGCCATTAAACTGGCGCTGCTCCTCGCTGCCGTTGATCCTGGATTGGGTGGAGTCGTGATCGCTGGACGGCGCGGAACCGCGAAATCTGTAATGGCGCGGGCGATTCATGCACTCTTACCACCGATCGAAGTTGTGAAAGACTCGGTTAGCAACTGCGAACCAAGCGCGATCTCAGAATGGGACGACTTCACATTAGAACAATTTGGCAACGCTGAAGAGGTGCCGACGGAAGTGATTCGCGCGCCGTTTGTGCAGATTCCACTTGGTGTGACCGAAGATCGATTACTTGGATCAGTTGATGTCAGTCAGTCGATTAGGCAAGGGGAAACGGTGTTTCAGCCTGGGCTATTGGCGGAAGCAAATCGAGGCGTATTGTATATCGATGAGATTAATTTATTAGACGATCAGATTTCTAATTTATTGCTGTCAGTGTTGACGGATGGGCGCAATCAAATCGAGCGAGAAGGCATTAGCTTTCAGCATCCTTGTAAACCGCTGTTGATTGCAACTTACAATCCCGAAGAAGGAACGCTGCGAGAGCATTTACTCGATCGTATTGCGATTTCTTTGTCGGCGGATATGGTTTTGGGACTTGACGATCGAATTCAAGCCGTCGAACAAGCCACCCGCTACTCTGATTCTCCAAGGACTTTCTTAGAACAATACAACGAAGACATTGATGCCCTCAAAACACAGATTCTTCTAGCGCGTGAATGGCTCCAAGATGTTCAAATCAGCACAAGCCAGATCGAATATTTGGTCACCGAAGCGGTTCGGGGCGGTGTTCAGGGACATCGAGCAGAACTGTTTGCGCTGCGAGTTGCCAAAGCTCACGCAGCATTAGAAGGGCGTACACAGGTCAACGCTGAGGATTTGAGAAAAGCAGTGGAGTTGGTGATTATTCCACGATCGACGATCGTTCAAACGCCTCCCGAAGAAGCTCCGCCCCCCCCGCCCCCGCCACCATCACCCCAAGATCAATCCGATCAAGAGCAAGAACAGCAGGAAGATCAAGAAAACCAAGACGAACAGGAAGATCAACCTGATCAAGACACTCCGAACATTCCAGAAGAGTTCGTGTTTGATCCAGAAGGAGTGATTCTTGACCCAGAAGTGCTTTACTTTGCTCAGATGGCGACGCGGCAAGGAAAATCTGGTAGTCGCACGATCGTACTTTCCGAAGATCGCGGACGCTACATTAAACCGATGTTACCAAAGGGTAAAGTTCGCCGGATTGCAGTGGATGCGACATTGAGAACGGCTGCACCTTATCAAAAATCGAGAAGAGCGAGATCAGCGGAGCCTAATCCTACGGGGCGGAAGCGAGTCTACGTCGAAGAAACGGATATTCGGGCAAAACGACTTGCTCGGAAAGCGGGTGCATTGATCGTCTTTGTCGTTGATGCGTCTGGATCAATGGCATTGAATCGAATGAATGCTGCAAAAGGGGCAGTGTTAAGTTTGCTCACCGAGGCATATCAGAATCGAGATCAAGTGTCATTGATTCCATTTCGGGGTGAACAGGCTGAGGTGTTACTACCGCCAACTCGATCGATTGAAGCGGCAAAGCGCAGACTCGATCGCTTACCTTGTGGGGGCGGTTCTCCACTGGCACACGGTTTAACTCAAGCGGTTCGAGTCGGATTGAATGCAAAGCAATCCGGTGACATCGGGCAAGTTGTGATTGTGGCAATTACCGATGGACGCGGCAATATTCCACTGGCCCGATCGCTGGGTGAAACGATTCCCGAAGGCGAAAAGCCTGATATTAAAGGCGAACTTTTAGAACTTGCAGCTAAGATTCGCGTTCTTGGAATTCAGCTTTTGGTGATTGATACCGAGAATAAATTTATCTCAACCGGATTTGCCAAAGAACTCGCAAGGCAAGCGGGTGGAAAGTATCATCATTTACCGAAGGCGACCGATGCCGCAATCGCAGGGGTTGCCCGAAACGCGATCGCAGATATTAAGTCGAAGTGACACAAAACTTCATAAACTCTGTACGCTTAGAGAGTAAGTTTAAAGTGTTGCTATGGTGACGATTCCTGCAATTTCAACGGAATACCAGATTTGGATGTGGAAAGGCTTCCAGGTTGCCTATCAAACGCAAGGCACAGAGGGAATTCCCGTTGTTCTGGTGCATGGGTTTGGGGCATCGTTTTTCCATTGGCGTAAGAACATTCCAGAACTGGCAAAATCTTGTCGAGTGTATGCGATCGATCTCATGGGTTTCGGCAAGTCCGCAAAACCCAAGCCTGTTGAGCAAATCGACTATACGTTTGAGACTTGGGGAGAACAGATTGCGGATTTCTGTCGCGAAGTGATTGGAGAGCCAGCGGTTTTGATTGGCAACTCGATCGGTTGTATTGCCGTGATGCAGGCGGCAGTTGACCATCCTGAAATTGCGCGATCGCTTGCCTTACTCAATTGTTCATTGCGGCTATTGCACGATCGACATCGCGCTACCCAGCCTTGGTTTAAGAAAATCGGTGCGCCGATCTTACAAAAAGTTCTGAAAAATGAAGTCTTCGGACAATGGTTTTTCAGCCAGATTGCCAAGCCGAAAGCGGTCAGAAACATTCTGCTCAAAGCATACGTAAATCCGGATGCTGTCACCGATGAATTAGTCGAACTGCTGCTCGGTGCTGCAAGCGATCAGGGAGCAACCGCAGTTTTCATTGCATTTACTGGATATTCTTCAGGCCCGCTGCCCGAAGATTTGTTTCCAAAACTGCCGTGTCCCACGATCGTGCTTTGGGGCGAAAAAGACCCGTGGGAGCCAATTTCGCTCGGTCGCAAGTTTGCTGAGTATCCGCAAGTAGAAGATTTTATTTCGCTTCCAGGGGTCGGTCACTGTCCGCAAGATGAAGCGCCAGAAGTTGTGAATCCGATTTTGCAAAAGTGGATTGAGCAGAGTGCCGAAGCTAGTCGTTGAACCTGTGCTGAAAAATGCTGGGTAGTGTAGACGATTCTTGAATAGCCGTACACACTGCGCTAATCATCCACTACTTGCGCTGCAACTTCTACTGCTTCTACATCGATCGTGCCCGAAGGAGTCATCCGTTTGAACTTGCCCTTCTCACCTTGCAGCGGTTCATCACAATTGGAGCATTGCACTTGCGCTTGATTAAATCCGGTTAGTTCTGCACCGCACACCGGACACGCTGCTTGAACGATATTTTTTCTGACCCACCATTGGAAAACGAATATCCCCACGATCGGAGCAACGATCAAAAGCACCAGCACGAATAGAAATGATTTTACCAACCAGCCTAGACCGACTGCGCTCAATAGAAGGGCAAATCCTACGATCGTGAGCAGTCGTCCAAGTCCGTTAATGCCCAGTTGTAAATTATAAAGATTATTCTGATTCACAGCGGTTTCCTCTATAGGCGAGAGCGATGCTTTCTTTATTGGAACAGATTTTGCGTAAACCCCAGGGCGGCTTTCTCGACTCACAATAGATCTGGTATCCGTATAATTAGAATGCCCCTGTGTGCAGCTTATCCTTAAGCATAAATGATCCACCTACAGGGCTGATTAAAATGCTGGAAAGTTTAACGAGTGCGAACCTTCAGACTGTTTTAGTGGCAGGTGCAAGTCGAGGTGTGGGACGCGAAATTGCTCGACTGCTACAGCCTAATTTTACCGTGACGGCATTGCTGCGATCGACTGCTGCTGTGACTGAACTTGAAGCCTTGGGCGTTCAAACGGTGATGGGCGATGCGATGATTCCTGAACAACTCGAAACCGCGTTTGCGAATCGCCCTATCGATGCTGTGATTAGTACGATCGGAGGTTTACCCGCTGAAGGCAATCGCGCAGATTTTGAAGGGAATCGGAATTTAATCGATACCGCAGTGAAAGCGAGCGTGAAAAAGTTTGTGTTAGTGACTTCGATCGGAAGTGGAGAAAGTGTCGTCTCCCTGCCGCCTCGCGCCTTGGAAGCGTTAGGAGCCGTTCTTAAAGAAAAAGAAAAGGCAGAACAGCACCTAATTCAAAGCGGTTTAGCTTATACGATCGTGCGTCCTGGTGGTTTGAAATCAGAACCTCCAACCGGAACCGGAATTCTCACTGAAGATCCAAAAATTTCTGGTTCGATTCATCGGGCAGATGTTGCGGCTCTCGTTTGTCGATGTCTAATCAGCGATCGCGCAAATCAAAAGATCCTGTCTGCTCTCGATCGCAATCAATTATTCACGCCAACCGAAATCGCAGAATTCACCCCTTAAACCGTTGAATCCAGCCGATCGCCATTCCGCCATCGAGAACCAGTCGCGCAATCGCAAACAGCAAGACGCTTTCGATCGCAAAACTCACGATCGGAACCCAGGCGCTCTGCGTCGCAATTCCCATTTCAACCTGCGCCAATCCTCGCACTAATCCAAACGCCAAAACTGCACCAGATTTGAGGTGAGAATTTTGATCTTGCCGGATGATGTAGCGGTACGTCACCCCAAAAAGGAACCCCGCAAAAAGTGCGATCGCTCCACTGACCCAGTAGTTCACCAATGGAGTGGAATATCGACTGGCTAAAAAATCATTAAACAATGCAGTCAGCGGAAAAATCAGCGTCACTGAAGCTGCTGAAAGTATTCCCGCTTTTAGCGACTCTACTCGTTCTTCCCAACTCAATCTTGCATGATGCATCACTTTTCTAAGTCCTAGCCCCTAACCCCTTTTGCCTTATTATTAGATGTATCATCCTTTGTACCGCTCGTTTTTTATCATGGATATTTTGTCACTGGGTTGGGTCGCGCTCTTATCGGTTTTTACCTTCTCGATCGCAATGGTCGTATGGGGTCGAAACGGCTTCTAATGCTAGATTTCGCGCCCGTGGTTTAGCGACACCGGGCACTAAATTCTTCAATTCTTCAGATCACCGTGGAATTTACAGTTTTTAACACACTGGTTCTCATTGCGTTTGGTCTTCTCTTTACCGTGACGGGGGGAGTGATTTATCTTACGCTGGCAGACTGGCGCGATCGTCGTCGCCGCGAACAGGAAAAACAACCCGCCAAACAATCGACCAAACAATCCAACAAACGCCGCTAATGATAAAGGCTCCAGGAAATTTACTCTTGGAGCCTTTATGGTAAATTCACCGCTTCAAATCATTCTTACTCAACTCGACTCACCGTGAAGGCAGAGCCAAGCTCTTCGCCGTAGCCTTCTTCACCATGCTCGTTGACATCCACACCTTGATATTCAGCATCTGGATCAACGCGCAAGGTTCCAAAGAGCGCTTGAAGTCCCTTCAGAATCACAAAAGTTCCGATCGCTGCCAGCACATACGTGATTGCGACCGCTTCAATTTGAGTCAGCAGTTGCCCCGGATTGCCATATAGTAATCCGTCTGCACCCGCCGAGTTCACTGATTTCGTCGCGAAGATTCCTGTTAGAAGCGCTCCTACCGTTCCGCCCACACCGTGAACTGGGAACGTATCTAGCGAGTCATCAAACTGAATTTTTGCCTTAAAGCTAACGGCGAAGAAACAGGCAGTCGAAGTAATTGCTCCAATGAGCAAGGCTGCTACAGGGGTCACAAACCCTGCGGCGGGCGTAATTCCAACCAACCCTGCAACTGCACCCGTCGCGATACCGACTGCGGTCGGCTTTCCACGCAGCACCCATTCTAGAACCACCCAGACTAGACCCGCTGAGGAAGCAGATGTCGTGGTTGCTACGAATGCCACGGTTGCCAATGCTCCCGATGCCAACGCGCTGCCACCATTGAAGCCAAACCAACCAAACCAGAGTAGTCCAGCCCCTAACAGAATGTAGGGTACGTTATGAGGTGCAGCAGGCTGATTCGGATAAGTTTTCCGAGAACCCAAGACCCAAGCAGCAACCAGCGCGGACACACCAGAACTGATGTGAACCACCGTTCCACCTGCAAAGTCCAACGCACCCAGACCGCCGTACAGTCCCAAGAATCCGCCTTTCGCCCAAACCATGTGAGCAAAAATCGGATAGAGAATGCTCGACCAAAGCACAATAAACCAGAAGTAAGCTTTGAAGCTCATCCGCTCCACGATCGCACCTGAAATCAGGGCAGGCGTGATAATCGCGAACATCGCTTGATAAATCATGAAGGTCTGGTGCGGAATCGTTGCTGCATAAGAAACGACTGCATCGGGCTGGCTACCTTTGAGATAGTCGGTTGTTTCCAAGCCAACGCCATTTAAGAACAACCACTGAAAGCCTCCGATAAACGGAGTTCCCGGAGCAAACGAGAGGCTGTAGCCCCACAGAATCCAGGACGTGCCCACAATTCCCATGAGAATGAAGCTCATCATCATCGTATTGAGGACATTACGCGATCGTACAAATCCGCCGTAAAAGAACGCCAAACCGGGAGTCATCAGCAACACCAGTGCGGCTGACACTAACATAAACGCTGTATCGCCCTGAATCGTTGCTTGATCGGCTGCGGCTTTTGCAGACTCAGCCGTCACCGGATCAGCAAGGGCACTACCCACAAATGGAAAACTCAATAGCGCTAAAGTTGCTAGCGCCGTCCACATCGTTTTTTTCAACACTGACTTTTGACCCTTCAACGCCAATAAAGAAGTGACTAATCTCTCAGACTCCCAAATTGATTGGAAATCCAAATGAACGCTATCGAATTGCACCAGGTTTGCTGCTGCGCTTTTGTAGTAGAGAGTACAGTTTGAAGAGTGCGATCGCAGCAAAACATTTTGATACCAAGGAAGCATCGATATCGCCTCTAAGACAGATGTTTGTTAAAAGAATCTTTCACTTATTAAATTCAAGCCCTGTTTGTAACAATCTGAAAAAAGAACACCCCTGCCAATTCAGAGGTGTTCCACGTAAAAATGAAAATTAGAGTATCAAATCTGCTTAATCAGCAGCCTACTGATACTTCGTGGGTGTTCCCGGTGCACTGCTGGGATAGCTGCTCGATGCCCCAAATGAGCTTTCTTTCGCAAATCCAGCATAAGCTTCCATACCGTGTTCGCTGATATCCAAGCCTTCTAGCTCTTCTTCAGCCGTCACCCGAATTCCAAGAGTGGACTTCAGCAGAATCCAGAAAACGCTAGAGATTGCAACCGTGAAGCCGCCAACAGTCAGCGTTCCAATCAGTTGATACCAAAGCTGCTCGATTCCGCCGCCGAACAACAAGCCCAATTTGGGAGCCGGAGCAGCACCGAAGGCATCCGCTTGGCTGAACAATCCGAGTGCGATCGTGCCCCAAACGCCATTAACCAAGTGAACTGCGATCGCGCCAACCGGATCGTCAATGTTCAGCTTGTCGAAGAAGCTAACTGCAAACACGACCAAGGTTCCCCCGATTGCGCCGATGATGGCAGCCGAAGGAACGCTGATGAACGCACAGGATGCGGTGACTGCGACCAGACCTGCTAATAGACCGTTGATGGTCATCGAAAGATCCGGCTTGCCGAGAACTGCCCAAGCGACTATCGTGGCTGCGATCGCGCCAAATGCTCCACCTGCGTTCGTGGTTAACGCAATGTGAGCAATCAGAGAACCATTACCCACGCCCATTGTTGAACCAGGGTTAAATCCGAACCAGCCCAACCAAAGAATCAATGCGCCTAAAGTTGCAATACTTAAATTGTGAGGTGGAATCGCGTTTGCAGATTTGTCTGCGTTGTATTTGCCGATTCGTCCGCCTAGGAAAGCTGCACCCATTAGGGCTGCCCAACCGCCAACCGCGTGAACTACAGTCGAACCTGCAAAGTCATAAAATCCGAGCGTTGCCAACCAGCCGCCGCCCCAGATCCAGTGACCCGTGATCGGGTAAGCGATTCCAATCAGCAGCAAGCTAAACAGCAAGAAGTCAACAAATTTAATCCGTTCTGCCACAGCACCCGATACGATCGTGGCTGCGGTTCCGGCAAATACGAGTTGGAAGAAGAACTTCGCTGCGAGCGGAACACCCGTCCAGCTAATCGCTTTGAAGATCCCTTGATAGGCATCACCTATTGCGGGGCTGTTATCTGCTCCTGTGAGGAAAAATCCGCCGCTTGTGCCAATCCAACCGTTGCCATTGCTGAACATCAAGCCAAACCCGATCGCCCAAAATGCAACGGTCGAGAGCGCAAATACGATCAGGTTTTTTGCCAAGACGTTGACCGCGTTTTTCTGGCGGCACATTCCGGTTTCGAGCATACAGAAGCCTGCGTTCATAAAGAACACCAGGAAGCCTGCAATCATCACCCACATCGTATCGATGCCGATTTTTAGTTCAGCGGTTGCGGTGGCAACACTTTCAACAGTGGGTGGGGTTTGGGCAACAGCTGCATAGCTCCAAAGTCCGACGATCGCGACAGTAATTGGAATTGACATTTGCCAACTCGGAGTCAACTGACTCACTGTGCGAATCAGTGCTTCCCAAGACTTTTGCAATGCAGGCTTTTTCCTGCGGACTTGCGTTTTTTGCTTCAACGATGCTCTTAACACCATGACAAAAGATTCCTAGATAAGTGAGACAAAACCGAAATCGGCGGAGCTAAAAAAAGTGTGACGTGACACATCTTGTTCAGCAGAAGAACCCTTAAAGTTGGAAATGTAATTCCCGAATCCCAAAGCTCCTCAAACTCAGCGCTTGCAGGCTTGCAGCGAATGAGCTAGGGTTCGCTGTCCGTCTACAACTCGACTCATTGAAGCTGAATCTGAAATTGTGTTGGTTAAAACGAACGATGTGTCTAAAGGTATAGACCCTTGAGATATTGTTAAATCTCGTTGATCAGGGAAGTCCAATCTGTATACCAAATCACAAATTGCTGTTCATGGAATTTGAATTGTTCTCTAGTAATTTTGATTAGCATTGATTTTAATCTATGGAAGGTCTTGGAAAGCGTCAGATGCAACAGATTTGCGATCGCCTCCAATTTGTTATATAGTACTTCTGTATTAAATTTGCCTCGTCTCCTTGAGTCATTCGCCTCTCTTCTTGCGCTTTTGTGCTTGAGTTGAGGCGATTTTTTTGGCTTCAAACCCAATCAACTGCGCTAAAGTAAAACCATGAGCGAGAAAAATGAAAGCATCAAAATCGTTAGCGATAATCGTCAGGCACGGTTCCAGTATGAGATTCTGGAAACCTACGAGACGGGGATCGAGCTTGCGGGAACTGAAGTGAAATCGATTCGTGACGGTCGAGTGAACTTACGAGACGGGTTCGCGCTGGTTCGCAATAGCGAAGTTTTTCTGCACAACGTTCACATTTCACCCCATAAAACCGCCAGCCAAATTTTCAACCACGATCCCATTCGCACTCGAAAACTGTTGCTGAAACGAGACGAGATTCGGAAACTGGTTGGAAAAGTAGAACAGCAAGGTTTGACGCTGGTTCCGCTAAAGATGTATCTGAAACGCGGCTGGGTCAAAGTCGATCTGGCGCTGGTTCGGGGTAAGAAACTGTACGACAAGCGCGAAGACTCTAAACGACGCGACGATCAGCGAGATATGCAGCGAGCGATGAAGAACGGGTAGGAAGCGATCGATACCTTTCTGAACGCAGAAAAATCAGATCGGGAATAATAGCGATACTACCGTTCTATGCAGTTATGCTACCGTCACCTGAACCCGAATCCTCGATCGACGAATCAGTTTCGACTTGGCTAGAGCGCGGAGACGAACTGTTTCAGCTTCAGCGCTACCGAGAAGCGATCGCAGCTTATGACAAAGCGATCGGATTTCAGTCAAACTACACCGCTTGGTTTAAGCGGGGGATCGCTTGTGAGAATTTACAGCGATTGGAAGAAGCGATCGAGTGTTACGACAAAGTGGTTGAGATCCAGCCGGATGATTATCTGGCGTGGTTTAAGCGGGGCGTGGTTTTGGAGAGTTTGCACCAGCCGAAAGAGGCGTTGGTGTGTTATCAGCGCGTGATTGAGCTTCAGCCGGGAAATTATTGGGCGTGGCACGATCAGGGCAAAGTGTTTGAAACGCTGCGGCGCTACGAGGAGGCGGTTGAGTCTTTCGATCAAGCCGTTCAACTCAAACCGAGTTTTCAGTTGGCGGTCGAAAGTCGGCGGCGGATTTTGGCTCAACTTCAGCAAGTCGATTCGTTATATGATTTGCCACCGGATGATTTGGCGGATTGTGGAGCAGAACTTTCAGAAGATGCAGATGAAGCTTCGGCTTGTTTGATGCGCGGGATGGCGTTTGAAGGTCAGGCGCAATTTGAGGCGGCTTTGAATGCCTACGATCGAGCTGTTGAACTGCAACCCAATGATCATCTTGCTTGGTTCAAACGGGGCACAGTTTTGCAGAATTTGCAGCGGTTTGAGGATGCGATCACGTGTTACGACAAAGTGATCGAAGCGCAGCCGGAAAATTATTGGAGTTGGCACGATCGAGCGAAAGCGTTGGAAGCGACCGAGCAATATGAAGAGGCGTTGCTTTCGTACATTCGAGCGATTCAGATTCGAGCCGATTGGAAAGCCGCGATCGACGGACGGCAGCGCGTCCTTGCACACTTGAATTCTGGCGCACAACCCCAAAGACAATCGATTCCGGCTGCAAACTATAGTGCTTGGTTTCAGAAAGGTCAAGTGTTAGAAAAACTGCAACATCATGCAGAAGCTGCTCTTGCCTTCAATCGAGCGATTAAATTAAATCCTGCCGATCCTGAAGTGTTGCGCTGGCGCGGAAATGTTTTGTATACCTTGGCGCGATATGAAGAAGCGATCGCGTCTTATGATAAAGCGATTCAGCTTCAGCCCGAAAACGCTGACCTGTGGTGCTGTTCTGCGAGTTCGCTGATCAAACTGCGGCGATTTCGAGAAGCGATCGCGTGTTTTGATAAAGCACTTCAACTTCAACCCAGTCATCACGGCGCTTGGTATTGGCGCGGTCGAGTCATGGCAGAACTAAAACGCGGTCGAGATGCCATTTATTCTTACGAGCAAGCGCTGAAATATCATCCGAACTTTCAGCCTGCGATCCGCGATCGTGCCAAACTTCAGAAAGAAATCGATCAATAAACTGCTTGTAACGTTTCACCCTGTCGAGCGTTTGGGTGATTTTAGAAGGTTGTATTAGATCGATCCTGAGTACAAATCAACTCGATCGCGGGTGAGAGCGATAGAATCGTTAAGGACTATTTCATCGCCCTCCGAATGCCAAAGCGTGTTAGCAAATCTAAAAGCTCCGAATCTCCAGTATTGAGTCCCGATCTTGGAGCCGAAATCGAATCAAACGGGTCGAAAAATTCTGAGAGAAAAATCGTTTCGCTCAATTCAATTCGGATTCGTGGCGCACGTCAGCACAATTTAAAGAACGTTGATCTCGAATTACCCCGCGATCGCTTAATCGTGTTTACCGGAGTCTCAGGATCAGGTAAGTCTTCTCTCGCATTCGATACGATTTTTGCAGAAGGACAGCGGCGCTATGTCGAATCGTTGAGCGCTTACGCACGGCAATTCTTAGGGCAAGTCGATAAACCTGATGTCGATGCGATCGAAGGATTGAGTCCCGCGATTTCGATTGATCAAAAATCCACTTCACACAATCCACGATCGACCGTTGGAACTGTCACCGAAATCTATGACTATATGCGTCTGCTCTACGGTCGAGCCGGAACGCCACACTGTCCAATTTGCGATCGCTCCATTGCGCCTCAAACGATTGATCAAATGGTCGATCGAATTATGGAATTACCCGATCGAACTCGGTTTCAAATTCTCGCGCCCGTCGTTCGAGGCAAGAAAGGAACGCATCGTAAATTGATTTCAGGACTTGCGGCAGAAGGCTTTGTGCGGGTTCGGGTCGATGGAGAAGTGCGGGAATTGAGCGACTCGATCGAACTTGATAAAAATCAATTGCACACGGTTGAAATTGTCGTCGATCGCTTAGTCAAAAAAGACGATATGCAAGAACGGCTCAGTGATTCACTCACGACTTGCTTAAAGCGATCGGGCGGAATTGCCGTAGTCGATCTAATGCGTGAAGAAGGCTCTGAAGATCAACCTTCAGAACTCGTCTTCTCTGAAAATTTTGCCTGCCCCGAACATGGCGCAGTGATGGAGGAGCTTTCTCCCCGATTATTCTCGTTTAACTCGCCTTACGGTGCGTGTCCGAATTGTCACGGGATCGGCAGTCATCGAACCTTTTCGCCTGAACTGATCATTCCGAATCCGAACCTTCCGGTTTATGCCTCGATCGCACCTTGGTCAGACAAAGACAATACTTATTACCTCTCCCTGATTTGCAGCGTCGCGGAAGCCTACGGTTTTGATATCCAAACGCCTTGGAGTCAACTCACCCCGGAACAACAGCACGTCATGTTGTACGGTTCCAAAGATCCGATTTGGATCGAAGTCGATTCGCGATACCGAGAAAACAAAGGCTATCACCGTCGGTATGAAGGCGCGATTCCGTTGCTCGATCGACAGTATCAAGAAGCTAGTTCTGATTTGTACAAACAGAAATTAGAGCAATATTTGGTCGATCAAGCTTGTGATGTCTGTGGCGGAAAGCGACTAAAGCCTGAATCGCTCGCGGTGCGACTCGGACAGTTTCACATTCATGATTTCACAGGGGTTTCGATTCGAGATTGTCTCAATCGCGTTGAAGACTTGGAACTTAGCGATCGACAAGCCCAAATCGGAGATCTCGTTCTGAGAGAAATCAAAGCCAGATTGCAGTTTCTTTTGGATGTCGGATTGGATTATTTGACGCTCGATCGAACTGCCATGACACTTTCTGGCGGCGAAGCTCAACGCATTCGACTCGCAACCCAAATCGGTGCAGGACTCACAGGCGTTTTGTACGTTCTAGACGAACCGAGTATCGGACTGCACCAGCGCGATAACAGCCGATTGCTCAATACGCTAACGAAACTGCGCGATTTAGGAAACACGCTAATCGTCGTTGAACACGATGAAGAAACGATTCGCGCCGCTGATTACCTGGTTGACATTGGGCCTGGCGCGGGCGTTCATGGTGGGCGCATTGTTTCTCAAGGCGATCTTGATACGCTTCTCAACGCAGAAGAATCCTTAACAGGCGCGTATCTCTCTGGTCGACGGGTGATTCAGACTCCGGCAGAACGACGAGACGGAAATGGTCGATCGCTCTCCATTCGCAAGGCAGGTCGCAACAATCTTAGAGATGTTGATGTCGAAATTCCGCTAGGTAAATTGGTTTGTGTTACAGGCGTTTCCGGTTCTGGCAAATCCACGCTAATTAATGAACTCCTTTATCCCGCGATTCAGCACCACTTTGGGCAAAAAGTTCCACAGCCTAAAGAAATGAAGCCTGTCAAGGGATTAGACGCACTCGATAAAGCGATCGTCATTGATCAATCCCCGATCGGGCGCACTCCTCGATCGAATCCTGCGACCTACACAGGTGTTTTTGATGTAATTCGCGATGTTTTCTCCGAAACGATCGAAGCCAAAGCCAGAGGCTACAAACCCGGACAATTTTCCTTCAACGTCAAAGGCGGACGCTGCGAAGCTTGTAGCGGTCAAGGCGTGAACGTGATTGAGATGAACTTCTTGCCTGATGTGTATGTGCAATGCGACGTATGCAAAGGGGCACGGTACAACCGCGAAACCTTGCAGGTGAAGTTCAAAGGAAAATCGATCGCAGATGTTTTGGGCATGACCGTTGAAGAAGGCGCTGAATTCTTCAAAAACATTCCCCAAGCTGCCAATCGTCTGCAAACCTTGGTCGATGTCGGCCTTGGCTATATGCGCTTAGGGCAAACGGCTCCCACTTTATCGGGCGGCGAAGCACAGCGCGTCAAACTTGCCACCGAACTCTCTCGCCGCGCCACTGGGAAAACACTCTATCTAATTGATGAACCCACGACGGGCTTATCGTTCTACGATGTTCACAAACTTCTCGATGTGATTCAGCGATTAGTCGATAAAGGCAATTCAGTGTTGGTCATCGAACACAATCTCGATGTGATTCGATGCTCAGATTGGATCATTGATCTAGGCCCTGAAGGCGGCGATCGAGGTGGCGAAATTGTCGCCGTTGGCACTCCCGAAGAAGTTGTGAAGATTCCCCGTTCCTACACGGGTCAATATCTCCAGCAAGTTCTACAACAACATCCAGCAGGATCATGATCGAAACTTGGAAGCACGATCGCATTTTTACAAACGGAATTAACCTTCATTACGTCACCCAAGGCGAAGGTGAGTTGATCCTATTTCTGCACGGTTTTCCTGAATTTTGGTATTCATGGCGCAAACAAATTCCAGAATTCGCCAAGGATCATAAAGCCGTTGCGATCGATCTCCGAGGCTACAACGACAGCGACAAACCGACTGGAAATGATGCCTACAAAATGTCTGAATTTGTAGCAGATGTGAAAGGTGTAATCGAAGGATTAGGCTATCAACGCTGTACGCTTGTCGGGCACGATTGGGGAGGCGCGATCGCTTGGAATTTTGCTTACGCCTATCCGAATATGCTGGATAAGTTGGTCATTCTAAATCTTCCTCATCCTGCTAAATTCTCTCAGGGCTTAACCACACCCCAGCAACTTCTTAAAAGCTGGTATATTTTCCTATTTCAGATTCCCGTTTTACCTGAATTCCTGATTCAGCTAGGCGACTACAAAGCCTTGGAATCCGCGTTTTTAGGAATGGCAGTGAATAAAAGCGCATTTACTCGATCGGACATTGAACAGTATAAAGATGCGATCGCAAAGCGAGGTGCTTTAACCTCAACAATTAACTATTACCGAAATGCTTTTCAGTCTGGAATTGTTGGCAAAAGTTGGAGTGTTTTGGATGTGCCGACGCTGATGATTTGGGGAGAAAAAGACACAGCATTGGGCAAAGAACTGACTTATGGAACTGAGCAGTATGTAAGAGATTTTCAAATTCGATATATTCCAAACTGTAGCCATTGGGTGCAGCAAGAACAACCCGAATTAGTCAATCAATATATTCGCGAATTTATTTGATTAACCTAAATTCGACAAATAAAAATCCGGATTTGATTGCTTCAAGTCCGGATTTTTATATTTTTATATTTCCTCACTTAGAAACAGTCGCAAGCAATTTACTTTCTTCTTCTGAGGTTTCCACTATTTCAAAAACCTGCTCCATTCCAGTCAGTTCTAGAAGCATTCTGATTCGCTCATTAATCGATTGCAACAGCATCGGCTTACCTGCCTCACGCGATCGCTTAAATGCAATCACCAACGCCATCAAACCAGGACTACTCATAAACTCAACTTTCGCAAAATCCACCAGTATAACAGTGGCATCTGAACAAATTGCACGCTCTGCCTCTTTGTGAAATTGTGCGATTGCTTTGTCATCCAACGTTTCTGGAAACTGAATCGTCCGAGTTAATAATTCCATACCCCACAACCTGACTACTAAACGGTAATAAATAGAAATCTCCCAGCGTAATAGATGCTAGGCAAAATCGAAATTGCTACAAAACATGATTAGACTCCAGTTAATGTAACGCTCTGCTTCTGCGATAACCTCTATCCCAAGATGTAGCTGAAAAGCTTTCCCTGAAAGGTTTGATCTGTTGTCGATCGTAGCCTTGACCTTACGATAATTTAAGCAAGATTACCGTAGTGCTGAATACGATTTCAAATTGAATTAAAATCGGCTCATTTTTGCCAAAAAATCTAGAACTTTGCAGTATCTTTTTAATTCAATCTAAATAGAAAGCATCCGATTTAACAAAATATAGGTGTCTTGAAATACGCCCCTACGGTAAATCGAAACATTTCACTCGTATCTATCAATAGAAAGGGAAGTATCTTGCCTCTCTAGATAGACAGCAAACTGCAAAACAACCAGTAATATAAGAATTATGAAGCGTTTGGAACTTTAGATTATGCAAACTCCTCCTAGCACGACCGATCTACCTCTTTCTACTGCCTACAATGGCAAAGACCGCAACTCATTCCTCTTCGGCTGGACACCCCAAGCTGAATTGTGGAATGGACGTTTTGCAATGATTGGTTTTCTGGCATATCTTCTTTGGGATTTAGCAGGATATAGTGTTGTACGCGATTTACTGCACTTAGTTGGTTAATAGTCACAGATAAAATAGCAATTTGAGCGTGGGAAATGTATCCTTCACGCTCATTTTTATATATAGATTCAAAAAAAACTGCATCTTATATATTCGATGCAGTCTGCTCCTAAATAACCTGAGTTCGGGTTAAGCCGGAAACAGGAGATTGTGTTCAATTGCAATCGACGGCTTCTTTGGCTGATGGCAATAGGCAATTAAGCCGCCGAGAATATTGATAAAGCAATTGACTGGAGAACGATGGCGTGAATGTTCAATGTGTGAGATGTTCTTCAACTGGTCGATGATCGTTTCGATCATCGAGCGCTTACGGAGGGTCAAACGGTCGTTGAGGGGCATCAATCGCTGTTTCATCTTGCGTTTGAGTTTGGTGATCAGTTGAATGCCTGCGGTGTTGAGCAGTTGTTTGGCGAGCTTTTGCGAGACGTAGCCTTTGTCGGCGAACACTTTGCCAAACAACTGCTGTAACAACTTTGGAACAGGAGTGCGGTCATCGGTGTTGCCCGAAGTCAGCACGATATTGAGCAACTCACCTCGGTCATTGACGACGAGATGCAGTTTGAAGCCGAAGAACCAATCTACCGAGGTTTTGCCACGTGCAGTGACGTGCTCAAACACCTTGTTGCGCTCGATGCGGCGATTCTGACAGCGCGCAGCGACGTGGAATCCATGAAGCTGATGCCACTGCACACCCCAAAGCAGGAGCGCAAATAGGCGCACATCGGCACGAGCGTGCTCGGAATCCATTCGATAAAGAGCTGGTAGCTGACCAATCCAGGAAAGTCAGATGCCCACTCGGTCTGTACTTTCTCTTGATAGTAGGTTTTGAAGTTGCGATAGCACGACTGATGAAAGGCAATCAAGATGGTCATAATTTCGCTCAAGCTCAGGTTACGCGCTCGATTGCGAAGTTTCAGTCCACAGCCTAAAACTTGCTGCTGCCATTGCGTCTCAAAGGTTTGGCAGAAATCATCGACGGAGCAAAAGAGTTCTTCTAGACTAAGCATGAGGGCAAACTGGGCGTGAATTTTAGCATTTTCAGCCTATCGGGTTTGCCCCTTTCTTGTCCCAATTCTTATCCCGAACTTAGGTTAAATAACGTCTATTTACGATCGACTTATTCAACTTTCCCGATCGCTTTGTTCACATCGGTTGGCGTTTCGTACTCATCTTCGGGTAATTCATTCAACAGCGATCGTAATGTTTCATCCGCCCCATTCTTTTCTGCGTGCTTGATCAAATCTTCCTTATTAACCGGATAATCGATCCCTTTCAAATGTTTTTGCACCTCGAGCGGATTCACTTTTGCCATTGTCATTCTCCAAGTTCATATCGATAGCAAAAGCATAAATTTAACTCTTCTCCGAATCTTCATGCTGAGGTTTTGTCTGAATGTCTAACTTCTTATAGACGGCAAAACAAAAAACCTGCCGAACCGGCAGGTTTTAATATGAGGCTTACCAAACTGAAACAAACGACTTGCTCAGGAAAGTGAAGCACAAACAGAGCAACTTTTCCCGAAAGCTTCACTCAATAGAATAGGTGAAGCTTTCGGTTTACGTTAGAACGTAAACGTTGTTCTCAGGGTACCAATCACAATGTCATCGTTGTTGGTATTTTGACCAGGATTAACCACCCAAATCACACCCGGCGTGATCGAGATGTTATCGGTCAATTGATACTTATAGAAGCCTTCAAGATGCAGCGGGATCGAGTTGCCTACACCAGCCGCGCGTTGAGCAGCACTCGGGTTGCTCAGGTAAGGTTCAGCACCCGCCATGAAGCCCAACAAGTTGCCCTTCTTACCAAAATCAGGGAAAGCAACACCCACACCGTACGTCCAAATGCTGCGAGTTCCAGCACCATCATCCACAAAATCTGCGTTGACGTAGGAAGCAAAGCCGTTGATCACGAATTGCGGACTCAGCTTGAACGCAACCGAGGCACCATAAGCGTTAACTTGTGCGCTTGTGGTGCTTCCGAGTGCATTTAGTCCAGTGACACCACCTTGGTTCGCAAACCGCGTACCCGAAGTAGGACTGCCGAAACCTGTATCGAAGATAGCGCCTTGGCTACGGTAAGCGTTGACGTAAGTCAAACCAATCTGCAGTGCATCACTCGCATTGAAGGTGAGCTGCGCTAAGGCGCTGTAGCTACCATTGAATACGCCGCCTCTTTGTCCCGGATTGTTTGCACCACCGACAAAGCCAGTGCCTGAGTTGTCAGCAAGATAACCTGCACTGATTTGGAAGGCGTTGTTGAGGTTGAAATTTGCACCGACACCCGCACCACCACCAATCAAGTAGATCGGGTTGCGTTGAGCGAACACCGAGAGCGGGCCTGTGCCACCATCAGCCGCATCAAGGGCAGGGCTAATGGTCGGCGCATAGTCGTAATGCAAACCAGCAAAGGCAGGAACATAGAATCGTAGCTTTTCGCCAACTGGGAAGTAGTAAGCAACCCAGTCGATAAAGCCTCGGTTGCCATCCGTGTTGCCGAAGTTGAAGGTTTGAGCGCCCTCAGCACCACTACCCGCAGGAAGGGTGAAGCCCTCTGCATTACCTGCTGCAATCCGGGTGACTAACAAGTCCTTCCCAGTGAAGCTGGTGTTGAGTGCCAAACGAACCCGGTTTTGGAAGACGGTATTGTTGCCGCCAGTTCCACGAACGCCGAATTCATCGGTCAGCGCGAAAACGACTTCACCCGCGAGTTTTGTTGTGGTGGAGAATTGCTGCTTCTCTAAAGTCGTGGTGCGAGCTTCGAGGGCATCGACTCGTCCGCGTAGGGTAGCGAGTTCAGCCGCGAATTGCTCTTGCAGTTTTTGCAAGGTTGCGAGGTCTTCTTTCTTCACCAAGTCTGCGGTTGAAGCGGCGATCAGTTCGTTCACTCGATCGAGACACGCATTCAAACCAGCCGCGAACTCATAACGAGTCAAAGCGCGGTTTCCACGATACGTCCGATCGGGATAACCCGCGATACAGCCATAGCGCTCAACCAAGGATTGCAGTGCTTGGAACGCCCAGTCAGTGGGACGCACATCTGAAAGCTGCGATACCGAGGTGACTTGAGCGTTGGAAGCGTTTGCTCCTTGCCCTTCACGACTGTAACGGTTGATTTGGTTCAAAGAATCAACGCTGGGAGTCGTTGGAGCTTCAGTTGCAGCTTGGGCAACTTTTACTGGCTCATTTACGACTACAGATTTAGCGGGGCTGAATTCTGCCGCCACTTGTACTTGGGGTTTGACTGCTTCAGCAGTTTTCTCGGTACTGAGCGATTTCACATCCGCGAGTGTCTTCACTTCTGCGAGAGGCGCGATCGCTTTTGACTGAGTTCCGACTTCAAGAGCAGGCAATCCGGCAACTTCGGTCTTCTGAGCCGCAAACGCGGAAGAAGACATCATCAACGCTGCACCTAAGAGAGCAGGGCTTGTGAACAAAGAGTTCAATAAAATCTTACGCATTGTGTTTAGTTCTCCTCACACCTTTTGATAGAACGACTAGCGGAGCCTTCTATATCAAAATCAAAATCATCAGAATCGCGGTTAAGTTCGCTGAACGAATTTTCCGCTTGCAACTTAGTGTACCTGCTAGAGTCGAAAGGTGACACCCCAAAAGTGTGCCAATTCTCAAACTGTCTGAATCTCATTAAAAGACTCATATAGGAGCCGCTAGCAATTCAATTGATAGAGTACCCAATACGAGTACAGATTGCCTCACTCGATATTTAGACTCCTCTATCTACAGACGTACTTCTTTAGAAGAGCGATCGTAAAAACTCTCTTTAAAAACCATCCGCTCTTGTTCAAGCGAAGGCTGGACAAATCCAACTTTCAAGAACAAGAGCGGTCTAGCGGGTCTTCAGTTTAGAAACCAGACTGCCGGAAGGAACTCCGTGTTAGTCCAGTAATCGAAGAATTGTACGGACAATTGCTTACAAAAGGTCTGAAATAACTGTTAGAGAACAGCCCCGGCACGCAGCCGATTGACTCTAACCTGACGACCCAAGCGTATACTACTATCTGGCATGGGCATCACCTCCTATGTCCTAAGTGGATAAGTTTCAAAGGGTTTACAGACTCGGAATCCATCGAATTCCTTCATCTGTAATTCAATCTAGCATACCCATTCGAGAAAGTGTCAAGCATTAAATAAAGCTCCCACCAAAGAGGTAGGAGCTAATGGAATCAGAAAGACTTCGCTTCTTAGAGAGCGTTACCGCGAGGCAATACTTCTTCAGGGAATACAAAGTGTTCATGCGGCTGATCCTGAGATGCCATCCAGGCGCGGATGCCCTCGTTCAGCAAAATGTTCTTGGTGTAGAACGTTTCAAATTCTGGGTCTTCAGCAGCGCGAAGCT
>JAESFQ010000022.1_pt1 | contig 148401 bp, 146 predicted proteins | sample 9269431 | NCBI WGS metagenome assembly JAESFQ01 (sample SAMN14502588, study PRJNA617103) | algae metagenome | isolation source: Plectolyngbya sp. WJT66-NPBG17 and co-occurring heterotrophs from well... | place: USA: Mojave Desert, Joshua Tree National Park, California | collected 2006-08-06 | reverse complement strand
AAGGCGATCCGCTCCGCCGACATGTTGTGGACAGCATTGGGCGAGCTCTGCAGCAGCTTCAGCCCCGCAGAGTGCGCCAACTACTTTCGCCATGGCGGCTATTTCCAGTCAGCCTGAAACCGCTCTAATGCCTGGCCCACGCCACGCCGGCGCAGCAGGCGACACAGCTCGGCCCGCTCCGCCTCGGTCAGTTCCAGCGCCACAGCCTTGGGCCCGCGGGACATGATGCGCCTCCCCATCCCAGGCGCAGCATCCTATTCCTCAAGCTCCAGATAACTGCAGCTAAACTTTCAACTCAGACCACTAGGTCCGGATGATCGTCCCCTTCTCCCCCGGCGGCGGCGCCGACACCACTGCTCGCCTCTTCGCCCCCGCCTTCGCCGCCTTCCTCGGCCAACCCGCCGTCGTGGAGAACCGCGCCGGCGCTGGCGGCACCATCGGCGCGGCGGAGGTCGCCCGCGCCGCGCCGGACGGCACCACCCTCCTCGTCGATGCCACCAACCAGGCCGTCGCGCCCTTCCTCTTCCGCAACCTACCCTTCGACTACATGACCGGCTTCACCCCGATCAGCCGCGTCACCGTCTATCCGCTGCTGCTGGTGGTCCGCCCGGACAGTCCCCTCCGCAGCCTGGACGCCCTGCTGGCCCGCGCCCGCGCCGCGCCCGGCCGCCTCACCTACAGCTCCTCCGGCAACGGCATCTCGAACCACATCGCCACCGCCGTCCTCGCCGACCGGGCGAAGGTCGAGTTCAGCCACGTCCCCTATCGCGGCGGCGGCCCGGCCCTGGCCGCCGTCCTCGCCGGCGATGTCGAATTCGGCTTCGCCACCGTCGCCAGCGCCGCGGCCCTGGCGCAGGAGGGTCGGCTCCGGCCGCTGGCCGCCTCCTCCGCCTCCCGCATCCCGACCCTGCCGGAGTTGCCGACCGTCGCCGAGCTCGGCTTCCCCGGTTACGACCAGACGGAGTGGAACGGCGTCTACGCCCCCGCCGACCTGCCGCCCGCCATCGCCGAGCGCCTGCACGAGGCCTGCCAGGCCGCGCTGCGCGACCCGAAGGTTGCCGACCGCCTGACCGCCCTCGGCGCGCTCGCCCTCGGCAACAGCCCGGCCGAATTCGCCGATTTCCTCAAGCGGGAGCGCGCCGCCATGGCCGTGCTGGTGCGGGAGGCCAGCATCACCGCCGACTGATCGTTGCGATTTCGCCTCATCTCCGCTATGGGTGCGTGGTCACCGGCGAAGCCCTGCCCGGAGCACCACTCCCCAAGCCCCGAAACGGCCCCTTAAACCCCTCAATTCCTCAAACTGCGGCCTAAGCCACTGATCGGCCTGGGCCAGGCTTCAAACCTTCAAGCCCATTCCGCCCGATGAGTCCCGAGCGGCACCGAGGGCAGCGCCCAATGGGGCGGCGTCGCCTCCAGCCGCCCCGCCTCGCGGAGCGCCGTCAGCCGCCCGAACCCGCTCTCGCTGGTCTCGAGCAGCCCGCCCAGCTCCGCCATCCCCGGCACCGCCATGCCGAACCCGCCCTCGATCCGCCCGAGGCCCCGGAGCCACTGCGCCGTCCCCGCCAGCGAGACCGCGACCCGCCAGGACCCGCCCTCCTCCGCCCGCCGCAGCAGCGCCGCCAGCGTCCCGAAGGCGAGGAGGTAGCCCGAGGCATGGTCGAGCGCCTGGCAGGGCAGCACGCGCGGCTCCGGCAGGCTGCCCGCCGCCTCCGCCTCGGCATGGTTGAAGCCGCTCGCCGTCTGCACCAGCGAGTCGAAGCCCCGCCGCCCGCCCCAGGGCCCCACCTCACCATAGGCCGAGAGCGAGGTGCAGACGATCCCCGGCCGGAGCGCCGCCAGCGCCTCGGGCGCGAAGCCATGCCCCGCCACCGCCCCCGGCCGGTAGCCTTGCAGGAACACATCGGCCGAGGCCGCCAGCCCCCGCAGCTGCTCCCGCCCCTCGGCCGAGCGCAGGTCGAGCGAGGCCGTCCGCTTGCCGCGCCCGGTATCGACGACGAGCTCGTCGAAGCTCGGCAGGTGCGCCGCGCTGACGTGCAACACGTCCGCCCCATGCGCGGCGAGCGTCCGGCCGCAGACCGGCCCGGCGATCACCCGCGTCAGCTCCAGCACGCGGATGCCCCCGAGCGGCCTCGTCCCCGCCGGCGGCAGGGGCTGCGGCGGGGCCTCGCCGATCCTCTCGAATTGCAGCGATGGCAACGCGGCCACCGCCTGCCCCTGCGGATGCGCGTCCCACTCGGCGAAGCTCCGCATGGCGGCGACGCAGAGCCCCGCCTCCGCCGCCGCCTGCTCGAAGGCAAGCGCCTCCCACCCGCCGAGCGCAGCCCCGACCGCGGCCCGGTTGCCCTCGCAGCCGAGCAGCGTCAGCGTGCCCGTCCGGTGATGCGGGAAATTCGTGTGCAGCCGCACGAAACGCCCGTCGCCGCAGCGATAGGTGCCGGCGATGTCGTCCCACCTTGCGCCGGCATCGCCGCCCTCCAGCGCCAGGTAGCGCTCGGAGAGGAAGGCCAGCGCCGCATGGCGCATGCCGACCTCGACGGCCTGCTCGGCCCCGCCGCGCGCCCGGTGCAGCGCCGCGACCGCCGCCGTCGCCGCGCCGATGCTCGCCTGCGCCGCCGCGCCGATGCGGAAGGAGGAGGGCAGGGCCGGTTCCTCGCCCGCCAGCCGCATCTCCGGCAGCCGCTCCGGCGACAGCCCCGCCCTGCGCCAGAGCCCCTCCAAGATCGCAAGCGGGGATGCATCGGCCATCGGGGAACCTCGCTGACAGGGCCTCAATAGTTGCTCAACGCCTGCGGGAAACGGCGAACCGCTTCCGCGTTATGGCGAGGGGCGGAAGCGTACCCCTGCCCCCACCACAAGGAAGAGGGAAACGACCGATGGCGAACCAACAGGGCTCCGGCGGCGGCGGCAAAGGCAATCCCGGCAATTTCGCCAATGACCGCGCGAAGGCGCGCGAGGCCGGCCACATGGGCGGCACCAGCCAGGGCAAGGAGAACAACCCCGGCAACTTCGCCAACGACCGCGAGAAGGCGGCGGAGGCGGGCCGCAAGGGCGGCCAGAACAGCCATGGCGGCCGCTCCTCGAGCTGACCGCCGGGCGGCGCCGGGGCGGAGCAGCCCCGGCGCTACTCCGCCGCCGTGGCGCGCGGCGCGAATTCCGGCGCGACCCGCGTCATGAAGAGCCGGATCGACTCATTCGCCACCTCCGCCGGCATCGGCCCGAGGCGGAAGGAGCAGATCACCCCGCCGACGCCGGTGCGGTCGATCTCCGCCATCCTCGCCGCGACCGTCGCCGGCGAGCCATGGATCAGCGCGCCTTCCACCTGCACACGCGCGGGCGGCACCTGCTCCTCCACCATGCGGATGCCCTGCTCGGCATAGACGCGCTCCCGCAACACCCGCCGCTGCTCCTGCATCGCCTCGAAGGCGGGGATGCCGATGCGCGCGGCCTCGGCATCCGTCTCAGCGACGACGACGTTGCGCCAGACCCAGCTCTCCGCCATGCAGCGGGCGACATGCGCCTCGCCATGCCCGGCCGCCGCCAGCGCGGCGCGGTAGGCGGCAAGGCGCCGTTGCGTCACCTCGAACGACTGCACGTTCATCATGAAGGGCAGGCCGCGCTGGGCGAGATGCAGCGCCCCCTCCTCCGAGGAGGCCGCGCGCAGGACCGCCGGATGCGGCCTGGTGAAGCATTCCGGCCTGAGCCGTGGCGCCTGGATGTCCCAGAACCGCCCCTTGTGGGTGACGCCCGCCTTGTTGGTCCAGGCCTCGAGCATGATCGCCTCGGCCTCGGCATAGCGCGCCGGCGCCTCCCGCCAGTCGATGCCGTAGCCCTGGTACTCGTAGACATTGTAGGCGGTGCCGCGGCCGAGCCCGACGATCAGCCGCCCCTCGCCCAGATTGTCGAGCAGCGCGATCTGTTCGGCGAGCCGCATCGGGTGGTGCAGCGAGACCTGGGCGACGGCGAAGCCCACCTTCACCCGCCTCGTCGCCGCCAGCACGGCAGCGGCGAAAGTGGTCGGGTCCACATAGGCGCAGTTGCCGTCGAAATGGTGCTCGGCCAGCCAGACCACCTCCATGCCGAGCGCGTCGCAGAGCCTCGCCTCCTCCAGGCACTCGAGGATGACGCGGGCATCGTCCTCCGGCTCGCGGCTCTCGGTGAAGAGGAAATCACTGAATCGCAGCATCGAGCGCCCTATGCGGTTCCGTCCGGCCCATCCTACGCCGATGTTAAGCCTCGCCAACAAAACGTAACCGCGCTGGCGGAGCGGGCGCTGCCGGTTCATATGGGCAAGGCCGCGCGGAGTCCCTGAATCGATGAAGATCAACGTCGAGGTCGAATGCTCGCCCGAGGAGGCCCGGGCCTTCCTGGGCCTGCCCGATCTGCGGCCGATGCAGGATGCGGTGCTGGCGAGGATGCAGCAGCAGATGCTGGACGCCGTGGATGCCCTGTCGCCCGAGGCGCTGCTGCGGACCTGGATGCCGCTCGCCCCGCAGACACCGGAGCAGATGCGCGACGCCATGGCCGGTCTCTTCCGCCTGTTCACGCCGATGGCAGGTGGCAAGGGGCCCGGCAGCCAGGGCTGATCCCGCCGCGTGACCGCCCCGACCCTCCGGGCCGAACCGGCGCTCCGGCCGGGCCGCCGCCGCATCCCCCGCTCGCAGCGCCCCTGGCGGCGGCTGCGGCCGGGGCTCGTCGGCTCGGTGCTGCTGCATATCGGCTTCCTCGGCCTGGTGGTGCTGGCGGTGATGACCCGCGAGACGCCGCCCGAGCCGCTGCCGCCGCCCTCCTTTGAGGTCGAGTACCAGTCCGGCGCCCCCGGTCGCCCCGGCGACGAGCAGGGCATCCGGCAACCGGAGCAGGAGGCGCCGCCCCCTGCCCCCGAGATCCCGCCCTTCGTCCCGCAGCCGGCCCAGCCGCCCCCGATGCCGGAGGCGACCGCGCCGCCGGCGCCGCCGCTGCCGCCGCCCGTCGTCGCTGAGGCGCTGCCGCTGCCGCCCCCGCCGCCCCCCATTCCCCTGCCGCGCGAGGTGCCGCGCCCGAGCCCGCCGCCGCCGGCCCCGCCGCAGACGGCCGCCCGGCCGGCGGCCCCGCCCCAGCGCCTGCCCGGCGTCTGGATGCCGGAGGCGCGGAACCTCGTGCCGCCCAGCCCCTCCGCCCCGCCGGGGGCGCCGCGCTCCCGGCTCGACCTGTCACCGGGTCCGCTGGCGACGCTCGGGCGCAACTCGGCGGAGGCGGAGGCCGATGTGCGCGGCGCCGAGGTCGGGCCGGACTGGCGCAACGCCTTCCGCCGCTGGGTCGACGAGAACAAGCGCTACCCAGCAAGCGCGGTGGAGGCCGGCCACCAGGGCCGCAGCCGGGTTCAGGTCATCGCCGAGCCGAACGGCAAGGTGAGGTCGGTGCGGCTGATCGGGCCCTCGGGCTCGGTCTGGCTCGATGCGGGGCTGGTCTCGATGTTCCGCGGCGCGACGCTGCCGGCCTTCCCGCCCGGGGCGGACCCGAACGGCGTGACGATCGACTTCACCATGCGCTACATCCTGGTCCGGTAGGACAGGATCCGCGCCCCGATCCGCCCTGGCCTTCGGCGGCGAGGCTTCAGCGATCCTCGTCCATCAGCACCGTCTGCTGCTGCCGCACGGCGCTGAGCAGATGGTCATCGGGCAGGCGGCGGGCGGGATGCAGGGCGCCGAGCACCGGCACCACCTGCGCCAGCACCCAGCGTTCCATGGCGGCATCCCGGGCCTCAAGCGCGCGCAGCGCCGCCCGCATGACCGCCCCGCGCGAGCCATAGGCCCCCGATGCCACCAGCGCGTCCATGAAGCGTGCCTGGTGCGGTTGCAGGGCGACGCATCGTTTCACGGCTTGCGGCACGGCACGGTTCTCCCCTTGCCGAAACTAGGCCCAAAGATTTCGCCATGTCACCGCTTTTTGCCGCATTCGGCTGGACTTTGGCCGTGCTGCGTCGCAGCATCCCGGCCAAACCAAGGATACGCCAATGACCGTGGTCACACCCCCTCGAGGCCGCGAGCTGCTGTCTCGCGGCGCCGAAACCATGTCGCGGATCGTCGACCAGGCCCGGACGCTGGCCGATGTGGCGGCGCGCCAAGCCGCGCAGCTCGCCCCCGCCACCCTGCCGCCGAGCCCGCCGCCGCTGCCTGCCGACCCGGCCGCGCTGCTGGCCTCCGCGGCTGACTATGCGGTGGATGCGGCGCAGCGCGGCATCCTCTACCTCGACGCGCTCCGCCAGGCGGGCAACGCCTTCTACGAGCATGAGGCGGAGGGCTGCCCTCCCGTGCTCTTCTTCCCCTGGGACATGGTGGTGGACGGCCGCACCCTGCCGCGGCCCTGCAACTACGCCCTGGTCCGCATCCGCCGCCCCGAGGGCGCGGCGCCGCAGGACCCCAAGCTGCGCCCCTTCGTCATCATCGACCCGCGCGCCGGCCATGGCGCCGGCATCGGCGGCTTCAAGTCGGACAGCCAGGTGGGCGTGGCGCTGCGGCGCGGCCACCCGGTCTATTTCGTCGTCTTCTTCCGTGACCCGGAGCCGGGCCAGACCATCCTCGACATCACGCATGCCGAGGGCGTCTTCCTGCAGGAGGTGGCGAAGCTGCACCCGGAGGCGCCGAAGCCCGTCGTCATCGGCAACTGCCAGGGCGGCTGGGCGGTGATGATGCTCGGCGCCTCGCAGCCCGACCTCACCGGCGCGATCGTGCTGAACGGCGCGCCGCTCTCCTACTGGGCGGGCGAGCGGGGGCGGAACCCGATGCGCTATCTCGGCGGCCTCGCCGGCGGCTCCTGGCCCGCGGCGCTGATGGCCGACCTCGGCAACGGCAAGTTCGACGGCGCCAATCTGGTGCTCAACTTCGAGAGCCTGTCGCCGGCCAACACCTGGTTCCGCAAGTACTACAACCTCTACGCCAATGTGGACCGGGAGACGCCGCGCTTCCTCGAGTTCGAGAAGTGGTGGGGCGGCTACTTCCTGATGAACCGCGACGAGATCCGCTGGATCGTCGAGAACCTGTTCATCGGCGACAAATTCGCCCGCGGCGAGATCTCAGCGGGCGGCGGCGCGACCTTCAACATGCGCGCGGTGCGCAGCCCGGTGATCGTCTTCGCCTCGGCCGGCGACAACATCACGCCCCCCGGCCAGGCGCTGCGCTGGATCGCCGATGTCTACCGCGACGAGCAGGAGATCAAGACGCTCGGCCAGACCATCGTCTACCTGATGCACGAGGATATCGGCCATCTCGGCATCTTCGTCTCGGGCGCCGTGGCGCTGAAGGAGCATACCGAGATCGCCGAGACGCTGGAGCTGATCGACAGCGTCGCCCCCGGCCTCTACGAGATGCTGATCACCACGGAGGGCGGCAACGGCGGCTGGCAGGTCGAGCTCAAGGAGCGGACCATGGCCGACATCCGCGCCCGCAGCGGCGAGGCGAAGAACGAGGCCTTCCCGGCCGTCGCCCGCATCTCGGCGCTGAACCAGTCGGTCTATGACCTGTTCGCCGCGCCGCTGGTCCGGCAGGTCACCACCGAGCGGACGGCGGAGCTGCGCCGGCAGATGCATCCCATGCGGCTGCGGCGCACCCTCTTCAGCGACCGCAACCCGCTGATGGCGCCGGTCGCGCCGCTCGCCGAGCAGGCGCGGGCGCAGCGGGCGGCGGTGGCGCCGGGCAACCCCTTCCTCGCCTGGGAGAGGATGTGGGCGGATGGGGTGGAGCGCAGCTTCGACCTCTACCGCGACATCCGCGACGGTTGGACGGAATACGCCTTCCACGCCCTCTACGGCGCGCTCGGCACCTGGGGCGTGGCGCAGGCCGAGCCGCCCGAGGCTCCGCCGCCGGAGCCCCAGGCGACGGCGCCCGAGCTGCGCGAGGCGCTGGCCCATATCGGCGAGGGCGGCTACGCGGCGGCGGTCATTCGCATGATGGTCCTGCTCGCCCGGGCCCGGGGTGGCGTGCGGCGCTCCCGCCTCGTGCGCTCCAACGCCATGCTGACGACGGAGCAGCCCTTCGCAGCCATGACGCCTGAGGAGCGCCAGGCCATGATCCGCCGCCAGACGGTGCTCGCCAGCATGGCGCCGGTCGAGGCGCTGGCGACCCTCGCCCGGCTGCTGCCGGGGGCGGAGGAGCGAGCCCGGGCGCTGGCCGCGGTGGAGGCCGTGGCCGGTCCCGAGGCGGAGCTCGGCGAGGCGGCCCAGGCGATGCTGGCGCAGCTGCGGACGGTGCTGGCGCCGTCGCAGCGGGGCGCCGTGCCGGTCGGCTACGAGGCAGCTGCGATGCCCGACTAGGGCATGCCCGGTTGCCGCGGCGTCACCGGGGATGCTCCAGGCTGTTGTTTCTGGCGCAAATGAGGCCCTCGGACGAAGCCGTCCCCGGGCGATCCGCTCCAGGCTTCCCACCCCAGCCTGCCGGGCCTAGGCTTCCTTCCAAGCAAGACGAGGAAGGAAGCGGGCCATGGCAGAGGATCTGGTCATCCGCGGCGGCACCATCGTCGATGGCAGCGGCGGTGCGGGCTATGTCGCCGATCTTGCGGTCAGCGGCGGGCGGATCAGCGCCATCGGCCCGGACCTCCCGCCCGGGCGGGAGGAGATCGACGCCACCGGAAGGCTGGTAACGCCGGGCTTCGTCGACATCCACACCCATTACGACGGCCAGGCGGTGTGGGACAGCCATCTGGCGCCTTCGGCCATCCATGGCGTCACCACCGCGGTGATGGGCAATTGCGGCGTCGGCTTCGCTCCTGTCCGTCCGGGGCAGGAGATGCAGCTCATAGAGCTGATGGAGGGGGTGGAGGACATCCCCGCACCCGTCCTGTCCCAGGGCCTCGACTTCACCTGGGAGAGCTTCGCCGAGTATCTCGCCGTGCTCGATGGCAAGCCGCGCGACATCGACATCTGCGCCCTCGTCCCGCATGCCGCCGTCCGCGTCTATGTCATGGGCGAGCGGGCCTTGGCGCTGGAGCCGGCCAACCAGGGCGACATCGCCGCCATGCGGCAGATCGTGGCGGAGGCGGTGCGGGCCGGGGCCTTCGGCTTCTCGACCAGCCGGACCATCAGCCACAAGACGCTGAAGGGCGACCCGACGCCGACGCTCCGTGCACAGGAGGACGAGCTGACGGGAATCGCGCTCGGGCTGAAGGAGGTCGGCGCCGGCTTCCTCGAAGTAGTCTCGGACTTCAACCTCCCGGATGCCGCCACCGAATTCGCCATGCTGCGGCGCGTCGCCGAGGCCTGCGGGCGGCCCATGGTCTTCTCCCTCACCGCCCGGCACGACCGGACGGAGGTCTGGCGCGAATTGCTGGCGCTGTCCAACAAGGCGGCGGCGGAGGGGGTGAATATCCGCCCGGTCTTCCCGCCGCGGCCGATCGGCATCCTCATGGGGCTGCTCGGCAGCCAGAACCCCTTCAGCGGGGCGCCAAGCTACAAGGCGATCGCCCACCTGCCGGTGCCGGAGCGCGTCGCCGCGATGCGGGACCCGGCGGTGCGGGCGCGCATCCTCGCCGATGACCGGATCGCGGGGAGCAATTTCCCGCTCATCACCCGGCTCTCCTTCGAGCGGATGTTCCCCTTCGGCGACCCGCCCGACTATGCGCCGCACCGCGAGACCAGCGTCGCCGCCGAGGCGACGCGGCAGCGCCGCAGCCCGGAGGAGGTTGCCTACGACATGCTGCTGGCGAATGAGGGCCAGAACTTCCTCTTCTGCCCGCTGACCAACTATGCCGACTTCACGCTCGATGCCTCGCGCGAGCTGCTGCGGCACCCGAACACCATCGTCGGCCTCTCGGACGGCGGGGCGCATGTCGGCTTCATCTCCGACGGCAGCTTCCCGACCTTCCTGCTGAGCTACTGGGGCAAGCAGCGCGGCCTGCCGATCGAGGAGCTGATCCGGCGGCAGACGAGCGACACGGCGCGGGCGGCGGGCCTCCCCGACCGCGGGCTGCTGCGCGTCGGGATGCGCGCCGACATCAACGTCATCGACCTCGACGCGCTGGCGCTCGACCGGCCGGAGATGCTCTACGACCTGCCGGCTGGCGGGCGGCGCCTGATGCAACGCGCCCGCGGCTACGAGGCGACCATCGTCGCCGGCGCCGTCACCTACCGGCATGGCGAGGCGACGGGGGCGCTGCCCGGCAGGCTCGTGCGCTGCGCGGCCTGAGATGGCGCATATCGAGCGCTTCGCCCCGCCGACGGACGGGCGCCCCTTCCCGCCCCTCTCGGTCGCGGTGCGGCACGACCGGACGCTCTACGTCTCCGGCATCGGGCCCTTCGCGCCGGATGGCAACCTCGCGGTCGGCGACTTCGCCGCGCAATTCGCCGAGGTGATGAGGTCGCTGCACGCCATCCTCGCCGCGGCGGGGACGGACATCGCCCATGTCGTCAAGACCAACGTTCTGCTGACCCGGGCCGGGGATGTGCGGGAGATGAACCGGCTCTACGCCGCCGCCTTCCCGCCCGAGCACCTGCCGGCGCGGACCACCTGCGTCGTCGCCGCGCTGCCGGTGCCGGAATTCCTGCTCGAGATCGAATGCGCGGTGGCCCTCGGCTGATGCGGGCCGTCTGGTACACGCGGACGGGCCCGGCACAGGAGGTCTTGCTGCTCGGCGAGCGGCCCCTGCCCGAGCCGGCCCCGGGCGAGGTGCGGGTGCGGCTCGAGGCCTCCGGGGTCAACCCGGCCGATACCTACCGGCGGGCCGGGACCTCCTACGCCAATGAGTGGCCGCTGATCATCCCAAACAGCGACGGCGCGGGCGTGGTGGAGGCGCTCGGCGAGGGCGCACCGGCCGGGCTGCTGGGGCAGCGCGTCTGGCTCTACAACGCGCAGCGCGGGCGCCCTTTCGGCACAGCGGCGGAATTCACCTGCGTACCGGCGGAGAATGTCATCGCGCTGCCGGAGGCCATCCCCTTCGAGACCGGCGCCTGCCTCGGCATCCCGGCGATGACGGCGCATCGCTGCCTCTTCGCCGACGGGCCGGTGCGCGGGCTGCGCGTGCTGGTCTCGGGCGGCGGCGGGGCGGTCGGCAATTACGCGGTGCAGCTCGCCCGCTGGGGCGGCGCAGCCTGGGTCGGCGCCACGGCGAGCGGCGGGTGGAAGAGCGAGGACGCGGCCGCCGCCGGGGCGGATGCGGTCTTCGACTACCGCGCGCCGGATTGCGCGGCGCGGATCATGGCGGCGACGGGCGGCGTCGACCGCATCGTCGAGGTCGATGTCGCCGGCAATCTCGCCCTCTGGTCGGAAGTGGTGGCGTTGAACGGCAGCGTCATCGGCTATGCCAGCCGCGGCGGCCCCTCCCCCGCCATCCCCGTCTCCGCCGTGCTAATGCGGCGAAACGTCAACCTGCGCGGCGTGGTGCTGAACAGCGCGCCCGCCGCCGCGCGGCGCCAGGCGATGGAGGAGATCACCGCCTGGCTGCGGGAGGCGCCGCGGCTGCACCGCATCGCCGCCGCCTTCCCGCTGGCCGAGACGGCGGCCGCGCACGAGGCCGTGCAGTCCGGCACCAAGCGCGGCACCGTGGTGGTCCTGCCGCAAGCCTGATCGCGCGATTCACGTCTCAGGCCGCAACGGCCTTCGACGGTCGCGCTCAGCCGCTGAGCGTCAGCCCGCCATCCACGACGACCGTCTGGCCCGTCACCATGGCGGCGCCAGCGAGCAGGAAGAGCATCACCTCCGCCAGGTCGTCCGGCGTGCAGCGGCGCTTGAGCAGGGCCTTGTCGATGCTGCTGCTGCGCTGCTCGTTGGTCCATTCGATCATCCAGGCGCTGTCCACGGCACCGGGCGCGACGGCGTTGACGCGCACCTCGGGCGAGAGCGCACGCGCCAGGTTCTTCGTCAGGCTGATGACGCCAGCCTTGGTCGCGCCATAGGCCATGGAGGAGCCGGGCGAGCTCATCCCCGCGATGGAGGCGGTGTTGACCACCGCGCCGCCGGACGCCCTCAGCGCCGGCGCGGCCGCCTTGGTGCAGCGGAAGACGCCGAGGAGGTTCACCTGCAGCAGCACCCCCCACAGCTCCTCCGTGATGCGGTGGAGCTCATGGCTGGCGATGCTGGTCCGGCTGCCGGGCGTGCCGGCATTGTTGGCAAGGAAGTCGAGCCGGCCGAGATCGGCGATGGCCTGCTCCACCATGCGTGGCCCGCCCGCCGCATCGCCGACATCGCCGGGCGCGGCGATGACGTCGAGGCCCTCGGCGCGAAGCCGGGCGACCTGGTCCGGCCCGCGCGGATCCTCGGCCAGGTGATTGAGCGCGACCCGCGCGCCGTTGCGGGCGAGCTGGGTGACGAGGGCGAGGCCGATGCCGGAGGCGGCGCCGGTCACCAGCGCCGTCCTGCCCGCAAGGTCGTAGCGGATCATGCGCCGCGCTCCAGCCCGGCCATGGTGCCGATCTCCCGCAACGCCTGCTTCAGTGCAATGAGGCGGCGGTCGCGCGCCTCGAAGAGCGCCGCCGGGTCGCCCGGCCAGTCGTAATAGCCGGCGCCGGCGAGGACGCCGGTGCGGCCCTCGGCCACGAGCTTGTCGAGCGTCTCGCTCCGCCCGCGCACCGGGGGCGGCGCGTAGCTCTTGTTGGCGAGGATCGCTTGGGACAAGGCGAGGCCCGTGAAATCCGCCTTGGCGAAGACGCCGAGGATCGGCAGCCGCAGCGCGAGGCCGTGGATGATGGCGGCGTCGATCTCGGGCGCCGTCGCCACGCCCTCATCGAGCAGGTGCTGCACTTCGAGCCCGATCGCGGCCTGGATGCGGTTGGCGACATAGCCGGGGACGAACCTCTTCAGCCCGAGCGGCTGCTTGCCCATGGCCCGCAGCATGTCTATCACGCCCTCGACGGCAGCCTGCTCGCAACTTGGGCCGGGGATGACGTCGACGAGGTCCACCAGATAGGGCGGCGTGTACCAATGGGCGATCAGCGCCCGCGCCTGTCGCGACTCGGGAATCAGCGGGAAGACGTCGAGATGGCTGGTGTTGCTGGCGATCACCGCCTCGGCCGGCGTCAGGGCGTCGAGCTGGGCGAAGAGCGCGCGCTTGGCCTCCGGCGTCTCGATGATCGCCTCGACGACCAGCTCGGCGCCGTCCACCGCGGTGGCAAGGTCGGCATGCCGGGTGACGGCCTGGGCAAGATGCGCCGAGGTCCAGTCCGCCGGCGCTTCGCCGCCCTCGACCAGCGTCGCGAGCGCCTTCTCCATCAGCCCTTGCGCGCGGGCGAGCGTCGCCTCATTGCTGTCGGTGAGGCGCACCTGATGCCCGCCGAGCGCGAAGACCAGCGCCAGCGCATGCCCCATCGTCCCCGCGCCGATGACCGCGACCCGTGCCATGGCTTTCCTCCCTGCCGTGCCCGGGCCGATACTGCCGCCGGAGCGGAGGAAACAGAATGGCCGATCTGCTGATCCAGCAAGGCCGGGGCGCCGGGCTGCGCTACCAGGACCTGGAGAACGAGGCCGATATCTGGCACTGGCTGGAGGCGCCGCCGGAGGAGCAGGGCGGCATCCCCTATGGCTTCATCGCCTCGCTCGGCGACGTGTCGCGGCCGGCGCCCTTCCTCTACACGGTCGAGCTCGATATCGCCGAGGCGGACTTGCCGGCGATCTTCGACTGGTACGAGCGCGAGCACCTGCCGATGCTGACGAGCTGCCCCGGCTGCATCGGCGGCACGCGCTACCGGCGGCTGGATGGCGGCGCGCCCAACCTGCTCGCCGCCTACCGCTTCGAGCGGCCGGAGGCGAACCAGACTCCGGAATGGATCACCGCGCGCTCGACACCCTGGACGGAGCGGGTGCGGCCGATGTTCCGCACCTCGCGCCGCTTCACCCGACGCCTGCTGGCGTGACGTAGCCGAGCGCCACGTCTCGCGCCGCGACCTCGGGGCTGCGGCGCGCGGGGTCGCCGAAGCCGCCGCCACCGGAGGTCTCGAGCCGGATGCGGTCGCCGCGCTGCAAGGGCACGTTGTCGGATTTCGGCGGCATCAGGCTTTCGGTGCCGTCGCGCGTCAGCACCAGCTTGCCGGTGCTGGCGGGCGCCCCGCCGGCGAGGCCGTAGGGGGCGTGGACGAAGCGGTCCATATTGGCCGTGAAGAAGCAGCGCGGGCTGTCGATGCGCCATTCGCGCAGCAGGCCGAGCCCGCCGCGATGTTCGCCCGCGCCGCCGGAATCGGGCAGCAGCACGTAGCGGGTGATGGTCAGCGGCGCCTGCGCCTCGATCATCTCCACGGGGATGTTGCTGTTGTTGTGCATCCCGGCCGAGAGGGCGTTCACGCCGTCCTTCCTCGGGTGCGCCCCGGTGCCGCCGATCTCGATCTCGACCAGCACCTCGCGCTTCTCGTCCGCCGCAACGGTCTGAAAGGTGCAGACATAGGAATTGCCGTAATAGGCCGCCGGAATGCGGTCCGGCACCGCCTGGTGCAGCGCGCCGAACATGGCGTTCAGCAGCCGGTGGGTGACGGCGATGCGGTGGACGACGGGCGCCGGCGCCCGGGTATTCACCACCGAGCCTTCCGGCGCGATGGTCGTCACCGGGCGGTAGCAGCCGGCATTGGCGGCGAAGGGCTCGTCGCTCGCGCACATGACGGCGAACATCACCGCCGCGTTGCTGCTGGCGAGTGTCGCATTGGTCGGTCCCTGCACCTGGGGCGAGCAGCCGGAGAGATCGACCGAGATGGCATCGCCGGCGATGGTCAGCGCGACATGCAGCCTGACCGGCTTGCCGAGGTCGATGCCGTCGTCGTCGAGCCAGTCGGTGAACTCGTAGGTGCCGTCCGGCATGCGGGCGATGGCGGCGCGCATCGCCTGCTCGCTCATGTCGAGGATGCGGCGGCCGGCCTCGAGCATATCTTCGGCGCCGTAGCGTCCGGCGAGGCGGCGGAGGGCAGCGGCGCCCACTTCGAGCGAGGCGATCTGGCTCTGCAGGTCGCCGAGCAGCAGGTCCGGCTTGCGGATGTTCTGCCGGATCATCGCCCAGACACCCTCGTTGCGGACGCCCTTCTCGATCAGCTTCAGCGGCGGGATGCGGAGGCCTTCCTGGAAGATCTCGATCGCCTTCGCCGCGTAGCTGCCGGCGACGAGGCCGCCGACATCGATATGGTGGCATAGTGTACCGACGAAGGCGATGCGCCGCCCCTCGTGGAAGACGGGCTTGAAGGCGCAGATGTCCGGCAGGTGCTGGCCACCGCAATAGGGGTCGTTGGAGATGACGACGTCATCCGGCCCCCAGGTCGCGGGATCGACGTAGCGGTCGAGAATCTCCCGCAGGAAATGCGACATGCTATTGAGGTGGCTCGGGATGCGGGCGGACTGGGCGAGGTTGTTGCCCTCCGCATCGAAGACGGCGGTCGAATAGTCGAGCAGTTCGCGCACGATGGTGCTGCGGCTGGTCCGCCAGACGGTGACGTCCATCTCGGCCGCCGCGGCGGTCAGCGCGTTACGGATGACCTCGATCTCGATGGGCCCGAGGGTCATGCGTCGCTCCTGGCGATGAGGGCGCCGGCGGCGCCGAGCGCGGCGCTCCAGCCGGAGCCGATCCAGTGGGTGGCGAAGGGTTCCTCCACGATGGCGGGACCGGTGACGCGCTCGCCGGGCTTCAGCCCCTCGCGGTCCCAGACCGGCAGGTCGCGCCAGGCGCCATCCGTGAAGATGCGGCGCCTGCCCTTCAACGAGGGCCGCGCCGCCGGACTCGGCTCCGTCGCCTCCGGCTTGGGCAGACGGCCGGTGGCGATGGCACGGAGCGTGACGATCTCCACCGCTTCCCCCTCGTCGGAGTAGCTGAAGCGCTGGCGGTGCATGGCATGGAAGCGGGCGAGCAGCGCGGCGAGGTCCGGCGTCTCCGGCCAGGGCACCAGCAGCTCGAAGGCCTGGCCGTGGTAGCGCATGTCGGCGGCGACGGCGACCTCGCGCCGATCGGGCGGCACGCCGTCGCGGGCAAGGCCGGCCTCGGCCTCGGCGCGGAGGGCGGCGATGCTCTTCTCGATGGCAGGCAGGCTCGCCGGCACGGCGGGCATGACGCGGGATCGGGCGATGTCCTGCACGAGGTCGCTGTAGAGGATGCCGTAGGCGGAGAGCGTGCCGGGCTCGCGCGGGAAGATCACCTCGCGGATGCCCATCTCCGCCGCCACGTCCGTCGCATGCAGCCCGCCGGCGCCGCCGAAGGAGAGCAGCGCGAAGTCGCGCGGGTCGAGCCCCTTCTCGAAGAGCGAGAGCCGCACCGCCGCGCCGAGATTGGCATTGGTGACGGTCAGCATCCCCTGGGCGGCCTCCTCGACCGAAAGGCCGAGCGGCGTGCCGACCCTGGCGGCGATGGCCTCGCGCGTCGATGGCATGTCGAGCTTCATCATGCCGCCGAGGAAGTAGTCCGGATCGAGCCGGCCGAGGGCGAGGTTGGCATCCGTCACTGTCGGCTCCGTCCCGCCGCGGCCATAGGCGACGGGGCCGGGGCGGGACCCGGCGCTGCGCGGGCCGACGGTCAGCCGCCCGCCGCCGTCGACGCCGGCGATGGAGCCGCCGCCGGCGCCGATGGTGCGCATCTCGACCATCGGCAGCCGCACCGGCAGGCGGTCGATCTCGCCCTGGGTGACGACGGAGACGCGGCCGCCCTGCACCACGGAGACGTCGTAGCTGGTGCCGCCCATGTCGACGGCGACGAGGTTCGGCCGGGCGAGCAGCTCGGCGATGCGGCCCGCAGCCAGCGCGCCGCCCGAAGGGCCGGAGAGCAGCAGCCGCGCCGGCTGCCCGGCTGCTTGTCGCAGGCTGCAGACGCCGCCATTGCTCTGCACGAGGAAGACCAGCGGATGGAAGCCCCCTTCCCCGAGCCGCGCCTCCAGCCGGTCGAGATAGGCCTTCACCACCGGCATCAGCAGGGCGTTCAGCACGGTGGTGCTGCTGCGCTCGTACTCGCGGATCTCGGGGCTGATCTCCGAGGACAGCGAGATGGGCAAGGTTGGCCGGGCAGCCGCGAGCAGCGCCTTCAGTTGCTGCTCATGCGCCGGGTTGACGTAGCTGTGCAGCAGGCTGACCGCGACCGCCTCCGCTCCCAGCGCATCGAGCTGCGCGAGCAGCCCAGGCATCGCCGCCTCGTCGAGCGGCTGCTCGGCCGTGCCGTCAGCACGCATGCGCTCCGGCACGCCGAGGCGGCGGTCGCGCTCGATCAGGCAGGGGAACGGATCGAGGTCGAGCTTGTAGAGCTCCCGCCGGACATGGCGGGTGATCTCCAGCACATCCTCGAAGCCTGCCGTGGTCAGCAGCACGCCGCGGGCGAGCTTGCGCTCCAGCACCGCATTGGTGGCAATGGTGGTGCCGTGCAGCAGCAGCCCGACCTCGGGTAGGGCGAAACCGAAGCGGCCGGCGGCCTCGGTCACGCCGCGCAGCAGGCCAATGGAAGGATCCTCCGGCGTCGTCGGCGTCTTCCAGGCACGGACGGCGCCGTCACGGGCATCCAAGACCTGGAGATCGGTGAAGGTGCCGCCGATATCGACGGCGATGCGGATCGGGCGCGCATCGCCGGGCAGCCGACTCACGCCCTCGCTCGGACGATCGGCCGGGCTCATCCCATCACCCGCGGCAGCCACAGCGCGATATCGGGCCAGATCATCATCAGCACCACCGCCAGAAGATAGGCCCCGAGGAAGGGCATCACACCCGCAAAGACATCGGTGATGGGCCCGGGCTTCGGCCGCATCCCCTGCAGGACATACATCACCGTGCCGTCCGGCGGGCTGATCTGCGCGATCTCCACCAGCATCGTGACGATCACCCCGAACCAGATGGGATCGTAGCCCAGGGCGCGGACCACGGGGAAGACGACCGGGACCGTGGTGATGATCATGGAGAAGCCCTCCATGAAGGTGCCGAGCGCCAGGTAGAGCGCCAGGATCGCCGCCATGATGGCCCAGGGCGGCAGGGGCAGGCCGCCGATGAAGCCGGCGAGCGCCTGCGGCACGTTGATCGTCGTCAGCAGGTAGTTCAGCAAGTAGGCGCCGAAGATGATGAGGCCGAGCAGCGCCGTGTTGCGCGCCGTGGCCTCGGCGCTGGCGTTCAGCAGGCGGAACGAGAGCTTGCCCTCGATGGCGGCGAAGACGGCGGCGCCCGTCACGCCGAGGGCGGCCGCCTCGGTCGGCGTGGCGAAGCCCGCATAGATCGAGCCGAGCACCAGCACCATCAGCAGCAGTGTCGGCACCAGATCGGTCAGCGCGCGAAGCTTCCGCGCAGGCGGCAGGCGCTCCGGCTTGGGGAGCGGGTGGCGCAGGCCGTGGATGGTGATGACGAGGATGAAGAGGCCCGTCACCAGGAGGCTCGGCAGCAGCGCCGCCATGTAGAGCGCGCCGACCGAGGTTTCGGTGATGAGGCCGTAGATGATGAAGGTGATCCCCGGCGGGATCAGGTTGCCGAGCGCCCCGCCGGCCGCGAGCGAGCCGAGCACCATCCGCTGGCTGTAGGCCGAGTTGTTGAAATAGGGCAGCGCGACGGAGCCCATGGTCGCCGCCGTCGCCACCGAGCTGCCGGAGATCGCCGAGAAGACGGCGCAGGAGGCGATGTTGGTGTGCAGCAGGCCGCCCGGCAGCCGGTTCAGCCAGACGTTGAGCGCGCGGTACAGCCGGTCCGACAGGCCGGCGCGCAGCAGGATCTCCCCCATCAGCAGGAAGAGCGGCACCGCCACCAGCACGAAATTCGAGGACGGGCCCCAGAGCGTCTGCCCGGCGAAGGCCCACCAGGGTCGGTCGGAGAAGGTGAGGCCGATCAGCACGCCGAGCAGGCCGAGCACCGCCGCGACATAGACGCCGGCGCCGAAGAAGACGAGGAAGGCGCCGGTCAGCGCGAGGATCTCCGCCACCGGCACCGCCTGCCCGCCCGTCGCGGCAGCGAAGACGGCGACGCCGAGCAGCACCAGCATCAGGGCGACGGCGATCATGGCTTGCGCGCCATCTCGACGGCTTCGAGCGCCTCCGCCGCCTCGTCGCCGATGGTCCGTGACCCGAGCAGGCGGTCCAGCTCCTCAGGCCGGCCTGCCAGCAGGGCGAGGGTGCCTTCGAGCGCCAGGACCAGGATCATGGCGCAGAAGGCAAGGATGCCGAAGGCCCAGATGCCCTGCGGCACCATCAGCGGCACGCGCAGCGCGCTGTTGTCATGCGCATCGAACAGGATGCTCTCATCCACCAGCGACCAGGCCGCCCAGGCGCAGAAGGCGGCGAAGAGGCCGAGCAACAGCAGCGAGAGCAGGTGCAGCATCGCCCGCAGCCGCAGCGGCAGGCGATTCACCCAGACATCGACGCGGATATGCGCCCGCTGCGCCAGGGTATGCGCCAGCGCCCATGCGATGCCGCCGGCGAGCATGTAGCCCGTCACCTCGACCGTCGCGGCGGAGGAGACACCGAGCAGGCTTCGCCCCAGGATGTCGAGGGTGATGAAGGCGGCGCAGGCCAGGTAATTCCAGCCCGCAACATAGGCCATCCCCGCCGCGAGCGCGGCGACGCCCCGCCGCAGCCGCCTCACCCGCCGAACCGGATGCCGGCAACTGGCGCGATCACCTGGTTATAGGTCTCGCCGCAACGGGCGCCGCAGCGGCGGACGAAGCCGGGCAGCACGGTCTTCTCCAGGATTTCGCGGAGCGCGGCGCTGTCGGCGGGGGTCGCCGGCACCTCGGTCATCGGCCGCGTGGCGAGCGTATGGATGCGGCAAGCCTCCGCCTTGCCGATGGCGCAGTCGATGCCGTCCCGCGTCGCGGCGGCGCCGAGCTCCCACTGCCGGTCGCTCACCTCGCGCAGGGCGCCTTCGAGAAAGGCACGCACCTGCGGGTCCAGCCGGTTCCACCAGGCGATGTTCACGATGTAGCCGGCCAGCGCCCAGGAGACGGGAAGGTTCGAGATATGCGTCGTGACCTCCGGCCAGCGGGCGGCAACCCCGCTGCCGCTGCCGGTGATGGCGCAATCGACCACGCCGCGCTCGAGCGCCGAATAGACCTCGGGGAAGCCGATCGAAACGGGCTGGGCGCCGAGGGCGGTGAAGAAATCCACCAGCGAATTGCCGAAAGTCCTGATCTTCCGCCCGCGCAGGTCGGCGAGGCTGGCGAAGGGCGCGCGGCAGAAGACCACCTGCGCCGGGAAGGGATAGATCACCATCAGACGGGCGCCGAAGCGCTCCAGGTCCCGGTTGGCGACGGGCAGCATGGCTTCGGCGATGCGCTTCGCCACCCCGATATCGGGGGCGAGGCCAGCAAGGTCGAGCATGTCGAGGATCGGAACATCGCCTGAGAGGGTGGACAGCGTCCCGGCGCCGATATCCGCCTGGCCGGAGCGGACGAGGCGCACAAGCTCCGTGCCGGAAAGGTTGCGCTCGGCATGGGTCGAGAGCTGCACCTCGATCCGGCCGCCGCTGCGCTGGCCGACCTCCTCCCGCAACACGGGGATGTCGACGCGGGTGTATTGCGGCTGGGTCGGCAGGGGCTGGGTGACGGCGACGACCGAGACCCTGGGACCCGCGGGCAGGCTGGCCGGGACCTGGGCCAGGGTTGGGCAGGTGAGCGACAGCGCGGCCAGCGCCGCCATCCAGGCCAGTCTCATGCGGAAGCCTCTCCCCGGTTGCGGCGCGGAGCATGGCATGACCTTGCGCGCTGTCCACGGGTGCATCGCGCAGGAATCCGGGACATGTGGTGCGCTTTGCCTGCTGGTTGGGCAGCGCGGGGCAGGGCTTGGGCAGGCGCCGCCCACCCGCCTCGCCTCAGACGAGGCCGAGGGCCATCCCGAGCGCCGTCATGTCATGCGCCGAGATGACCGAGGCGCGCTTGATGTGCTCGTCCTTCAGGTTCGGAATGAAGAGCTGCCAGGCCTCCAGCCCGCCCAGGACGTCGAACATCATGGAGCCGCCCGCGACCTCCCTTTCCTTCGCCTTGCGGGCGCGGATATCGGCCAGGTTGTACTTGGGCTCGCTCCATTTGGGCTGCGGCGTATAGGTGCCCCAGAAGCCGCGGGCATCGGTCTTCAGCTCGATCTGGACGTAGTTGTCGAGGTCGTTCCAGTCGATCCGCACCGCCGACATGAAGCGCACCATGGCGCTCATGTCGATGCCGTTGAGCCTGGCCTGCTGGTAGCGGCCGAGCGCGCCCTCGTAATCCTCCTTGAAGGGCTTCACCGCGGACCACCAGGGGCTGACGCCGTATTGCGTCTCCGGCGCGTCGCCCTTGGTCAGCTTGAAGAGCAGCATGCCCTTGGGCAGCGTCTCGATCCGCCACTTGGCAAAGCCGCCCTGGTCGGATTTGCGGAGCTTGTAGAAGTCGGCGATGGAGAGGTTCTCGTTGAGCATCGGCGTGGCGCTTCCCCGGTCCGGATGCGCCGGCCCCTGAAGGAACGTAACGACTTCGGTGCACCCTCACCACATGATTGTGGAACAAGGCTACGACAAAACCCTTGGGCGAAGCGTCAGCCCTGGCTCACGACCCGTGCCTCGAACACAACTATTCCTCGGGCCGGATGCGCCCCGATCGCCTCCCCCACCGTCTCGGCCGGGACCGCAAAGAGATGCGCCGGCGCGCCCACCGCCAGGGCCGGCGCCTCCTCCCCCATCACCGCCGCCCCGGCCGCGCTCACCATGTCGAAGACCTCGGCCAGAGCCTCGTCCGTCCGCGCATCCAGCCGCCAGCCGATGATGGCGGCGCGTTCAAGCATGTCGCCGGTGCCATAGGGGCTCCAGAGGTCGCGCAGGTTGTCGTTGCCGCAGAAGACGCGGACACCCTCGGCGCGCAGCCGCAGCAGCGGCGGCAGGGGAGCACCGCCGGCGCCGTGGCTCACGAGCGCCATCCCCGCCTCGGCCATCATCGCGGCCGCCGCTGCCAGCCGGCTTTCCGTCAGGGCACCGAGGCAGAAGCCGTGGCTGATCGCCACGCGCCCCTGCATGCCATGCGCCCGGGTCCGCGCCGCGATCTCGGCGAGGGAGAAGAGGCCGAGCTCGCCCGCCTCATGCAGGTGGATATCGAGGCCGACGCCATGCCGCTCCGCCAGGCGGAAGAGGATGTCGAGCTGGCCCTTCGGGTCGCGGTCCACCTCGCAGGGGTCGAGGCCGCCGAGCAGGTCCGCGCCTTCGCGCAGCGCCGTGTCGAGTAACGCCTCCGTCCCCGGCGCCGTCACCACGCCGGCCTGGGGAAAGGCTACGGTCTGGATGCGCACCCGGTCGGCATGCGCCGCGCGCGCCTCGAGGATGCCCTCTAGCATGGAGAGGCCGAAGGTGGGGGTGATGTCGGCATGGGTGCGGATCAGCGCCGTCCCCTGCGCGGCGCAGCGGCGGATGAGGTGGCCGGCACGCTCAGCGGGGGAGAGCGGGAGGTGCGGCATGAGCCGCTGATCGTTCTCGATGCGGCTGGCCCGCGTGGGGCCGGCCGCATGGGGCATCCAGGGCAGGCCCATCAGCGTCTTGTCGAGATGGAGGTGCCCGTCGGTCAGGCCGGGGAGCAGGAGCTGGCCACCGAGCGCATGGGTCGCCGCGGCCGGGGGCAGCGGGGCGCCGGGCGGCAGGATGGCGGCGACGCGGCCGCCGGCGCAGGCGACGGCCATGCCGGTGCGCCCATCCGGCAGGCGAGCCTCGGTGAGGAGGGTGTCGACAGGGTCCATGCCGGGCATGGGAGGCGAAAGCCGCCCAGCCGGCAAGGTCCCGGGTCAGCGCCCGGCGTGGATGGCCCGGACGGCGTCGCCAACGGCCGAGAGCGCGCGGGCGGTACGGCCGGCCGCCAGTTCCTCCTGCGCTGCATGGAGGCCGCTGGTCGCGGCTTCGAGCGAGGGCGTCAGCCCCTTCTCGGCGATGAGGCGGCGGAGGCGCATCTCCGCCAGGGCCAAGTGCACCGCGCCGGCCTTGGCATGGTCGTCCCGCAAGTCATGGTCGGCGCCAAGCAGCAGGTGGAGCAGCCGCTCCGCCTCCGGCGAGCCAGGCGGCAGGGGCAGGGCAGGCGGCGCAGGCGGGTCCTTCAGATGGCCGAGCGCCACCTGGCGCGGCACCAGGCTGGCGATGAAGGCGTCGACATAGGGGTGGGGTCTCGTATCGGTCTGCATGGGCGGATGCCTTGCTGTGCGGCGTCGTCCGCCGCCCCTTCAAGCTAGGCGTCCGCGCAGCGCCGGGATCAGCACGGCTGCGTGACAATGGCTGAAGCTTCGGACATGCCGCGTCAACCCTCGCAGTCGGGCTCGCGGCGGTCGAGGATCCGCTCCGGCGACGGGAAGTGTCAGTCGGCATGGGAGCGGTCGCCATAGCTGGTCGAGCTGTGCCGGCAGGCGGGGCTGGTGCCCTCGATCGCCGGCTACGGGGCTTCCATCTCCACATGGCGTAGAGCTGCGCCTGAGCCACGCGCTCCATCTCGTGCTGCCGGTCGGAAGCTTTGGCCGCGGTGCGGTCAGCCGCCGCGACGCCGTGGTTCGCCGTGACGAGGATCGAGTTGCCGTCGACGACGTCGGCGGGCCGTTCGCCTTCGGCCGGGTCGAAGGCGAAGCCGGAACAGGCAAGGTCCAGGGCGGTGCGTAGCATGGTGCCGAGCTCGGCCTGGCCGATCGGCAGAATGCTCGGGTGCGCGCGGCGCGTGAGCGCGCTGGCGAAGGCAGGTGGTTGCGGAAGACGGCGGCATCGGCGCGTGCTTGCGGTACGCGTAGCGCCCGACGTTGCCCTCGCCTGCCAGGCGTATGCCGTTTCAGCGGACCACCACGACGCAGCGCGCCGTCACGTCCCGGCAATGGAAGCTGGTGGTGGCGATGCGGGACAGGCTTGCAGCGGCACGGGCGGCTCCTTCGGCAGGGATGAAGGATGCCGGGCTCTTCCGCCTTGGGGGCAGGACCTCAGCGCGCCGCCGCTTCCGCCTGCCGGCGTTCGGCCATCGAGGCGATGCCCATCAGCAGCAACGCCCCGCCGCCGACCAGCGACAGGTCGAGCCAGGGCGCGGCATGAGGGAAGGCTCGGAACAGGCTCGCCACCGCGTAGGAGAAGAAGAGGCCGAGGCAGAAGATGTTGAGGCTGTTCCGCCCCGTCGCCGCCAGCGCCTGGGCCAGCCAGAACCGCAGCGTCACCGGCCGCGGCGGCACCAGCGTCACGACGACATAGGCCAGCGCCAGCGCATGCAGGACGCGCGGGAAGGCGAGGTCCTGCTTGCCCATCAGCGCCTGCAGGTCGAGCGGGGGCCCGGCGATCAGCCCATGCTCGACCAGCCGCACCCAGAGCCCGGCCAGAAGCACCAGCACCGCCGCGGCGAGCACCGCCGGGTGACGCTCGGCCGCCCGCCCCTGCAGCAGCGCCCGCCGGCCGAACCAGCTGCCGAGGGCGAAGAGGATCTGCCAGGCGAGCGGGTTGAACTCCACCTCCGTCCCGCCGAGGCCGGGCAGGTGCCAGCCCCAGAACTGCACCGCCGCATAAAGGGCGAGCGACGGCAGCAGCGCGACGGGGCCGAAGCGGTCCATCCCGCGCATCAGCGCGGGGAGGAAGAGCATGCAAAGGATGAAGACCGGCAGGATGCCCATGAATGCCGGCTGGTAGAGCAGCGTCGCCGCGCCCGGCAGGGCGAACCAGGGCTCGGCGATCAGCCAGCACCAGCCCATCGCCGCCGCCTCGCCCGGCCAGCGGAAAGCCATCTCGGTGGCGATGACGAGGGCGGCGAAGCCGCAAACGACGATCAGATGCGTCCGGTAGAGCCGCGCCACCCGCCACATCAGGTCGCGGCAGGCGGCGTGCCAGCCGCTGCGGTGCTCCTTCAGCACGAAGACCGAGCCGAGGGCGAAGCCGGACAGGAAGAGGAACTGCTCGGAACTGTCGGAAAGGCCCCAGGCCGCCGTGATCCCCCAGGCGCCGATCAGCGAGCCATGCGCATGCGAGGCGAAGATCTGCAGCTGCAGCCAGCCGCGCAGCAGGTCGAGGCGCGTGTCGCGCGGCGGGCGTTGCAGCATGGCCGGCCTCCCTCAGGCAGCGCGCAGGCGGAGGCTGAAGCGCGTGGCGAGGGCCTGCACCTCCTCGCGCTGGATAACTAGGATCAGCGCCGCCATCGTCCAGGTGAAGCAAGCCTCCTTGAACAGGCCGCCGCCGTCGCCGTAGGGGTCGATGCCGATCGGGCCGATGGTGTGGAAGAAGATCGCCCCGCTCATCAGCCCGAGTGCCAGGAGCGCGCCATAGGTGCGGGTCCGCGGCAGCAGCACCAGCAGCGAGGCGACGATCTCGAGCGACGCGACGAAGAGGCGGATCGGCTTCTCATGTGCCGGAACGCCGAACCAGTTGGCAAGAGGCTGGAAGACGCCATCGATCGAGCCCTGGTTGCCGGTCAGCTTGTACTGTTCGTACCAGAGGAACTCGCCGGCGATCCAGAGCGCGGCAGCCCAGGCGACGAGGCGGAGGAGCAAGGTCTTGTTCATGGCAGGATTCTCCTGCCGCGCGGCGCCCGCCGATGGGGCGCCGCGCGGCGTCGGCTACTTCCGGTCGTACTGGACCTCGATCATGTTGCCGCTGCCGACCGCAAGGCGCGGCACCGCGCCGTCATTGCCGACGCGCATGGTGGGCGTAGCCGTGTCGTAGATGACTTCGAGCATGCCGTTGACATTCTCGAGCCGAAGCACGCGCTGCGACTGCGGCAGGCCGGGCCGCATGTCGTAGACGAGGGTGACCGAGCTGTCGTCGTTCACCATCACCTGGCGCAGCACGCGATCGCCCATCATCGGGCCGAGCTGCATGCGCTGGCCCGGTTGCACCGGAGCGGACTGGGCAAGGGCGAAGGCCGGCGCGGCGAGCACCGCGAGCCCGAGCAGGGCGGAAAAACGGATTCTCGTTGTCGTCATCGTCATCGTCAGGAACTCCAGCCTGGTTGTGCCGGAGGGTTCGATGCCGGTGCCGCCCTGGTTACGCGGCCGCAGAAAAAAACTCAGCCGCAGCCAGGCTGGGCGATGCGGTCGGCCGGGCCGATCAGCTCGAAGCGATAGGGTTCGCCGGCCGCCAGGTCGATCGTCACCGCCACGGCGCGCGTATCGCCATCGCCCGGGACCATGACGCGGGTGAGGTTCGGTGCCTCCGGCACCGGGTTGTCGCGCAGCCAGAAATGGCTGTCGCCGTGCAGCAGCAGCACCGGCCGGGCGAAGTCGCGCGCCGCGGCGGCGAGCGCGTTCCGTGTGTCGGCATGCCCGGCCACGGTGCCGCGGCCGCAGCGGTCGCGGTAGTACAGGTCCGCCTGCATCGCCACGACGACGGCGCGGCTGCCGGCCGCCCGCGCGGCGGCGAAGCCCTCGCGCAGCCAGGCCAGGTTCGCCTCGTTGCGGGCCGGGTACTCCGCCACCGCGCCGGGGGGCGTGCCGGGTCTGCCATCCTGCGGCCGGTTGTTGTCGGAGCCGGGCACATGCAGGGTGAGGAAGGTGACGCCGTCGCGCTCCCAGCGGGCATTCTCCGGATAGGCGCGGAAGCCCGGGTCGAGATCGGCCTGCCGCAGCAGCGGCATCGGCATGCCGCCGAGGCTCACCGGCGCGCTGAAGAAGCGGGCGCGCAGCAGCGCTAGGCGCGCGATGGGGTCGAAGCCGCCGGCGCGCGGCTGCCAGCAATCGGTCCACTCGTTGTCGCCCGGGGTGTAGACCAGCGGGCCCCGGAGGAGGTTGAACCAGGCTGCGGTGCGGTCGAGGATGATCGCATCGGTGCAGGCCTCGCCGCCGGCCTTGGTGTCGCCGAGGAAGATGCTGAAGGCGGGGCGCAGGGCGTTGATCGCCTCCGTCAGCTGCGCCACCCGCGTGACCTCGGCCTCGCAGGCCGCGCCGGCGCCGCGGTTGCAGTAGGGCATGTCGCCGAAGGCGACGAAGCGGAGCGGCTCGGCCGCGGCGGGGCCGGCGAGCAACAGCAGCAAAGGCAGGAGCAGGAAGCGCATGCCCACCCCCCTAGCGAAGCGCGGCTGGCCGGGCCAGTGACGAAACCCTGACGCCTCACGGGGATGCGAAGAATCTCTCCCCTGTTCGGGGGAGGCCGGGCGGGCCGCGGCCAGGCTTCCATGCCGGTGCCGATGGGAGGGACCCCGATGCGCCACCTCGCCCGCCTTGCCGCCCCTGCCCTGCTGGCGGCCACGCTCCTCGCTCCCGGCCATGCCGGGGCCCAGCCGCTGACCGACAGCTTCGACATGCTGCTCGCCCCGCCGCAGGGGCGGGCGCAGCGGATCGCCCTGATGCTGGTGACGCCGATGCCGCACCGGGCGCTGCCGGCCGTCATCATCGTGCCGGACGAGGCGGGGCTCGACGGCCGCACCGCTCGGCTCGCCGATGTGGCGCTGGGCCGCGGTTGGGTCAGCATCGAGGTCGACCCGGAGCCGCTCTCGCTCGATGGCGCGGCGGTGCCGCCGCCGCCGACGCCGCTGCGCCTCGGCCGGCTGCTGCGGGAACTGCACGAGGCGCTGCAGGCGGATGAGCGGATCGACCCGCGCCGCATAGCCGTTATCGGCCTCGGGCCGGCCGGGCGGGCGGCGATCCATGCCGCATTCGGCGACGGCCGGCCCGGCTTCGCCGCGCATGCCGGGCTCTACCCGGACTGCGCCGCCCTTGCCGCCGAACAGGAGGTGCCGCCCGAGGCCCCTGCCCTGCTGCTGCTGCCCGGGGCAGAGGAGCCGGCGGGGGCCTGCGCCGGCCTCGGCGCGCGGGTGCAACGCCTGGAGGGCGCCACCTATGGCTGGGACCACCTGATGGCCGGCACCATGCACCGCTGGACCGCCGGCGGCTCCACCCCCGTCCATCCGGATGGGCCGACCACGGAGGCGGCCGAGTCCGCGCTGACGGCGTTCCTGGCGGAGGCCTTCAGCCGGGTCCGCTGACCCCGGGCAGCCGGGCGACCAGTGCGGCCAGCGCTGCCTGGCTGCGGGCGCCGGTGGCGTCGAAGCAGCGGGCGAGATGGCTGCGCACCGTCTCGGGCGAGAGGCCGAGCGCGGCGGCCGTGCCCGGCACGCCGGCCCCGGCGGCGATGCAGCGCAGCACCCGCGCCTCGGCCTGGGTGAGGCCGAAGGCGGCGCGCAGCGCCGCGGCCTCCGGCGGCGTGTCGGGGCCGCCGGCGAGCAGGGCGACGACCGGGCGGCCGGCCTCCCCGCGCGCCGCCGGCAAGGGTGTCACCAGCAGCGGCCAGCCCGGCTCCCCGGAGGGCCGGCTGATCCGCATCCGCCCGCAATGCCCGGCCCCCATCGCGCGGCCGATCAGCTGGTGCAGCCGCCGCGCCTCCGCGGGCAGCCTCGTCGAGAGGCGGCCGGTGCCCCCCGGCTCCGGCAGGAGGCGGAGGCCATCGCCCAGCTGCAGCAGCGCCTGGCCGGCGGCATTGGCATGGCGAAGCCGGCCGCCGGCATCGAGCAGCATCACCGCATGCGGGGCGGCCTCGAGCGCGGCCGCGAGGCTCCGCTCTGCCGCGCGGCTGGCCTGGAGGGCATTGGCGAGGTCGAGCGCCTGGCAGAAATGGGGCGCGAGGCGGGTGAAGCGGCGCAACGTTTCCTCGGGCGCATCGGCGCGCCGCCCTTCCAGGCAGAAGGCCAGGCCCCCGCCGCCATGGCCGCCTCCCCAGGGCCCGTAATTCAGCATGAGATGATCCTCGATCCACCGCGGCAGCAGGATCTCGGCATGAGGGGGCCGGCGCCAGCCCTCGGCCTCGGGCCGGTGGGAGCTTGCCGGCGGCGGACTGCTCTCCGTCCTCCGGCCCATCCCGCAGGCCTGGCAGTCATGGGCGTGACGCTCGAGATAGAGTTCGGCCAGCTCGGGATCGAGCTTGCCGACCGTGATGACGTCGCCGCCCAGGGCGTCGGCCCGCCGCGTCAGCAGGCCACCGATGGCGCCGAGATGGTCGGCCGTGACGCTCAGGGCGGCGGGCCAGAGGCCAGGGTCCCGCACCGCGTCATGAACCGCCAGCAGCACCTCATCGAAGCTGGCCGCCTGCATCGTCCTGCCTCCCGTTTGCGCGAGGGAAGTTTGCCGCATATCCGGCGCAACATTTATCACAAGCGTTGAAACCGTTTCGTATCGCACCATCACGGAGAGCGGCGCGGTTGCCTTCCGCGCTCCACCGGGCTACCGCCCCGCCCCATGCGCACCGAGGATTTTGACTTCCACCTGCCCGAGGAGCTGATCGCCCAGTCGCCGGCGCGGCCGCGCGATGCGGCGCGGCTGCTGCAGGTGGGGCAGGACGGGCTGGCGGACCGCGTCATCCGCGACCTGCCCGGGCTGCTGCGGCCGGGCGACCTCATGGTGGTCAACGACACGCGGGTGATCCCGGCCCGGCTGCGTGGCCGGCGGGGCGATGCAGCGGTCGAGATCATGCTGAACCGCGCCGAGGGCGGCGGCCTCTGGGAGGCGCTGGTGCGCAATGCAAGGCGCCTCCGCCCCGGCGACATGCTGACGATCGAAGGCGCCCCCGGCCTCGCACCGCGGGTCGTCGAGCGGCGCGAGGGCGGCGTCTTGCTGCTCGATTTCGGCCCGGACCAGGCGGCGCTCGCCGCGGCGCTGGAGGCCGCCGGTGAGGTGCCGCTGCCGCCCTATATCGCCCGGCCCGAGGGGCCTCGGCCGGAGGATCGGGAGGACTACCAGACCATCTTCGCCGCCCGCCCCGGCGCCGTCGCCGCCCCGACCGCGAGCCTGCACTTCACGCCCCAACTGCTTGCGGCCTTGGCGGCGCGCGGCGTGCTCCAGGCCGTGGTCACGCTGCATGTCGGCGCCGGCACCTTCCTGCCGATGCGGGCCGTGGATCCGCGCGAGCACCGGCTCCATCCCGAATGGGGCGAGTTGACGGAGGCGGCGGCGGCCGCCATCAACGCCGCGCGGGCGGCCGGCGGCCGGGTCGTCGCCATCGGCACCACCGCGCTCAGGCTGCTGGAGACGGCCGCCGGCGAGGATGGGGTGGTCCGCCCCTTCCGCGGCCTCACCGACATCTACCTGCTGCCGGGCCACCGCTTCCGCGGTGCGGACCTGCTGCTGACCAATTTCCACCTGCCGCGGAGCACGTTGTTCATGCTGGTCTCGGCCTTTGCCGGGACGGCACGGATGCGGGCCGCCTATGCCCATGCCATCGCCGAGGGCTACCGGTTCTACAGCTATGGCGATGGCAGCCTGCTGGAGCGGAAGGAAGGGCCATGACCCTGCACTGGGCCCCCCTAGCCCGCGACGGCGCCGCCCGCGCCGGCACGCTGCACACCGCCCATGGCACGGTGGAGACGCCGGTCTTCATGCCGGTCGGCACCGCCGGGACCGTCAAGGCGATGACGGCCGATGCGGTGCGGGCGACGGGCGCGCGGATGGTGCTCGGCAATACCTACCACCTGATGCTGCGCCCGGGGGCGGAGCGCGTGGCGCGGCTCGGCGGGCTGCATCGCTTCATGGACTGGCGGGGGCCGATCCTGACCGACAGCGGCGGCTTCCAGGTGATGAGCCTCGCCGGCCTCCGCACCATGGACGAGGAGGGCGTCACCTTCCGCAGCCATGTCGACGGGGCGAGGCACCGGCTGACGCCGGAGCGGAGCGTCGAGATCCAGCGCCTGCTCGGCGCCGACGTGACCATGTGCTTCGACGAGTGCACGCCCTTCCCCGCGACGGAGGAGCAGGCCGCGGCCTCCATGCGGCTCTCCATGCGCTGGGCGGCGCGATCGCGGGCGGCCTACCAGGCGCGGGAGGGGCATGGGCTGTTCGGCATCGTCCAGGGCGGGGTGCATCCGGCGCTCCGGGTCGAGAGCGTCGCGGCGCTGACGGCGATCGGCTTCGAGGGCTATGCGGTGGGTGGGCTTGCGGTCGGCGAGGGGCAGGCGGCGATGTTCGCGACCCTCGACTGCACCGTACCGCTGATGCCGCAGGAGGCGCCGCGCTACCTGATGGGCGTCGGCACGCCGGCCGACATCCTGGGCGCCGTCCGGCGCGGGATCGACATGTTCGACTGCGTCATCCCAACGCGCTCCGGCCGCACCGGGCGGGCCTATACCAGCCGCGGCATGCTCAACCTGCGCAATGCCCGCCATGCCGAGGATCCATCGCCGCTCGATCCCGCCTGCGGCTGCCCGGCCTGCGGGCGGCATTCCCGGGCCTACCTGCACCACCTCATCAAGGCCGAGGAGATGCTCGGGCCGATGCTGCTGACCTGGCACAACATCCAGTACTACCAGGATTTGATGCGCGGCCTCCGCATCGCCATATGCGAGGGGCGCCTCGACGAGCATGCGGCGGCGCTGGAGGCGGGCTGGGCAGCATCGCCCCAGGGCCCGCGTGAGGAGAGCGATGGCTGAAGCGACCACCGACACCACCGGGCTGACCCTGCTCGGCCGCGACGCCCGCCTGCCGGCAAGCCCGGAGGAGGCGCGGCTCGAGCGCGTGCCCAACCCGCATCCGGGGCTGCGCTACTGCGTGCGCTTCGCCGCGCCCGAATTCACCTCGCTCTGCCCGCTGACCGGCCAGCCTGACTTCGCCCATCTGGTCATCGACTATGTGCCGCGGGACTGGCTGGTCGAGAGCAAGTCGCTGAAGCTCTATCTCGGCGCCTTCCGCAACCATGGCGCCTTCCACGAGGCCTGCACCGTCGCCATTGCCCGGCGGCTGGTCGAGGAGCTGTCGCCGGAATGGCTGCGCATCGGCGGCTACTGGTATCCGCGCGGCGGCATCCCGATCGACGTCTTCTACGCGACGGGACCGGCGCCGGAGGGCGTCTGGGTGCCGGACCAGGGCGTGCCGGGCTATCGGGGGCGGGGCTAGTGTCCTGCCCCTGAAGGTCGTGGGCCTCGCCCGCGAACGGAAGGGATAAGTAGGACACTCGAGCAAACTTCGATCAGTGGTGTCACCCGATCGGAGGTATGCCCTCGGCCAAGCGACCCGCTTCAGAGCTCTGCCGCGATCTCCTCCTCGCTCATGAAGGGGAAGCGCAGCCAGAGCGTGCTCTTCGGGTCGCCGAGCGCCTTGATCCACGCGGGAATCTTCCCCGCCGGCGCGGTCTTGATGCCGGTGACGGCGCCGCCATTCGGGTATTGCCGCACCTGCGGGTTCATGAAGGAATGGCCGGCGCTGGCATGGCCGTAGACGCCGTAGCCTTCCTGCGCCCAGGGCTTCATCGCCTCCGAGATGCGCCAGGCATAGCCGCCATCGATCCCGCAGGTGCAGGCATAGAGCACGACCTTCACCGAGTACTGGCCGTAGGCCCAGATGGCGTTGGTCAGCTCGTCGAGGGATTTCAGCGCGAAGCCGGCCGAGGGCATGCCGTCCTTGTAGCCATGGCCGAAATAGACGATGGCGTCGTACCAGCCATCGGCGGCGCCGATGGCGAGCGCGTTCAGGATCTGCGCCCGGCGCTGGTCGCCCGGCAGGTGGTTGTCGAACTTGCACATGGTCACGTCGCAGCCGAGCTTCGTGTAGTACTTCTGGTACATGGCGGCGCCGGGATGGAAGGCGCCGGTCGCGTCATTGCCCTGGGGGTTGTGGACATCCGGCGCCTGGTTGTGCATCGGATAGAAGACGAAGCTGCGCTGCGGCGCGTCCATCGCTCTCCTCCTGCCATGTTCCACGCCGCATGCTAGCCTTGTTGCCAGCGCCGCCGGTTTCATCTGCTCGTCATTATTGTTGCAGTCTGGGGAACGGCGCCGGCTGCCGTGGCCTGCCGATCCATGCTATGCAGCCGGCGTGACGAAGGACCTGATCCACGCCGAGGCGCGGCGCCTCGGCTTCGACGCCATCGGCTTCACCGACGCCACCCTGCCGGAGGAGACGCGCGCGCGTCTCAACCGCTTCCTCGCCGAGGGCATGCACGGCACGATGGCCTGGATGGAGGCGCGCGCCGGGCAGCGGGCGCATCCGCGCGCGCTCTGGCCCGATGCGGTCAGCGTGGTCTCGCTCGGCCTCAGCTATGCGCCAGCGGAGGACCCGCTTGACGTGCTGGGGCGGCGCGACCGCGGCGCCATCAGCGTCTACGCGCAGAACCGCGACTACCATGACGTGGTGAAGTCGCGCCTCAAGGCGCTCGCCCGCTGGATGACGGCCCGCTGGCCGGAGGCGCTCGTCAAGGTCTTTGTCGACACGGCGCCGGTGATGGAGAAGCCGTTGGCGCAGCAGGCCGGGCTCGGCTGGCAGGGCAAGCACACCAACCTCGTCAGCCGCGCGCATGGCTCCTGGCTCTTCCTCGGCGAGATCTTCACGACGCTGCACCTGCCGCCCGACCCGCCGGGCGGTGACCGCTGCGGAAGCTGCCAGGCTTGCCTCGACATCTGCCCGACCCGCGCCTTCCCCGAGCCGCGGCGGCTCGATGCGCGGCGCTGCATCAGCTACCTCACCATCGAGCATCGCGGGCCGATCCCGGAGGAGCACCGCGCGGCGATGGGCAACCGCATCTATGGCTGCGACGACTGCCTCGCCGTCTGCCCGTGGAACAAGTTCGCCCGCGCCCATAGCGAGCCCGCCTTCGCCCCGCGGGCATCGCTCGACGCGCCGCGCCTGGCCGAGCTGGCGGCGCTGGACGATGCCGGCTTCCGCGCCCTCTTCACCGCAAGCCCGGTGAAGCGCATCGGCCGCGACCGCTTCCTGCGCAACGTGCTGGTGGCGATCGGCAATTCCGGCGACCCGCGGCTGCGCGCGACCGCGCAGGACCTCGCCGAGGATGCCGACCCGGTGGTGGCGGAGGCGGCGCGCTGGGCGGCGATGCGGCTGGAGGCGGCATGATGCGCGAGGATGCGGCGCTGGTTCTGTTCAGCGGCGGGCAGGACAGCGCCACCTGCCTGGCCTGGGCGCTCGCGCGCTTCGCCCATGTCGAGACCATCGGCTTCGACTACGGCCAGCGGCACAGGGTCGAGCTGGAGGTGCGGCAGGCCTTCCGCACCCGGCTGCTGCGCGAGCGGCCGGACTGGGCGGCGCGGCTCGGCGAGGACCACCTGCTGGCGCTCGATGCGCTGCGCGGCATCTCCGACACCGCGCTGACGCAGGACATGGCGATCGCCATGCAGGCGGACGGGCTGCCCAACACCTTTGTCCCCGGCCGCAACCTGCTCTTCCTCACCTTCGCCGCCGCGCTTGCCTACCGGCGCGGGCTGAAGCATCTGGTCGCCGGCATGTGCGAGACGGATTACTCCGGCTACCCGGATTGCCGCGACGACACGCTGAAGGCGCTGCAGGTCGCGATCAATCTCGGCATGGACCGGCGCTTCGTCCTGCACACGCCGCTGATGTGGCGCGACAAGGCCGCGACCTGGGCGCTGGCGGAGCGGCTCGGCGGCGCGGCGCTGGTGGAGGCGGTCCGCACCGACACGCATAGCTGCTATCTCGGCGACCGCAGCACGCTCCATGACTGGGGCTATGGCTGCGGCAGCTGCCCGGCCTGCGAGTTGCGGCGCAGCGGATGGCAGCGGTGGGGGCAGCGTCCGGCCGAGGCGGAAGCCTCCTAATGCCCCGCCCGCGACGGTCGTGGGTGTATCCGCAAGCGTCGTGGACAGCCAGGCGAGTGACAACATGGGCTGGTGACCGAAGAGCGAGATCCTCAGGACGTCGGGATCAGGACACCAGGGCGATGTCGGCTCGCTGAGGCCGCTCCGGCTCCGTGCCCAGGCTGGTGACCACCCCGAGTGGCTGGCTCAATCGGTCGAGGGTTTGCCCTCGCCCTCGCCCTTGCCTTCGCCCTCCTCCGCCGGCGGGCAGACCGTGACCTGGCCGCCGCGGGCGTGGAACTCAGCGACCAGCCGCGCCGCCTCGTCGTCGCTCGGCTGGCCGCCGGCCTGCTCGCTGCGGGCCCGCTGTTCGGCAATCCGGAAGCGCAGGCGTTGCTGCTCGGCGCGCCGCGTGGCGGCGGAGGCCGCCTTCTCCAGCGGGTTCGGGACGGGTCGGTCGGCGGGGGAAGGGGACATGGCGGCAACCTAACGGGCATGGCCGGTGCCGGCCAGCGCCGGCCCGTCACGTCGCCGTCAGCCGCTGGCGATCGGATCAAGGGCCGCAGATCGGCGCGGGACCGATGCTCCATGCCGATACTCCGTGCCGAAACTCTATGGATGTGCCGGGACCGCCCTGGCATGTTGCGCCTCCGCGATGGACCCATCCCCTATCCAGCCCATGAAACGGATCAGCCCCCCGCCGCAGCCTTCGCAGACCCGGCCTAGGGCCGGTGCCGAGGGCATGCTGCGCCTGCTGCTGCCTGCCATGGTGCTGCTGCCGCTGGCGATGAACGCCGCGGCCGCCTATGCCGCCTGGCGCCAGACCTGGAGCGAGGCCGCCACCGAGATGGCGCGTACCGCCGATGCGGCGGCCGAGTATGCCCGCCGGCTCTTCGACGGCCTGCTGCTGCGGCTCGACCGGGCCGACGACATCCTCGCCGGTCTCACCGACGCGGACATCCGCGCCCGCGAGCCGGAACTGCATGCCGCCCTCGCCCGCGCCTCCGCCGGCGCCCCGAGCGACGACCACCGCGCGCCCTACATCTTCGTCTACGACCGAGAGGCGCGGCCGCTGGTCTCGGGCAGCGTCTTCCCGGTGCCGCGGGGTCAGTCCTTCATGCATCGGGAGTTCAACACAGCCTTGCGAGGCCCCGGGGCGCCGGTGCTGCATGTCAGCCCGGCCTATATCGGCAGCGTGACCGGCCGGTCCTTCTTCGCCGTGACCCGCCGTCGCCTCGAGACCGGCAACGGGCTGCCGCAGCAGGACTATGACGGCGTGATCAATGCCTCGGTCGATGTCGAGGAGGCGAGCGAAGGCCTCCGCCGCCTCGCCGGGGAGGCGCGGAGCGATGTGCTGAGCCTGCTGCGGCAGGACGGCGTGGTGCTGGCCCGCTCGCTCCGCGACGCGAACAATGTCGGGCGCGTCGCCGAGGGCAGCCCGATCCTCGCCGCCTTCCGGCGTGGCGAGGACCGGGGCTTGGCGGGGCTCGTCTCCAGCATCGACCAGGTGGAGCGGCTGGTCGCCTTCCGCCGCGTCTCCGGCTATCCGGTCTATGCCAGCGCCGCGCGCCGGAGGACGGAGGTGGTGGCCCATTGGCGCCGCATCGTCGCCGGCCAGCTCACGGTCGGCCTGCCGGCGACGCTGGCGCTGCTCGGCCTCGCCGTGCTGGTCCGACGCCGCAGCCGTGACCTCGCGGCGAGCCATGCCGGGCTGGAGCGGCGGGTCGCCGAGCGAACGGCGGAGCTCGCCGAAAGCGAGGCGAGGTTGCGCCTGGCGCAGGAGGCAGGCGGGGTCGGCCTCTGGGACTGGGAGTTGGACAGCGGCCGGGTCTTCTGGTCGGAGCAGTATTTCCGCGTCTGGAACCTCGATCCCGCCCACATCGCACCCTCCTTCGACAGCTTCCTCGCCGCGCTCGACCCGGCCGACCGGGCGCCGACGGCGGCCAGGCTCGAGGCGACCCGGCGCGACCCGGCGCAGCGCAGCTACGAGGCGGAGTTCCGCCTGCCGCAGCCGGATGGCACCGTGCGCTGGGTGCTGGCGCGCGGCGAAATCCTGCGTGACCCGAAGACGGGCGAGGCGCTCCGCCTGGTCGGCGTCTGCCTCGACGTGACCGAGCGCCGTCTGTCGGAGGACCGGCTTCGCCTGCTGGCGCGGGAGGTGGACCACCGGGCGAAGAACGCCCTCGCCGTGGTGCAGGCCGCGGTGCGCCTGGCACCGAAGCATGATGCGGGGGCCTTCGCCCAGGCGATCGACGGCCGCGTCCGCTCGCTCGCCCGGGTGCACAGCTTGTTGGCGGAGGGGCGCTGGACGGGCACCGACCTGCGCGGCCTGGCGGAGGGCGAGCTGGCCGCCTTCCTGCCGCATGCGGCCGGGGAGGCGCCGGGCGCGATCCGTGCCGAGATCGATGGTCCTTCCACCTGGCTCGGCCCGGCGGCGGCGCAGGCGCTCTCGATGGCGCTGCACGAGCTGGCGACCAATGCGGTGAAATACGGCGCGCTCTCGGCCGAGGGCGGACTCGTGCGGCTCAGCTGGGCGGTGGATGGCCCGGCCGGCCTGCTTCGCCTCTGCTGGGCCGAAAGCGGCGGGCCGCCGCTCGCCGCCCCGCCGCGGCACCGCGGCTTCGGCTCGCGCGTGCTGGAGGGGACGGTGCAGGGCCAGCTCGGCGGCAGCGTCCGCCAGGACTGGACCGCCGCCGGCCTCGTCTGCCGGATCGAGGTGCCGCTCGACCGGCTGGCGCAGGGCTGACGGGACCCCGCCTCGCCGCGCGCGGAAGGCGGAGCCGCCGCTACCGGTTCAGCTGCCGCCGCACCTCGGCCAGGCTGGCGAGGCATCCGGCCTCATCGGCCCGCCCGGCCTGCGCCCGCGCCTCGTTCAGCTTCGCCCGGGCCTGCACCACGCCGTCGCCGCCGGCACCGGCCTCGGCGGCGCGCTGCGTCGCCTGGGCCTCGCGCGGCGGGCTCTGGAAGGGCCCGCTCGGCGGGGCGGGCTGGTTCGCCGGCGGCGGCTGCGCCGCCTGGCTCTCCCGCGCCGCGGCCACGCCCTGCCCGCCCGAGGAGGCGGCCACCGCCTCGCCCCCTGCCCCGGTGACCTGCCGCTCCAGCGCCGCGATCTGGTCGGTGCAGGGCGAGGCTAGGGCCGGCCCGGCGAGCATCGCCAGGCCGAGGAGGATCGCTGCCGGCCTCATGTCGTCACCTGATCCCGGATCGGCAGCTGCCGGATCCGCTTGCCGGAGGCCGCGAAGACCGCATTGGCGATGGCCGGCGCCACGGGCGGCACGCCCGGCTCGCCCACGCCGCCGAGCGGCTGGTTGTAGTCGCGCGAGGGCAGCAGGTGGACGTGGATCTCGCGCGGCGCAGTGTCGATGCGGGTCAGCTCATAGGCGTCGAAGTTGTTCTGCTGGACGCGGCCGTCCTTGAAGCTCACCTCGGCCGAGAGGGCGAGGCCGGTGCCCATGACGACCGCGCCCTCCATCTGCGAGCGGATGCGCTCCGGATTGACCTGCGGGCCGCAATCGATGGCGATGTCGACGCGGGGAAAGCTGATCTCCCCGCGGCTTCCCATCTTCACCTCGACGGCGGCGGCGACATAGGAGACGAAGCTGTAATGCCCGGCGATGCCGAGGCCGCTGCCGGAGGGCATCGCCCGGCCCCAGCCGATGCCGGCCGCCGCCGCCTCGATTACCCGGCGCAGGCGGCCGGTATCGATCGGGTAGAGCTTTGGGTCCTCGCCATGGTTCCAGACATCGCCGAGCGTGGTCGGGTCGACGACGCGCGGCGCCCCGATCAGCTCCAGCAGGTAGTCCTTGGGGTCGCGGCCCGCCGCCTGGGCGAGCTCGGCGACGAAGGACTGGATGGCGAAGGCATGCGGGATGTTGGAGACGGAGCGGAACCAGCCGATCCGCGCATGCGCCTGCGCCTCCGGATTCTCCATCCGGATGTTCGGGATGGCGAAGGGCGTGTTCACCAGCCCCATGCCGAGCTCGAGCGGCAGCTCATGCTTCGGGTCGGGCACGAAGATGGAGCCGATGGTCGGCGCCACGCTGCGGTGCAGCCAGGCGACCGGCTTGCCGGCAGCATCCAGCCCCGCCTCGATCCGCTCGACCGAGACGGTGTGGTAGTAGCCGTGATGCAGGTCGTCCTCGCGCGTCCAGGTCATCTTGACCGGGGCGCCGTCCATGGCCTGGCTGCATAGCCCCGCCTCGAGCACGAAGTCGGGCTTCGACTTCCGCCCGAAGCCGCCGCCGAGCAGGGTCACATGCACCGTGACCTTGTCTTCCGGGATCTTCAGCCGCTGCGCCAGGCGGGTGCGCGTGGCCTGCGGCGCCTGGGTGCAGGCCCAGGCCTCGCAGCGCCCGTCGGCGATGCGGACCAGCGCGGCGGGCGGCTCGAGCGGCGTCTGCGCGAGGTGCGGGATGTAGTATTCCGCCTCGACGCGCTTCGCGGCACCCGCCATCGCCTTGTCAACATCGCCGGAGTTGCGCACGACCTTGCCCGGCTTGCGGGCAGATTCCTGCAGCTGCGCCCGGTAGGTGTCCGAGGAATAGACGGCATGCGGCCCGTCATCCCAGGCGATCTTCAGCTTGTCGCGCCCCTGCATCGCCGCCCAGGTGTTGCGGGCGATGACGGCGATGCCGCCCAGGGGCTGGAATTCGGATGGGATCGCCGGCGGGTCGATCGCCACCACCTTGACCACGCCCGGCACCTTCATCGTCTCGGCCGCGTCGAAGGAGGTGACCTTGCCGCCGAAGACGGGCGGCCGGGCGACGACGGCGTAGAGCATCCCCTCCGCCCGCGCGTCGATGCCGTAGATCGCGCGGCCGGTGGTGATGTCGCGGTTGTCGAGGAGCTCGATGCCTTCCTTGCCGATGAGGCGGAAATTGGCCGGGTCCTTCAGCCGCACCCTGGCACGGTCCGGCACCGGCATGTCGGCCGCCGCCTTGGCCAGCGCGCCATAGCCGAGAGAACGTCCGCTCTTTTCGTGCAGCACCTGGTGATTCGCCGCCCGCACCTCGGCGACGGGGACGCCCCATTGCTTGGCGGCCGCCGCCTCCAGCATCGTCCGCGCCGCGGCGCCGGCCCGGCGCATCGGCATGAAGAAATGGCGCAGGCTGCGCGAGCCGTCGGTGTCCTGGTTGCCGAAGCGCGCCTCGTCGCCATCCGCCTGGGTCACGCGGACCTTGGACCAGTCCGCCTCCAGTTCCTCGGCGACGACCATGGGGATGGAGGTGCGGACGCCCTGCCCCATCTCCTGCCGGTGGCAGGTGACGGTGACGATGCCGTCCTGCGCAATCGCGATGAAGAGGCGCGGGTCGTCGCGCCAGCCATTCGGCATGCCGTCGGCGCCGAAGCCCGCCTGCTGCGCCTCGCCGCGTGGCAGGCCGATGCCGAGGACGAGGCCGCCGGCGGCGAGGCCGCCCAGCAGCCCGCGGCGGCTGAGATTGACGATCATGGCCGGCCCCCCTTCGCGGCCTGCTTGATGGCGGCGCGGATGCGCGGATAGGTGCCGCAGCGGCAGAGATTGCCGCTCATCGCCGTGTCGATGTCGTCGTCGCTGGGATCGGGGATGTCCTTCAGCAGCGAGGCGGCCTGCATGATCTGCCCGGCCTGGCAGTAGCCGCATTGCGAGACGTTGAGGGCCCGCCAGGCAACCTGCACTGGGTGGTCGCCATCGGGCGAGAGGCCCTCGATCGTCGTGACCTTGGCGCCATCGATGGCGGAGACGGGCGTCTGGCAGGCGCGCACCGCCGTGCCGTCGACATGCACGGTGCAGGCGCCGCAGAGCGCCTGGCCGCAGCCGAATTTGGTGCCGGTCATGCCGAGCTCGTCGCGCAGGAACCAGAGCAAGGGCATGTCCGGGTCGCCTTCGAAGCGGCGCTCCATGCCGTTGATGGTCAGGGTCGTCATTGAGGCTGGTCCTCCCGCATCCGTGCGGTGATCAAACCATGCAGCCGGCGCATGCCGGGATGCCGTTCTCGCGATTGCCCGGCTCGCGCGGTTTCCGCCCCGCGCCGCTCGCGGACACGGGCCGGGCTCCCTGTCCCGCGGGCGGTTACCCCTTCCGGGCGTCCCACCCCTCTGGGGCTTGCCCCAGCCGGACCAACCCGTCCAACGCCACCACCCCGCCCTCCGCCTCGGCGCGGATGAGCAGCGGGTTGATCTCCGCCTCCTGCACCTCGGCCAGCGCGGCGAGCGCCGAGAAGCGGGCGACCGCGAGGGCGAGCGCGCCGAGATCGCCGCGTGGCAGGTTGCGCCAGCCGGCGAGCGGCTTCAGCTCGGCAAGCTCATCGACCATCTGCCGCGCCTCGCCGACCGGAATCGGGGCAAGGCGGAGGGTGAAGCTGCGGCGCAGCTCGGCGAGCACGCCGCCCATGCCGAGCACGACCACCGGCCCGATCTCCGGGTCGCGGCGGAAGCCGAGGATGACCTCGGCCAGGCCCTGCTGCATCGGCGCCGCCAGCACGCCGCGCAGCCGTGCCCCGGGGAAGCGGCTGCGCGCCCGGGCCAGCAGCTCCGCCGCCGCCTCGCGCACCGCCGCCTCGCCCTCAAGGCCGAGGCGGACCAGCCCCGCATCCGTCTTGTGGGCGATGTCGGGCGAGAGGATCTTCACCGCGAAACGGCCCTCGCCGGTGAATGCTTCGGGCGACTGCAGCACCTGCAGCCCCGGCACCTCGAGGCCGAGGGCGGCGAAGAGGGCGCAGGACTCCGCCTCGTCCAGCACGCCGGCGGCGCGGCCGGCGAGCATCGCGCGCGGGCCTTCCATCGCCTGCGCCGGCACCGGCGGGCGCCGGCGCGGCGCCTGCCAGGCGAGATAGGCATGCAGCGCATCGGCGCAGCTCTCGGGCGTGCGGAAGCCCGCGACGCCGGCCCGGTCCAGCACGGCGAGCGCGCCGTCCGCCTGCGGCGCGCAGAAGACGGCAAGCGGCTTCGCCCCCGGCCCGGCGGCGAGGATGAACTCCTCCACATGGCTCTCCGGCTTCAGCCGCGCCGTGCTGCCGAGCACCGCCAGCACCGCGTCGCAGTGGTCGGAGCGCAGCAGGGCCCGCAGCGCCGCCGGGTACTGCCCCTTCGTGCCGCCCATCGGCAGGTCGATCAGCGGCGAGTCGGAGACGGGCACGCCCTCCGCCACGAGCGCCGCACGGAGGGGCTCCGGCGGTACTGGCACCTCGTCGCCGAGCAGGCCGAGCCGGTCGACGATCATCCCCGCCCCGCCGCCGGTGCCGGTCAGGGCCGCGACGCGCCGCCGCGCGCCCGTGCCGGGCTTGTGGCCGAGCACCAGGCGCGGCAGCTCGACCAGCCCCTCCAGCGTCTCGACGCGGAGGATGCCGTGCTCGCGGAAGAAGGCCGCGGCCAGCTCGTCGCCGCCCACCATCGCCCCGGTATGGGAGACGGCGATGCGCCGCCCAAGCTCCGACCGCCCGAGCTTGTAGGCGATCACCGGCTTGCCGAGCGCGTGCGCCCGATGCGCGGCACGGGCCAGCGCTTCCGCATCGCGGAAGGTCTCGAGGAAGAGCAGGATCGCCCGGGTCGCCTCGTCCTCCGCCAGGATCCCGGCGATCTCGCCCACGCCGAGGTCGCATTCGTTGCCGACCGATACGAGCTTCGAGAAGCCCAAGCCCCGCGCGGCGCAGCGCGAGAGCAGCGCGCCCATCATGCTGCCGCTCTGCGAGACCATGCCGAGCCAGCCGGGCAGCAGCGGCTCCGCCTCGACCGCAGCGTTGAGGGTGATCGGGATGCCGTCGGTCACGTTGAGCAGGCCGAGGCAGTTCGGCCCGACCAGCCGCAGCCCGCCCGCCCGCGCGATGCCGAGGATGCGCTCCTGCAGGCGCCGGCCCTCCTCGCCCAGCTCCGCGAAGCCCGCGCTGTAGATGGTGGCAACGCCGACGCCCGCCGCGACGCAATCCTCGATCGCCGCCGGCACCGCCGCCGCGGGCAGCATCACCAGCGCATGGTCGACCGGCCCCGGCGCCTCGCGCACCGAAGCATAGGCCGGCAGCCCGCCGATCTCGCCGCCCCGCGGGTTGATGGGCAGGACGCGGCCGGCATAGCCCGCCTTCGTCAGGATGCGCTGGGCGCGGGAGTTGGTCTTCGACTGGTCCGCCGTCGCGCCGATGAGGGCGATGGCGCGCGGCCGGAGCAGCGCCTCGGCCAGCGGCGCGGGTCGGGTCATGCCGCCTCCCCCAGCGTGCTCGGATGGAACAGCGCCTCGGGCGGGATCGCCTCCGCCGCCAGCCCGTCGGCGACCGCGAAGCGGATCATCGCCGCGACCTCCCCGCGGTTGCGGGCGAAGCCATAGGGCCAGGGATCGCCGCCCATGATGGCCGCCTGCTCCTCATAGGCCGCGGCGATCCAGGGCAGCGAGGCGCGGAGGACGTTCACGAGCTGCAGCTCGCCGAGCGCCATCGCACGGGCCCGGGCGAAGGCGCGGAACAGCTCCACCGGCAGCCAGGGATGCCGCTCCGCCAGCTCCCGCCGCAGCGCGACGCAATGCATGATCGGGAAGAAGCCGGTGGCGCGGTGCCAGGCGATCTCCTCGGCCTTGTAGTCGGGATAGAGCCGGGCCACGTCCGCGACCTCCGGTGGGCGCGGGGCGATCAACGCATCGACGTCGCCGGCCGCAAGCGCCGCCACCGGGTCGCGGCCGAGCGGCTGCACGTCAAAGCCCTCGGGCAGCGTGATGGCGACGCGTTCGCCCCCCGTCCGCCAGGCGATGCCCCGCGTGTCCAGGCCGTAATGCTCGCGCAGGATGCCGCGCACCCAGAGCGCCGCCGTTTGCTGGTACTCCGGCAGGCCGACGCGCCGCCCCGCCAGGTCGGCCGGCGCGGCGATGCCGCGGTCGCTGCGGACATAGATTGCCGAATGGCGGAAGGCGCGGCTCGGGAAGACCGGCACGCCGGTATAGGCGCTGTCGCCCCGCGCGGTAGTGACGATATGCGAGCCCATCGACAGCTCGGTCACGTCGAAGGCCCTGTCCCGCAAGGCGCGGCGGAAGATGTCCTCCGGCTCGCCCGGCAGCGGCACCAGCTCGACGCCGGGGATGGTGACGCGCCCGTCCAGCAGCGGCCGCGTGCGGTCGGAGGCGTGGCAGGCAAGGCTCAGGGTCAGTCGGCTCATGCGCGGGTCAGGGTCTCGGGGGTGAAGGGAAGCTGCCGCGGCCGGACGCCGAGCGCCTCGGCGATGCCGCCGGCGATGGCCGCGATGGTCGGCGCCATGCTCGCCTCGCCGGCGCCGAGGAAGGGCTCCTCCGGCCGGTCGATCAGGGCGAGCTCCACCCGCGGCACCTCGGAGAAGCGGAGGATCGGATAGCCCTCCCACTGGTCGCTGGTGACGGTGCGGCGGTCGAAGCGCACCTCCTCCAGCAGCGCGACGGAGGCGCCGTGGATCGCGCCGCCCTCGAGCTGGTTCAGCACGCCGTCCGGGTTGACCGCCTCCCCCACATCGCCCGCGATCCAGAGGCGGCGGCAAAGGACGCGCTCCAGCGCCTCCACCTCGGCGATGACGGCGGCCCAGGCGCCGGTGTTCTTGTAGCGGGCGAAGCCGATGCCCATGCCGAAGCCCTCCCGCCGCCTCCGCCCGGCCCAGCCGGCGAGGTCGGCCACGCGCCGCAGCACCGCGACGGCGCGCGGGTCGTCGAGATGCCGCAGCCGGTAGTCGAGCGGGTCGGCGCCGGCCAGCGCGGCCGCTTCGTCCATCAGGCTCTCGATCGACCAGACGTTCAGCGTGGCGCCGAGGCCGCGGAGCGCCGAGGTGCGGATCGGCATCTCCAGCAGCCGCGTCGTCTCCACGTTCATGGCCGGGATGCGGTAGAGCAGCACGCCGTTGCGCGGCGCGCCGCCGCCCGCCGCCATGGCGGGGTTGATGCTCGGCTTCACCGGAAAGGGCGCGGCGAGCATGGAGGCCGCAAGCAGCGTCGGCTCCGGGTCCCGCCCCGGCCGGCTGGAATGGCCGTTGCTGACGATATGGCTGCGCCAGCCGACGAGGCTGCCCGCCGCGTCGAGATCGGCCTCCACATCCACCAGCATGGCCGGGGAGAAGGGCGACCAGCCCAGCTCCTCCGCCCGCGACCAGAGCAGCCGCACCGGCCGCCCGGGCACGGCGCGGGCGGCGAGCACGGCGTCCAGCGCCACGTCGTCCGCGCCGTTATGGCCGTAGCAGCCGGCGCCCTCGCGGTGCCGGACGGTGATCAGCGCCGGGTCGCAGCGCAGTACCTTGGCCAGGTCGGAGCGCAGGTTGTAGGGCCCCTGGCTATGGCTGAAGACCTCGACGCGCCCGCCCTCCCAACGCGCCACGGCGCAGGACGGGGCGATGGAGGCATGCGCCAGGTAGGGACGGTGGAAGCTGCGCCGCAGCGTCTGCGCGGCGCGCGGCGCGGGCTCGGCGCGGCTGGCGACGGGGCTGCGCTCGCCGCGCGTCGCGGCCTCGCGCAGCCAGTCCGCGAGCAGGGGCTGCTCCGGCAGGCTATCCGCCGCCTCCCATTCGGCCCGGGCGGCGAGGCGCGCGGCGGCGGCTTCGGCATCCCACTCCGTCTCCGCCAGCACGGCGAGGAAGCTGCCGTCCCGCACCATCTGCGCCTCGCCCGGCAAAGGGCCCTCGCGGAGCGCCAGCAGACGCGCCCCGCGGGCCGGCGGGCGCACCGTCCGCGCATGCAGCATCCCCGGCAGGCGCAGGTCGTGCACATAGCGTGCGGCGCCGAAGACCTTGTCCGGCAGGTCGACGCGCGGCACCGACCGCCCCGCGATGCGCCGCTCGGCCGGCGTGCGCGGCCGCGCCTCGGCCGGCGCCTCGCACTCCAGCAGCGCCTGGTCGGCGAGCGCCCAGTAGCTGCCGACCGGGCCGGCGGGGCCGTGGAAGATGCCGTCCTCGATGCGGATCGCCTCCACCGGCACGCCGACCCGCTGCGCCACCACGCCGAGGAAGACCGCCCGCGCCGCCGCGCAGGCATGGCGCAGCGCCCCGCCGCTGTCCTGCGTCGAGAGGGAGCCGGAGGTGACGCCCTCATCCGGGCTGTCGGGCGTCGCCGCGGGCCGCGCCTCGATGCGGGCAAGATCGACCTCCAGCTCCTCGGCCGCGATCTGGCTGAGGGTGGTGAGGATCCCCTGTCCCAGCTCCACCTTGCCAGGGGTGATGGTCACCCGCCCTTCCGGATGGATCGCCAGCCATTGCGACAGCCGGCGGTTGGTCTGGAGGTTGCCCGGGAGCCGGTGCATCACGCCGTCTCCCGCGCCGCGCGCGCCACCGCCCGGAGGATGCGGTTGTGGCTGCCGCAGCGGCAGAGATGCGGCTCCAGCGCCGCGCGGATCGCGTCCTCGCCAGGCTGCCGGTCGCGCGCCAGCAGCGCCGCGGCGCTGACGAGGATGCCGGAGAGGCAGTAGCCGCATTGCCCCGCCTGCTCGGCCAGAAAGGCCGCCTGTAGCGGATGCGGCGCGTCCGGCGTGCCGAGCCCCTCCACCGTCACCACCGTCTTTCCGGCGACTGCGGCGAGGGCCAGGGTGCAGGCGGTGCGCGGCTCGCCCTCCACCAGCACCATGCAGGCGCCGCATTGCTCGTTGCCGCAGCCGAAGCGCGGGCCGGAGAGGCCGAGCGGGCCGCGCAGCGCATGCAGCAGCGCCACGTCCCCCGGCATGTCGGGCGCGACCGCCTTGCCGTTCACGGTGAAGGAGGGCATCGGCCTCAGCCCATCTCGATCTTCGCCATGCGGATCCACGCCCGCTGCCGCTCGATGTCGCGGCGGAGGAAGGCGTCGAACTCGGCGATCGTCATCGGCATGGGCTCGGCCCCGCCCTTCGTCATGACATCGCGCGCCGCCGGCGAGGCGAGCACGCGCCCCACCTCCTCATGCAGCCGCCCCGCCACCGGGCCCGGCAGCCCGGCCGGCGCCATCAGCCCGAGCCAGATCGAGGCCTCGAAGCCCGGCACCGCCTCCGCCACCGTCGGCACTTCCGGCAGCAGCGGGCTGCGGGCAGGGCCGCTGGTACCGAGGCCGAGGAGGCGGCCGTTGACGATCTGCTCCCGCATGGTCGGGATGGCGTCGAACATGATCGGCACCTGTCCGGCGACCAGCGCCGTCCGCGCCTCGTTGCTGCCGCGGAAGGGGATGTGGTTGAGCTCGATCCCCGCCATCGCCGCGAAGACCTCGGAGGCGATGTGATAGGGCGTCCCGGGCCCGGAGGAGGCGTAGTCGAGCTTGCCGGGCGCCGCCTTCGCCCTGGCGATCAGCTCCGGCACCGTCCGCACCCCGAGCGAGCCATGCACCGCCAGCACATGGTAGGCGATGTTGATCGCCGCGACCGGCGCCAGGTCACGCATCAGCACATAGGGGCGGTTGGGCAGCAGCGTCTCGTTCGCCGTGTGGGTGTTCGACATCAGCAACAGCGTGTGGCCGTCGGGCGGCGACTTCGCCACCACGTCCGTGCCGATGACCGCCCCGGCCCCCGGCCGGTTCTCGATGACGACCGGCTGGCCGAGCGCCGCACTCAGGGGCTCGGCGAGGACGCGGGCGGCGATGTCGGCGGAGCCGCCGAGGCCGAACGGCACGACGATGCGGACCGGCCGGCTCGGCCAGGCCTGCGCGGCGCTGGGGCGCGGCAGGGCAAGCAGGCACGGCGCGGCGAGCAGCATGCGGCGGCGCATGGACATTTCCCTCGGGACCATTCTTGGCCACGAGGCTAGCCCGGCCCTGGCGCCTCCGCCAGCCAGTCCGGGCGCGGCAGGGCCATGTAGGCGTTGCGCAGCGCCCGGGACCAGCCCTCCGAGATCGCCCGGAAATAGGGATCCTCCTCGGTGATCCGCCGCCGCAGGGCAACGTCGAAGCCGTCGGTCCGATAGACCAGCAGGTCCACCGGCATCCCGACCGTCAGGTTGGACCGCAGCGTGCTGTCCATGCTGATCAGCACCAGCTTCACCCCGTCCATCAGCGGCGTGTCGAAGCCGACGGCGCGGTCGAGGATCGGCTTGCCGTATTTGTGCTCGCCGATCTGGAGGAAGGGGGTGTCGCTGGTCGCCTCGATGAAATTCCCCGCCGCATAGACGAGGAAGAGCCGCGGCGGCCCGCCGGCGATCTGCCCGCCGAGCATCAGCGATATGTCGAACCCCACCCCCTGCGCCGAGAGGGCGGGCCCGTCCGCCGCATAGACCTCCCGCACCGCCTGGCCGACCAGCTGCGCCGCGCGGAACATGCTGGAGACGCTGCGGAGCGTCAGCGTCTCGCCGCCGAGCGAGACGCCCTCCTGCAGCCGGCTCCACACCGCCTGGGTGATGGCGAGGTTGCCGGCGCACAGCATCGCCAGCACCCGCTCGCCCGGCACCTGCTCCACCTGCATCTTGCCGAAGGTCGAGATGTTGTCGACGCCGGCATTGGTCCGCGTGTCGGAGAGGAGCACCAGCCCCTCGCGCAGGTGCAGGCCGACGCAATAGGTCATCGGGTCAGTGCCGGATGTAGAAGGCGTCGATCTCGCCGCCGAGCTGGTCGGTGCGTTCGATCATGGTGGTGAGGAAAGCATGCAGCCCTTCGTTCAGGATGGTCTCGATCCGCCCGTAGCGCAGCTGCGCCGCCAGCGTGCCGGCCAGGCGGTGGCACTCGCCGCGCCGCCCGCCCTGGCCGAGGGCGATCGCCTCCAGCGTCTCCGCGACCGCGGCGAGGCAGGCCATCAGGCTGCGCGGCAGCTCGGGGCGGAGGATCATCAGCTCGGCGATGCGGCGCGGGCTCAGCCGGTCGCGGTAGATCCACTGGTAGGAGCGGAGCGCCGAGACGGAGCGCAACACCGCCTGCCACTGCACGTAGTCGACCGCGCCCTCCGCCTCCGCCGTCAGCAGGTCGTGCTTCACGTCGATCAGGCGGGCGGTGTTGTCGGCACGCTCCAGCATGGTGCCGAGATGGACGAAGTGCCAGGCCTCGTTCCGCAGCATCGTGTCCTGCGCCGCGCCGTTGAAGAGGGTGACGCGCTCGCGCACCCAGCCGAGGAAGTCGGCGAGCCTCTCCCCCTCCATCGCCTCCGGCGGCAGGGCGCGGAGGTGGTTCCAGGTGTCGTTCAGCGCCTCCCACATGTCGACGGTCAGCGCCGTGCGTACCGCCCGCGCATTGCGCCGTGCCGCCTCGATGCAGGACAGGATGCCGGAGGCGTTGTCCGGGTCGAAGATCAGCCAGGTGACAACCGAGTCCGCCGTCGGCGCCTCGTATTTACGGTAAAAGGCGGCATCCCCGCCCGAGGCGGTCAGCAGCGAGCGCCACTCGTCCACCTCGGCGCCGAGCCGGGCGGAGACGGCGGCCATGCGTGAGGCGACGCCGAGGCCGCGTGCGACATTCCCCGCGCGCTCCGTGTAGCGGGCCAGCCAGAACAGGTTGTCGGCGGTGCGGCTGAGCATCAGCCCCCCGTCGACTGGGACTGGGATTGGGACTGGAAGCCGGCCTCGCCCGGCCCGTCATCCTCGAGGATCCAGGTATCCTTGGTCCCGCCGCCCTGGGAGGAGTTGACGACAAGCGATCCCTCGCGGATGGCGACGCGCGTCAGCCCGCCGGGCACGATGCGAATCTCCTTGCCGGAGAGGATGAAGGGCCGGAGGTCGACATGCCTCGGTGCGATGCCCTGCTCGACCACCGTCGGGCAGGTCGAGAGCGCCAGCGTGGGCTGGGCGATATAGTCCCCGGGCCTGGCGAGGATGCGGGCACGGAATTCCTCCCGCACGTCGCGCGTCGCATGCGGGCCGACCATCATGCCGTAGCCGCCGGAGCCCTTGGCGAGCTTCACCACCAGCTTGTCGAGGTTGGAGAGGACATATTTGCGGTCCTCGTCGCGGTCGCAGAGGAAGGTCGGCACATTGGCGAGCAGCGGCTCCTCGCCCAGGTAGAAGCGCACCATCTCGGGCACGTAGGGGTAGACCGACTTGTCGTCGGCGATCCCGGCGCCCGGCGCATTGGCCAGCGCGACATTGCCGGCGCGGTAGGCCGCCATCAGCCCCGGCACGCCGACCAGGCTGTCCGGGCGGAAGGCCTTGGGGTCGAGGAATTCGTCATCGATGCGGCGGTAGATGACGTCGACGCGCTTCGGCCCCGCCGTCGTGCGCATGTAGACGACGTCCTCGTCGACGCAGAGATCGGCGCCCTCCACCACCTCGACGCCCATCTCGTCGGCGAGGAAGCAGTGCTCGTAATAGGCGCTGTTGTAGGGGCCGGGCGTCAGCAGCACGACGCAGGGGTCGGCCCCGGCCCGCGCCGGGGCGACGGCCTTCAGCGTCTCCAGCAGCTCTTCCGGGTAGCGGCTGACCGGCGCCACGCGGTGCTGCGCGCAGAGCTTGGGGAAGAGCCGCAGCATCGCCTCCCGGTTCTCCAGCATGTAGGAGACGCCGGAGGGCGTGCGGCAATTGTCCTCGAGTACGTAGAACTCGTCGGGGCCCGTGCGCACCATGTCGATGCCGGCGACATGGGTGTAGACGCCGCCCGGCGGCAGCAGCCCGACCATCTCCGCCCGGTAGCCCCCGTTCTCCAGCACCAGCGGCGCCGGGATGCGCCCGGCGCGGATCATCTCCTGGCCGCCATAGACATCGGCGAGGAAGGCGTTCAGCGCCCGAACCCGCTGTCGGAGGCCGCGCGCCATCCTCTCCCATTCGGCACGGGCGATGATGCGGGGGATGATGTCGAAGGGGATCAGCCGCTCCGGGTCGCCGCCCTCGCCATAGACGGCGAAGGTGATGCCGATGCGGCGGAACAGCAGCTCCGCCTCCCGGCGCTTGGCGTCGAGCTGTTCGCGCGGCGTGGCGCGGAGCCATCGGTCGATCTCGGCATAGGCGGCGCGGACGCCCTCCTCTGCGCGCATTTCGTCGAAAGCGGCGATCCTGGCCTGCGACACGGACGATGCGGCCCCCATTCTGCGTTCCCGGTGTGCCAAGGCTGCACGGAGGGCAGCCCGGCCGCAAGCGCAGACCCGCGGCGAAATGCCGGGGCCAGGACCGTTCTGCCCACCGCTTGGCCACGCCCCGGCGATTTTGGCGCCAGCGGACGCTCCCCTTAGGATCGCCGTGGTTGCAGGGGAGAAGGGCGATGACGGGTGCGGAGGCGGTGGCCGCGGCGCTGGCGGCGGCGGGGGTCGAGCGTATCCATGGCGTCCCGGGCGGGGGATCGAGCCTTGCCCTGATCGAGGCGGCCGCGGCGCTCGGCATCCGTTTCATCCTCGCCCGGCAGGAGAGCGCCGCCGTCATCATGGCGGCGACCGAGGCGGAGCTGACCGGCCGGCCCGGCGTCGTGCTGGTGACGCGCGGCCCCGGCGTCTCCAACGCCGCCAACGGCATGGCCCAGGCGAGCCTCGACCGCGCCCCGGTGCTGCTGCTGGCCGATGGCTTCACCGGTGCCGAGCGCGCCTTCGCCAACCACCAGTTCTTCGACCAGGCCGCGCTGCTGGCGCCGGTGACCAAGGGCGCGGCGCGCGCCGTGGAGCCCGGCAGCGCCGCCGGGACGATGGCCGCGAGCCTGCTCGCCCTGGCGCTGGCGGCGCCGCGCGGCCCGGTGCTGCTGGAGCTTTCGGCCGCGGCGGCCCGCGCCCCGGCCCTGCCCCCGCCGCTCGCCGATGCCGCCCCCCCTGGCTTCGCGCCGGGCCCCGCGCTGGCCGAGGGGCGCCGCCTGCTGGCCGCGGCCCGCCGGCCGGTGCTCATCGCCGGCCTCGAGGCGACGGAGCCCGCCGCCTGCGCCGCGCTCCGCGCCCTGCTCGCCCGGCTCGGCTGCCCTGCCCTCGTCACCTACAAGGCCAAGGGAGTCGTGCCGGACGCCGACCCGCTCTTCGCCGGCGTCTTCACCGGCGGCGCGGCCGAGGCACCGATCCTCGCCGAGGCCGACTGCATCCTGCTGGCCGGCGCCGACCCGGTTGAATTCATCCCCCAGCCCTGGCGCTACCAGGCCCCCGTCATCGAGCTGGCGACGGCGCCGCGGCCGCTGGCCTACCGCGCGCCGGAGGTGGCGCTGCACGGGCCCCTCGCCCCTGCCCTCGCCGCGCTGGAGGCGCCCCGCAGCGCCTGGACGGTGGAGGCGATCGCCAGCCATCGCCGCCGGTGGCACGACTCGCTCGGCAATGGCCCGAGCGGCAATCGCGGCCTCTCGCCCCAGGCCGTGGTGGAGCTGGCGCAGGCGGCCTGCCGCGCGGCCGGGGCCCACCCGCGCGTCACCGTCGATGCCGGCGCGCACATGTTCCCCTGCACCAGCTTCTGGCGGGCCGAGCGCCCAGGCGACCTGCTGATCTCGAATGGCCTCGCCACCATGGGCTTCGCCCTGCCCGCGGGCATCGCGGCGGCGCTGCAGGACCCGGCGCGCGGCGCCATCGCCTTCACCGGGGATGGCGGGCTGCTGATGGCGCTCGGCGAGCTGGCGACGGCGGCGGTGCTCGGCGTCCGGCTCACCGTCATCGTCTTCAACGATGCGACGCTCTCGCTGATCGACATCAAGAAGGACGGCCGGAGCATCCCCGCCGCGGCGCTGGGCTGGCCGCCGGCCGATTTCGCCGCAGCCTTCACGGCCCTCGGCGGCACCGGCTTACGCGCCAGCAATGAAACGGAGTTCCGCGAAGCCGTTGCAAGCGCGCTGGACGCAACCGGGCCGGTGCTGCTGGACGTCCAGGTCGATCCGGCCAGTTATCCCAGTCAGATCAAGGCGTTGCGCAGCTGACCCCGAGCGTTGGCGCGTCGAGCTCGAAGAGTCACTGCCGTTCTTCTCAACCCCTGAGGGATTTAATGTGCAAAAATCCGTGAATACGATATACCGTTCCTCACGGCACCGTGAGGGTTTGGTGCCTGGAACATTCCTGGGGGCTTGCGGGCCTCTCTCACAGGGCCCTCCGTGGGCCGCCCCATGTTTCACGGGGCAGAACGGACGGAACGATGACGACCGACGTGAACATTCTCATCCGGGGCCAGAGCAACGCGCTCCTCTTCGTGGCCGATGGCGGCGCACGCGAACTCGAGAAGCAGCTTGAGGCCAGCCTGCCGGGCGTCAACGTCAACCTCATCCAGCACTATGGCGACAAGAATTCGACGATCTATTCCGGCACGGCCTTCCTGAAATGGGACACCGACGGCCAGCAGCAGGGCCTGCTGAACTACGTGAAGGCCGAGCCGGCCGACATCAAGAACAACCCGACCGTCACGCTGTGGATGCACAACGAGTATGATGGCAACACCGGCGGCGTGACGACGGCGAACTGGGTTTCCGAAGTGAAGACGGACGCCGCGCTGGTGCGCGACGCCCTCGGCCAGTCGGCGGCGACGACGCCCTATGTCTTCACCTATGTCCCCTACGCCTATGCCCAGGGCAGCAGCCCGGCCAACATCCAGGCCGGCATGCGCCAGCTTTCGGCCGACCCGTCCTTCAACGCCATGTTCGACAGCACGGCGATGAACGGCCTCGCCATGGATGGCGACGGCTATGCGCATAGCAGCCATATGGGCCAGGCGGACGCCATCCTTGTCGCCGACCGCCTCGCCGCCGACATGAAGGGCATGGTCGCCAACCTCGCCAAGGGCTCGGGCTCGACATCCAATCCGGCGCCGTCCGAGCCGACAAATCCGACCTTGCCCATCCCGAGCCCCGGCAATCCGAAGACGATCGGCAGCGGCGCCGACAGCCTCGTGCTGAAGATCAGCGAGGATGCCTATAACGGCCACGCGCAGTACACCATCAGCGTCGACGGCAAGCAGATCGGCACCGCGCTGACCGCCAGCGCCTCGCATGCCGCGGGCCAGGACGACATCATCACCGTAAAGGGCGACTGGGCGCCCGGCGCGCACAAGGTGACGGTCACCTTCCTCAACGACGCCTATGGCGGCAGCGCGGCGACCGACCGCAACCTGCATGTCGACGGCATCACCTACAACGGCACGGCGCTCGCCAAGGGCACGGCCGACCTGCTGAGGAACGGGCCGGTCGATTTCGCCTTCACCGACGGTGCCGCCGCCCCGGTTCCTGCCCCCGGCCTGGGCACCGCGGTGGTGAAGACGGTCGGCACCGGCGCCGACAGCCTGATGCTGAAGGTCAGCCAGGACGCCTACAACGGCAACGCGCAGTACAACCTCTTCGTCGACGGCAAGCAGGTCGGCGGCACGCTGTCGGCCGGCGCGCTGCACGGTTCGGGCAACGAGGACACGATCACCGTCAAGGGCGACTGGGGCACCGGCGACCACAAGCTGACCGTCCGCTTCATCAATGACGCCTCGGGCTCCGGCGGCGATCGCAACCTCTATGTCGACGACGCCAGCTTCAACGGCTCGGCCCTCGGCAAGCACTCCGCGGCCTTCAAGATCAACGGCCCGGACGACTTCCGCTTCACCAAGACGGCGGACGGGCTCGGCGCCACCTTCAGCGGCACCACCGGCAAGGATGTCTTCGCCGTGCAGCATGGCGACGGCGACATGGTGATCGACCGCTTCACCACGGGCGTCGACAAGCTGCAGTTCGAGGGCTTCGACAAGGCGACGATGCACATCGTCGCGGCAAGCGAGGGTGGCGTCTCTGGCAAGCTCGTCATCTTCGACGCGACGGCGGAAAACGTCTTCCTCCCGCATGTCACCAACCTGACCACCGCCGACATGCTCTTCGTCTGAGCTCGAGGCGACCGGTCCTGCCCCTGGCGGGCAGGACCATTCGACCCAAGGGGGCCGATCCTGCGCGGTGTGAACGCCTCGTCCTGCGTCGTCCGCACCGTCGGTTCTGCCTTCTCGCCCCCACAGTGAGAGCAGCCTCACCCAAGCCTGCAGCAGCCGCGCCGGCTTCGGGCCGGTCCTGTCACTGATCGCCGCCTTGAGGGAATCGCCCGCCGGTGCTGGGTGCCGCCTAGCATGCGCCTGGCGCGCCCCCGACCCGGAGCCATCCGTGCAGCAGACCGGACCTTGCGGGTCGCGTCAGTCGCCGAAAAGCCTGTTGTGGCCGCATGGCCTCCACAAGGCCGGTTCGACGCCACCCACCGAACGGCACCGCCCCCAGCGGCCGAAACCGGTGCCCTGCAGACCGGCATCCGCCGGCTTAACGCTGCGACGAGGCTCCGCGCCACCAGCCTGCTCGCCCAAATTTCCGGTTGAAGCCAGACGGCGGACATGGCACGCATCGATTATTCGTTACGGAGACGATGTGATGCGGTGGCTGGTCCTGACTCTCTCCCTCGCCCTGGCCCCGAGCCTTGCCGAGGCTGCCACCCGGCGCGAGCCGAGCCCCGCTCAGCGTGCTCAGCAGGCAAAGATGCGGAGCTGCGCCACCCAGGCCGCCGGCCAGCAGCTGCACGGCCAGCCGCGGCGGGACTTCATGAAGACATGCCTCTCCGGCCGCGCCACGCCCTGATCAGTTGGCCCGGCGCGTCAGCCGCTCGCATTGGTTGTTCTCGCCGACCCCGAGCTGGATGGTCGGCAGCAGCGCGAGCGGCGGGAAGATCAGGCCGAGCCCGACCGCCGCGCCGCCGCGCACCGCCAGCTCCCCGACCTCAGGCGAGATCGAGGGCTTCTTGAAGGTTCCGCCGATGCCGATCGGCGTCGGCAGCGAGCCGACGGTGAAATGCTTGCTGCTCGTGCGCAGCCAGAGGTCAAGCAGCTCCCGGCCAAGGCTGGCCATGCCGCCGCCGCTCACCACATGGCTGTCGGTATCCAGGATCAGCGTCCGCGTCTCCAGGCGGCCGCGCTGCAGCCCGAAATCGGCGATCAGGCATTCGATTTCGGTCCGCGCAGGAAGGCCGAGCGCCGAGAGCAGCGCATTGCCGAATTGCAGGCCGGAGAGATCGACCAGGAACGAGGAGAGGTTGCCGCCCACCGTCACCAGCGTCAGCTCCCCATTGGCATTGCCCAGCAGTTCCGAGACCGAGCGCCCCGTGCCGTCAATCTTGCCGACCCCGCCGAGCGTTCCGGAGCCGCCCGCCCCCGCCGCCCGCAGCAATCGGGAGATGTCGACCCGCCGCAGGTCGAGCTCGCCCTTCGCGCGCAAGGCGCCGTTCTCCTGTGGCGTCAGGGTGAAGTCGCCCGAGATTCGCCCCCGCCCGACGCCGAACTGCACCGGGTGCAAGCGGATGTTTCCGTCCTCGATATCGGCCACGACCTCCAGGCTGTCGAAGGGCATTCCCCGGCCCTCGATCGAGGCTGCGCGATAGCGGAGGTGGATGTCCGCCGCCCGCAGCCGAGGGATGCTGATCGGCTGAATCGGCAGCAGGCGCGGGCTGGCTTCCGCCTGGACCAGTGCCTGGCGTTGCTGCGTCGTCTGCCCGGGCGTGCCGACGCGGCCCGGCGTCGTGCCGACGAAGCCGCCGAGATCGGCAAGATCCACCCTGCGCGAGAACACATCCGCATCCAGCACCGGACGTTCGTTGCCCGGGGTGATGCTGAAGCGACCGTTGAGGTCGCTGCGGCCGAGTCGCCCCTCGACATCGGTGAAGCGGAAGGCCCGGTCGCCATAGTCGAGCTTGCCGGTGACCCGGAACGGCGTCGTTGCCGGGACGGCGACGCCGGTGAGCGGCGCGAGCAGCGCCATGTCCTGCCCCTTGATGTCGAGGCGGATATCGGCGCCCGCCAGCGCCAGCGGGTCCTGCACCGTGCCGCGGAGCGCGACCTGGGTCGGCCCGTTGGCCAGGTTGAGGTCGATTGGCCAGGGCTGCTCCTTGTCCCTGAGGTTGAGGATGGCGCCGCCGCGCAGGTCGGCCGAGATCGGCTGCGCGGCATAGGTGCCCTCGGCGCGGGCGACGAGCCGCGGCTCCTCGCCCGGCGAATCCTCGGTGGAGGCGGTGATGCGAAAATCTGATTTCAACCTGGCGATGGCGACATGCGCCTCGCCCTCCACCAGCCGCAACGCGCCGATGCGCGGCTGCGAACCACCCCCGGTGGAGGAGCCGCCGAGATTGAAGCCGTAATTGGTGCTGCCATCCGGCTTGCCCAGCACCTCGAACCGCGGCCGCTCCAGCGTCACGGCGGGGATGACGATGGCGCTGTTCCCGATATAGGCGCCGACATCGAGGTCGAGGCTGGCGCGCTGCACGTCGGCGAAGGGCGGCGCATCCTCGAAGCCGGGCGGGTTGCCGATCCTGAGCCCCTCGGCGCTGATGGTCGTGATCCGGCCAAGCGATACGTGCAGGTGCTCGATCGTCACCCGCCGGCCAAGCTTCGCACTCGCCTGCGCCTCCACGATCGGGATCAGCCAGTCCCAACGGAACAGCGCGAGGAACGCGCCGATCGCCAGCAACGGCAGGCCCAAGCCCAATGCCCATCGCCGCCAATGCATCTGTCGCCCCAACCTTCGCGGGCAGAGCGCGGCAGGCAGGCCGGAGTTCACCCGCTCAGGCGGCGCGGACGCCGTGGAGGAACCGGCCGACCTCGCCGCGAAGCCGGACGGCTTGCTCCGTGAGGCCCTCCGCTGCCGTCAGCACCTGGCTGGAGGCGCCGCCGACCGCCTCGGTGGCGCGGGTCACGCCCTGGATGTTGCCGTTCACCTTCTCCGTGCCGCGGGCGGTCTGGGCGATGCTGCCGGCGATCTCGCGCGTCGCGGCACCCTGCTGGTCGACCGCAGCGGCGATTTCGGTGGCGATCTCGTGCATTTGGCCGATGGTGCGCCCGATCTCGCGCAGCGCCTGCACCGTGCCCGCCGTGCTGCCGCGCATGGCGGCGATGACGCTGCCGATTTCCTCCGTTGCCCTCGCCGTCTGTGCAGCCAGCGCCTTCACCTCGCTCGCCACCACGGCGCAGCCCTTGCCATGCTCGCCGGCGCGGGCGATCTCGATCGTCGCGTTGAGGACGAGGAGGTTGATCTGGCCGGCAATGCCGCCGATCAACCGGACGACTTCGCCGATACGTTCGGCGGCGCGGGCCAGCTGCTCGACGGTCAGGTCGGCGCGCCGAGCGGCGCCGACGGCCTCCGTGGCGATGGCGGCGGGTCCACCCGGCTGCCGATCTCGCCGATCGAGGCGGTCAGCTCCTCCGTGGCGCTGGCGGCCATCTGCACGCCGGCGCTCGACTCCTCGGAGGCGGCGGCGGCGGCGACGGCGCCGGGACGTCGGCAGCCTGGCGGGCGGCGCCACTCATCGTCTCGGCCGTCGCCCGCATCTGGCTGGCGGCGACGGCGACGCCCTCGATGATGCCGCCGACCTTCTCCTGGAACGCCTCGGCAAGACGGTGCAGGGCCTGCCGCTTCTCCGCCTCCACCCGGGCTTCGGCGTGCTGCCGCTCGGCCTCCAGCCGGGCGCGCTCCTCGGCGTTGCGGCGGAAGACCTCGACAGCGCCAGCCATCGTTCCCAGCTCGTCCCGCGCATCGCGGGAGGGGATCTGGATCCCTGTCTCGCCTTGGGCGAGGCGATGCATGGCGGCGGCCATAGCGCCGACCGGGCGGACGATGCCGCGACTCATCCACCAAGCCAGGACCAGGCCGAGCGGCAGGAGGAGGCCCGCGAGCAGCATCTGGCGGCGGTCGGTCGTGCCGATGGTCTCCAGCAGCCGCAGGCGGTTGGCCCGCATCGCCTCGGTCAATGAGTCTGCCAGGGCGGTGAGCTGGGCGCCGGCGTCGGCCAGCGGCGGCATGACCGCCTCGTCATAAAGCTGCGTCGCGCGGGCCGAGGCACGGGCGAAGGCCTCGAAGTCCGCGGCATAGGCGGCGGCGCTCCGCGCCAGGCCCTCCGGCAGTTCGGCGGCCGGAGCGCTCAGCGGCAGGCGGGCGAGCTCGGCCAGCGCCTGGTTGAGCCGGTCGGCCCCGTCGCGGACCTGGGCAACGCCGTTCGGATCGCCGGTGGCGAGGAAGCGCCAGTTGTAGATCCGAAGGAGCAGGACGCTGGTGTTGGCGGCGCGGATCGCCTCCTGCGCCTCCGGCCCGGTGCTCAGGCCCGCCATCTGGTTCATCAGGCGGTTCATCGCATCGCCACGGCCGAACAGGGCCTGGCGGCTGGCGACCAGGGCCTGGGTGGCGGCGACGAAGGCGTCGCGCTGGGCCATGGCCGGGAGCAGGCGCCCGTGCAGGGCAGCGAGGCCGGCCTTGTGCGCCGGATCGGCCAGCTCGTCCCGCAGCACGGCAAGCTCCCGGACCAACGCCTCGGTGCTGACGAGGTGCTCGTCGAGCTGGGTGCTGTCGAGGCGGAAGCGGAGCAGCGAGCGCCGCGCCGTCTCGGCCCGCGTGAGCAGCAGCTTCGCCGCCATGGTGGACCGCAGCAATGCCTCACCCGCCACCGTATCCTGGCGCAGGCTGCCGAAGCCCAGCATCGCGTTGACCGCGACGACCAGGGCGAGGCCGATCAGCGCGGCGCAGCCGGCGAAGATGCACGCGCGGACGCCGAGGCGGGACAAGGTCATGACGCAGGAGTTCCGTGCATGGCCGGAAGTCTCGCAGGCGAGTCCTTAAGGAACCGGAAGCGCCGCACCCACCAGGCACGGCGGCGAGGCCCGCCGTGCCGGGAGCGGGGCCTCGGCGGCGCGGTCAGTCGACGCTGGCGCCCGACGCCCGGATGATCTCGCCCCAACGGGCGATGTCGCGCTCATGGATGCGGCGGAAGCCGTCCGGCGTCAGGTCGGCGGGCGGGGTGATGCCCTGGCTTTCGATCAGCCAGCCGCGGAACTCGGGGGTCGTGATGATGCGCCCGATCTCGGCATTCATGCGCGCCTGGACCGCCGCCGGAAGGCCGGGCGGGGCGAGGAGCCCGTACCAGGTGCTGGTCTCGAAGCCGGGCAGGTTGCAGGCCGCTGCGATGGTGGGCACGCCCGGCAGGGCCTGCACGGGGGCCAGGGTAGTGGTGCCGAGGGCGCGCGCCTGGCCCTGCTGCACCGGCCCGATGGCCGGGCCCGTCTGGTTGAAGAAGAGGTCCACATCCCCGGCAAGCAGGGCCGACATGGCGCCGGGCTGCCCGCGATAGGGCACATGGGTGAGGCTGATCCCGGCCGCCGCAGCGAATTGCGCGGCGGCGAGATGGGTCGAGGCGCCGTTGCCGGTGGAGGAGTAGTTCAGCGCGCCGGGGCGGGCGCGGGCGGCGGCCAGCAGGTCCTGGCAGGTGCGGTATTGCGGCCGCTTCTCCGGGCTGACCAGCAGCACGTTGGGTACGTCGCCGAGGAGGATGACGTGGGTGACGTCGCGCAGCGCATCGAAGGGCAGGCTGCGGTAGAGGCCGGGGTTGATGGCATGCGTCCCCGCCGTGCCGAGGAGGAAGAGGTAGCCGTCCGGCCGCGCCTTCGCCACGGCATCCGAGGCGATGTTGCCGCCGGCGCCGCTGCGGTTGTCAACCACCACAGGCTGGCCGAGGGCGCGGCTCAGCGGCTCCGCCAGCTTGCGGGCGTAGATGTCGGTGCCGGCTCCGTTCGGGAAGCCGCCGAGGATGGTGATGGGGCGGCTCGGCCAGGCCTCATCGGCACGGGCGGGCCAGGCGGCGGTCCCGGTGGCCAGCAGGGCAGCGACAATCCAGCGGAGCATCCCGCTTCTCCTTCCGGTTTCGAGGCGTGCATGGTGTGGGATAGGCTCGGGGGATGAACAGTCCCCACGGCCGCGTCGCGCGCGGCGGCAAGGCCATCTATGGCGCGCCCCTCGGCATCCTGATGTTGGACGCCCGCTTTCCGCGCATCCCAGGCGACATGGGCCATGGCGGGACCTGGCCCTTCCCGGTGCTGTTCCGCGTGGTGCGGGGGGCGACGCCGGAGCGGGTGGTGCTCCGGGGCGCGCAGGGGCTGCTGCCAGACTTCATTGCCGCAGCGCGCGAGCTGGTGGAGCTGGGGGCGGAGGCGATTACCACCAATTGCGGGTTCCTCTCGCTCTTCCAGCGAGAGCTGGCGGAGGCAGTGGCGGTGCCGGTCGCCACCTCCGCGCTGATGCAGGTGCCCTTCCTCCAGGCGATGCTGCCGCCGGGCCAGCGGGTCGGGATCGTCACGGTGAGCAAGGCCTCGCTGACCGCGGCGCATCTGGCGGCGGCGGGGGTGCCGCCCGACGCGCCCGTCGCCGGGACCGAGGACGGGCGGGAGTTCTTCCGCGTGCTGATCAAGGCCGAGAAGGAGGATCTCGATATCGGGCTGGCCGAGCTGGACATCCTCGAGGCCGGGCGGGCGCTGGTCGCGGCGCATCCGGAGGTCGGGGCGATCGTCCTCGAATGCACCAACATGCCGCCCTATGCCGCGGCGCTGCGCGAGGCGGTTGGGCGGCCGGTCCATGACGTCTACTCGATGGTATCGTGGTTCCAGGCGGGGCTCAGGCCACGGCGCTTCAATTCGCCTCAAGGCGGATGACCGCCCGGCGGCGAAGCTGTTGGAAAGCCACGGCTTTTCCGTGGTTTCCTTGAAGGTTTTAAGGTTTGGGAGGGGGCCGGGCGCAGCGGGAACGGAGCGCCGGCTATGACCATATTCCTATAGCTTAGCGACGGGACTAGGGCGAGCGCGATGGACCTGGAGGCGGAATACAACAACCGGGCGCGCGTGCCGGAGAGCGGGGCGATCATCGCCGGCTGGGCCCGCGATGCGGCGGCCTTCCGCGAGGGCTGGGCGGAGAAGGAGCTCAGCATCGCCTATGGGGTGGGGGAGCGGGAGAGGCTCGACCTGTTCCGGCCGGGGCCGGGCGGGGACTGGCCGGTCGCGGTGTTCATCCATGGCGGGTATTGGCAGGCGCTGGACCGGAGCTTCGTCAGCCATTGCGCGCGGGGGCTGCTGGCGAGGGGCGTGGCGGTGGCGGTGCCGTCCTACGACCTCTGCCCGGGCGTGGCGCTGCGGGCGATCGTCGAGCAGATGCGGGAGGCGGTGGGGCTGCTGCACCGGCGCGGCGCGGCGCGGGTGCTCGCCATGGGGCATTCGGCCGGCGGGCATCTGACGGCGATGCTGATGGCGACGGATTGGGCGCAGCGCGGCATGCCGGCGGATTTCGTCGCACGGGGGGTGGCGATCTCCGGCGTGTTCGAGCTGTGGCCGCTGCTCGGGACCAGCATCGGCGCGCGCCTCGGCCTCGACGAGGCGGAGGCGCGGGCGCTCTCCCCTGCCCTGCTGGCGCGGCCCGCGGGGGCTGCGCTCCACGCCGTGGTCGGCGGGGCCGAGAGCGACGAGTTCCGGCGGCAGACCCGGGAATTCGCCGCCCGCTGGGGCGGCACGGCGGAGGAGCTGGCGGGGCTGGACCACTTCACGGTGCTCGAGCCGCTCGCCGATCCGGGCACCGCGCTGGTGGAGCGCGCTGCCCTGCTCGCCAGGTAGTTCAGCGATCGCGGGTCGGGGTGGTGCCCGTCGTGGTATCCGTTGTGGTGCCCGTGCCGCTGGTGCGCGTGCCCATCTGGCGGTCGTCCTCGATCTCCACCTCGGTGCGGCGAACCGTGTCCTGCACCGTGCGGGTCTGGTCGTCGGCCGTCTTGCGGATGACGACCTCCTCCTTCACGCGGGCCTCCTTGCCGATGACCGCTTCCTCGGCGGTCTCGGTCGCCTCGATCGTGCGCTCCTGGAAGACGGCGGCGCCGGCCTCGAGCGGGCGGTCGACCGGGCGGCGCTCGATATGCACATGCTCTTGGTGCAGCGTCACCTGCTCCTGCACCGGGGTCTCGACGACATAGGAGCGGAGGCGGACGCGGCCATGCGCGGTCTCGCGCTTGCCGACGCGCAGGTGCTCCTCAACCACCGGGATGGCTTCCTCGCTCCCGGTGGCGAGGTTGGTCGTGGCGGAGCCGGTGCCGGTGCGGCTGGTGGTCGCCGGCGTCGGGGTGCCGGCATTGGCGGCGAGGCCGGTGGTGGCCAGCGGGGCGGCAGGCGCGGTCGCGGTCGTGGCGCTGCCGTGCTCGGCGACATTGCCCTCGCTCCAGCCGGACTGGCGCCACTCCGCCTCGCGGCTGTCGAGGTCGACGGCGCCGGCGCTCTCGATCACGTCGGCGGCGGCCCCGAAGCGGTCCTGCGGGACGGTGGCGGAGAGGACGACGCTGCCGCGACGGATCGCCTCCTCGAGCACGCTGCGGTCGGGGCCGGCAATGCCGAGGTTGTGGAACTCGCGGGTATCGTTCGAGGAGGTGAAGATGGCGGCGCGGACGCCGCCCACCTGGGTGGCGAGGTCGCGCGAGGCGGCCTCGGCCTCGGCGGCGGAGTCGAAAACGGCGGTGATCGTGCGGTTGCTCATACGGTGGGATTCCCTGCGTTGGTTTCGGTGTTGGGCGGCAGCCTCTCGACTTCCGCTTGCTGGCGGCGAAGCGTGACCGGCACGTCGACCGGCCGGATGGCGCTGGTGCGGCGGAGGCGGAGCTCCTCGCGCAGCACCAGGCGCTTCTCGACCACCAGCACCTCCTCGAGGACGGGAATGACGAGCACCCTGCCCTCCTCTTCCTCGCGCGGCTGCGGCGGCGCCTCGCCCTCGGCCAGTTCGCGGCCTATGGCGACGCGCTCGACCTCGACCGCCTCGGAGCGGAGGTCGGCATGGAGTTGCGTGTCCTCGGTCTTGGTGCGGAGATGGACCCGCACGCGACCCGTTTCGACCTCGCGCGTCCCTAGGCTGAGACGTTCCTCCAAAACGGGAACCGTATCAGTATCGTCCGAGACCGGCATTTCGTTGTTCTGTGACACTATTATGGATTCCCGTGGCGATTGCCGGCCTCGTCTGGCGACACAACAAAGCAGCACGGGATTCGTTCATTGCGGGACTGCACGTCATCTGCCGAGCGGGAGCTTCTTCCGCACAAAATCGGGCTCTACGAAGCTGCTTGAGATGGCAAGCGATATGGTTGAAGCTTAAAGCATTGAGGCCGGGGAGAGCGGGGATGACGGGGATCGGCAGGCGGGGCGTGCTGGGTGCCGCGGGGGCGGTGCTGGCGATGCCGGCGGTGCGGGCGCGGGCGCAAGCGGCTGGCGTGAAGATCGGGCTGGTCGCGGTGCAGACCGGGCCGCAGGCAGCGCTCGGGACGCAGCTGCGCGACGGCTTCCTGCAGGGAATGAAGCACCTGGACGGCAAGCTGGGCGGGCTGCCAGCGGAGGTGCTGGTCATCGACGACGAGCTCAGACCGGAGGTCGCCGTCACCAAGGTCCGGGCGGCGATCGAGCGGGACAAGGTGGATTTCGTCATGGGCGTGGTCTTCTCGAACATCCTCGCCGCCATCATCCGGCCGGTCACGGAAGCCGGGACCTTCCTCATCTCGACCAATGCGGGGCCGTCGACGCTCGCAGGGCGCGGGTGCAACCCGTTCTTCTTCACCACCTCCTACAACAACGACCAGGTCCACAGCGTGATGGGCCAGGCGGCGCAGGACAGCGGATACCGGCGCGTCTTCGTCATGACGCCGAACTACCAGGCGGGGCGTGATGCCGCCGCCGGGTTCAAGTCGCGCTTCAAGGGCGAGGTGGTGGACGAGGTCTATGTGCCGCTGACGCAGCTCGACTTCTCCGCCGAGCTGGCGAAGATCGCGGCGGCGAAGCCGGATGCGGTCTTCAGCTTCATGCCGGGCGGGCTCGGGGTGAATCTCGTCCGGCAGTACCGGCAGGCGGGGCTGGCGAACATCCCCTTCCTCTCGACCTTCACCGTCGACGAGGCGACGCTGCCGGCGCAGGGGGATGCGGCGCTCGGCTTCTACTCGGCGGCGTCCTGGGCGCCGAACATGGACAATCCTGCCAATGCGAAATTCGTGAAGGATTTCGAGGCTGCCCACAACTACGTGCCAGCGACCTATGCGGCGCAGGCCTATGACGGGGCGATGCTGCTGGACAGCGCGATCCGCAAGGTGGGCGGCAGGCTCGGCGACAAGGATGCGCTGCGGGCGGCAATCCGCGCGGCGCAGTTCCAGTCGGTGCGCGGGCCCTTCGAGTTCGGCACCAACCATTATCCGGTGCAGGATTTCTGGCTCTGCCAGGTGGCGAAGCGGGCGGACGGCAAATTCCAGACCGAGACCGTGCGCAAGGTGCTGTCGCACGACACCGACCCCTATGCGGCGGAGTGCCGGATGCGATGAGCCTCGGCCTGCTGCTGGTCCAGGGGCTGAACGGTCTGCAATTCGGGGTTCTGCTGTTCCTGGTGGCGGCGGGGCTGACGCTGGTCTTCGGGGTGATGGACTTCATCAACCTGGCGCATGGCGTGCAGTACATGCTCGGCGCCTATCTGGGGGCGAGCCTCGCGGCCTGGACGGGGAGCTTCTGGCTGGGGCTGGCGCTGGCCCTGCCGGCCGCCTTGCTCTGCGGGCTGGTGCTGGAGTGGCTGGTCTTCCGCCACCTTTACGAACGGGACCACTTGAGCCAGGTGCTGGCGACCTTCGGCGTCATCCTCTTCCTGAACCAGGCGGTGCGGGCAATCTGGGGCTCGGCGCCGTTGCAGATGCCCATCCCCCCGCTGCTTGAGGGCGGGGTGCAGCTGATGCCGGGGCTGCAATACCCGGTCTATCGCATGGCCATCCTGGCGGCGGGGCTCGCCGTCGCCGGGCTGCTCTGGCTGCTGGTGGAACGGACGCGGATCGGGGCGCTGGTGCGGGCCGGCGCCACCCATGCGCCGATGGTGGCGGCGCTCGGCGTCGACATCCGCGGGCTGTTCATGCTGGTCTTCGGCTTCGGGGCGATGCTGGCGGGCTTCGCCGGGGTGATGGCGGCGCCGGTGCTCTCGGTCGATCCGGGGATGGGGGATACGGTGCTGATCCTCGCCTTCGTTGTCATCACCATCGGCGGGATCGGCAGCGTGCGCGGGGCCTTCATCGCGGCGCTGCTGGTCGGGCTGATCGAGACGCTGGGGCGGTCGCTGCTGCCGGACCTGCTGCGGCTGGTGATGGCGGCCTCGCCGGCGCGCCAGGCCGGGGCGGCGCTCGGCTCCATGCTCGTCTACATCGCCATGGCGCTGATCCTGGCGGTGCGGCCGCGCGGGCTGTTTCCGGTGCGGGGCTGAATGCGCGCGGCGCTGGTCCTGCTGGCGGCGCTCGGGGCAGCGCCCTTCCTCGGCTTCGGCGAGAGCCATGCGCTGACGCTGCTGGCGCGGGTGATGATCCTGGCGATGGCGGCGGTCAGCCTGTGGCTCCTGGTCGGCGGCGCGGGGCTCGTCAGCCTCGGCCATGCGGCAATGGTCGGGATCGGGGCCTATGCCGTCGTCGTGCTCGACGATGCTCGCGTGACCGATGCCGCCGTCGTGGTGCCGGTGGCGATGGGGGCCGCAGGGCTCTTCGCGCTGGCGACGGGGGCGGTGGCGATCCGCACCAGCGGGGTGCATTTCATCATGATCACCCTGGCCTTCGGGCAGATGGCCTTCTTCACCGCCTCCTCGCTCGCCGCCTATGGGGGGGATGACGGCTACACCCTCTATGGGCGGACGACCGTGCTCGGGCATCGGTGGCTGGAGGACCGGATGGTGTTCCACTACCTCTGCCTTGCGGTGCTGGCACTGGCGCTGCTGGGCGGACAGGTGCTGCTCGGCTCGCGCTTCGGGCGGGTGCTGCGGGCGGCGCGGGAGAACCCGATGCGGGCGGAGGCGGTGGGGTTCTCGCCATACCCATACCGGCTGGTCGCTTATGCGGTGGCGGGCGCCGTAGCGGGGCTGGCCGGCGTGCTACTGGCCAATGCGGCGGAATTCGTGGCGCCCTCCTACCTCGCCTGGCAAAGGTCGGGGGACCTGCTCTTCATGGTGATCCTCGGCGGGCTCGGCTCCCTGCAAGGGGCGGTGCTCGGGGCGGTCGGCTTCGTGCTGCTGGAGGAGTGGCTGGGGCACCTCACCGAGCATTGGCGGCTGATCTTCGGGCCGCTGCTGGTGCTCTCGGTGCTGTTCCTGAAGGGGGGCCTGGTCGGGGCGCTGCGCCGTGGCTGAGGCGCTGCTGGCCGTCGCGGGGCTGCGCAAGCGCTTCGGCGGCCTGGCGGCGACGGACGACGTCTCCTTCGATGTCGCGGCCGGCGAGATCCATGCGGTCATCGGGCCGAACGGGGCGGGCAAGACGACGCTGATCCATCAGCTCTCCGGCACGCTGCGGCCGGATGCGGGGAGCATCCGCTTCGGCGGGCGCGAGATCGTGGGGATGGGCCTTGCGCGCAGGGCGCGGCTGGGGCTGGCGCGGAGCTTCCAGATCACCTCCGTATTGCCGGGCTTCTCGGCGCTGGAGAATGCGGCGCTGGCGGTGCAGGCGGGGAGCGGATCGTCCTTCCGCTTCTTCCGCGCCGCGGCCTCGGAGCGGGCGCTGAACGAGCGGGCGCTAGCGGCGCTGGAAGCCGTCGGCCTCGGGGCGCGGGCGGGGGTGCTGGCGGGGCGGCTGTCGCATGGGGAGAAGCGGCAGCTCGAGCTCGCCATCGCCCTGGCGATGCGGCCGCGGCTGCTGCTCCTGGACGAGCCGCTGGCGGGCGCCGGGCCGGAGGAGACGGAGCGGCTGATCGGCATCCTGCGCGGGTTGAAGAGCGCCTATGCGATCCTGCTGGTCGAGCACGACATGCAGGCGGTCTTCGCGCTAGCGGACCGGATCTCGGTGCTGGTCTACGGGCGGGTGATCGCCACCGACAGGCCGGAGGCGATCAGGGCGGATCCGGCGGTGCGTGCGGCCTATCTCGGCAAGGACGAGGCAGCGTGACCCTCGTCGTCGAGGCGCTGCGGGCTGGCTATGGCGAGAGCCAGGTGCTGCAGGGTATCTCCTTCACCATCGGCGCGGGCGAGGTGGTGACGCTGCTCGGGCGCAACGGGATGGGGAAGACGACGACGGTCCGTGCGGTGATGGGGTTGCTGCCGGGGCTCGGCGGGCGGGTGCTCGGTGGGCGGGCCGAGTGGGACGGGGTGGCGCTGGCGGGGCTGGCGCCGCACCGGATCGGGCGGCTGGGGCTGGGGCTGGTGCCGGAGGGGCGGCAGGTGTTCCCGCGGCTGACCGTCGAGGAGAACCTGACGGCGACCGCGCGGGCGGAGGGGGCGGCGCGGTGGAGCCTGGCCTCCGTCTATAGCCTCTTCCCGCGGCTCAAGGAGCGGCGGCGGAACATGGGCTCGCAGCTTTCGGGCGGCGAGCAGCAGATGCTGGCCGTCGGGCGGGCGCTGATGACCAATCCGCGGCTGCTGCTGCTCGACGAGGCGACGGAGGGCTTGGCGCCGCTGATCCGCGCCGAGATCTGGGCGGTGCTGGCGGCGCTGAAGGCGGAGGGGCAAGCTATCCTCCTCATCGACAAGGACCTAGCCGCGGTGATGCGGCTGGCGGACCGGCATGTGGTGGTCGAGAAGGGCCGTTCCGTATGGTCGGGGACGAGCGCGGAGCTGGCCGCGTCGCCCGAGCTGCGCGAGACTTACCTGCACCTGTGAGGAGGAGGCGAGAATGGAGATGCCGGCAATGACGGCGGGGATCACCCCGGCGGGCGAGGGCGAAGGGGGTGTCGCCTGGAACATCCTCGGGCAGACCTACAAGCCGATGCAGCATTCGGCGGCGTCCTTCGCCTTCCACACCTATTTTCCGGACAGGACCTTCGTGCCGCCGCATGTGCATACGCGGCAGGACGAGTTCATCTACGTGCTCGACGGACAATTCGAGCTGATGCTCGACGGGCAGACCGCCTTCGCCGGCAAGGGCGACCTGGTGCGGCTGCCGATGGGGCTGCCGCACGGCATCTTCAACAAGTCGGGCAGCCCGGTGACGGCGCTGTTCTGGGTGGCGCCGAGCCATGGGCTGTATGAGTTGTTCAGCCGCATCCACAATGTCGGCGATCCGGCGGAGGTGGTGCGGATCGCCGCGGAGTACCAGGTGGACTTCCTGCCGCCGCGGGGCTGAGGGCGGTCAGGGCGCCTCGCTCACCAGGTTCGATCGCGCCGGCTCCGCCCCCAGCATCGAGGCGGCGACCCCGCCGACCAGCAGCGCCAGCAGCCCGGCCGCGACGGCCAGGCGCCGGGTGCGGCGGTGTCGGCGGCGGCGGGCGGGGATGGGCACGACCTGGCCCTGCGGGGCGTCGTGCTCGAGGATGCGGCGGGCGCAGGTGAACCAAGCGTCGCCGCCGGGGAGCGACAGCGGCTGCTTCGGGTCGAAACCCGCCTCGGGCGGCTGGCCCGGCGCGATGCGGACGATAGACAAATGGCCGGGGAAGACCGCCGGGAAGCGAGCGCGTTCAAGCCGCTGGTGGAGCAGCGCCGCGGCGTCCGGCGGGCCGCCCTGGATTGCGATGCCGAAGCGCGGATGCACCAGCACCAGCGGCAGGACCTGGCCGCCGACGCGGCAGCGCGGCAGGGCGAGCCAGCCGGTGACGGGGTCGGGAGTGGGATCGGGCGACATCGTCTCCTGCGTGTCAGACCTTCGCTCGCAATAAATTAAGCGATCGCGGGGGGCGATGTCGCTGCATCGCACCATCAAAGCCGCGGGAGGGCTTACCGGCGCCGATGGGCGAAGGCGCCGAGCATGCGGCTGGGTTCATCCGTTCGCCATGCGCTGGCAAAGCTTGGGATGCCGGCGGCGATAGCCTCCGCGATCGGCAGGTCCTCCCAGCGGCGGATGAGGGCCTTCTGCAGGCGGAGCGCCTCGCGCCCGGCGGCGCCGAGCAGGGAAAGCCATTCCGCGAGCGAGGTGTCGAGGGCTTCATCCGGGCAGACGCGTTCGACGAGGCCCCAGGCGAGGGCGTCGGAGGCGGAGATGGTCTCGCCGAGCAGCAGCAGGCGGCGGGTGCGGCCCCAGCCGATGAGGCCGGGCAGTAGCGCCGCCTCCACCACCGAGGGGATGCCGACGCGGACTTCCGGCATGCCGAAGCGGGCACCCTCGGCGGCGAGGCGGAGGTCGCAGGCGGCGGCGAGTTCGAGGCCGGCGCCGAGCGTCCAGCCATTGACGCGGGCGATGACGGGGGCCGGGCAGGCGCGGACGGCGCGGCAGCAGTCATGAACCTGGGTGATGAAGGCTTCCGCCTCGGCCTCGGTTGCGATCGCGGCCATGGTGCCGATATCGGCGCCGCCGATGAAGGCCTTTGAGCCGGCGCCGGTCACCACCACGGCATGCAGGCCGTCGTCGCCGGAGAGGCTGGCCATGGCGGCGACGAAGTCGGCCATCAGTTCCGGGTTCAGCGTGTTCAACTTGGCCTGGTGGTCGATCACCAGATGGGCGACGCGGCCGGTCTCGGGCGATTCGCTGTGGGTGACGCGGATGGTGCCGGGCATCAGCGGGCGACCGCGAAGCCGGCGGTCTGGGCATAGCCGCGGGCGATGGCGGCGAGGTCTTCCATGGGGATCACATCCTCGATGCGGGTGAAGCCGCGGGGGGCGCGCTCGCAGACCACGTCGACCACGCGTTCCGGCCCGCCGCGGCGGTTGCTAGCGACGAGGGCGGCGGTCTTGGGGAGGCGGTCGGCCTCGTAGGCCTTGAGCGCGGCGGGGGCGGGGTGGGCGGCCAGCAGATCGGCGAGGGAGCGGGCATCGAGGATCGCCTGCGAGGCGCCGTTGGAGCCGACTGGGTACATCGGGTGGGCGGCATCGCCGAGGAGGGTGACGCGGCCCTGCGTCCAACAGGGCAGCGGGTCGCGGTCGCACATCGGGTATTCCAGGCGCGTGGGCGAGGCGCGGATCATCGCCTCGATGTCGAGGAAGGGCAGCTTCAGGCGGCGGGCGAGCGGGAGCACGTCCGCGAGGCGGCCGCGCCGGGACCAGTCCTCGCGGCGGGGCGGGGGCGTCTCGCCGCTGGCGGTGCGGGCGTAGATGACCCAGTTGGTGAGGCGGCGGTCCGGCCTGCTGCCGGGGCCGATCGGGTAGAAGACGAGCTTGGCCTTGAGGTCGCCGGCGATGAGCATGACGTCGCCGGTCTCGAAGGCGGGCCAGTCCAGGGCGCCGCGCCACATCTGGATGCCCTGCCAACGGATGCCGCCGTCATCGGGGTGCAGCAGGGCGCGGAGGGCGGAATGGATGCCGTCGGCGCCGACCAGCGCCGTGCCGCGCACGGGGCCGGAGGTGACATGCGCGGTGACGCCGGCTTCGTCCTGCTCGAGGCCGAGCAGGCGCTCGCCGGTGCGGAGCGCGCCGGCGGGCAGGCGCTCGGCGGCGGCGCGCCAGAGCAGGCCGTGCAGTCGGCCGCGATGGATGGAGAATTGCGGCATCGCGTGGCCGGCATGGAGGCCGCGCGGCTCCGACCACAGCGTCTGGCCGAGATGGTTGAGGTAGCGCAGCTCCCGCGTGCGGATGGCCGCCGCGTCGAGGGCGGGGAGCAGGCCGAGCTCCGCCAGCTCGGCGATGCCATGCGGCAGGGTGTTGATGCCGACGCCGAGCTCGCGCACCTCCTGCGCCGCCTCGAGGACGGTGCAGGGAATGCCGCGCCGGTGGAGCATCAGCGCGAGGGTGAGGCCGCCGACGCCGCCGCCTGCGATGAGGATCATCCCGGTCCCTCCCCTGCCCTGTGACGCGGCGAGGCTACTCCGCGGCGCGGGCGAGCGGCAATTGCGGGGCGTGGCTGCGCGGGCGGGCCTTCAGCTTGAGGTCGCGCAGGTCGGCCTGGTCGCGGGCGGCGTTGCGCAGCAGCGCGTCCTTGCCCCAGCGGTATTGCGGCGGGCAGGCGATGTCGGCGACGCCATAGGCCGCCGCCGCGCGGAGGGTGAAGCTGGGGTCGGTGAGATGCGGCCGGGCGAGCGCCACGAGATCGGCGCGGCCGGCGGCGAGGATGGTGTTCACCTGATCGGCGGTGGTGATGTTGCCGACGCACATGGTGGCGATGCCCGCCTCCTGCCGGATCATGTCCGACCAGGGGACCTGGTACATGCGGCCATAGACCGGGGCGGCGTCGTGCACGGTCTGGCCGGTCGAGACGTCGATCAGGTCGCAGCCGGCGGCGGCGAAGGCGCGGGCGATGGCGAGCGTGTCCTCGTCCGAGACGCCGCCATCGGCCCAGTCGGTCGCCGAGATGCGGACGGACATGGGCTTGTCCGCGGGCCAAAGGGCGCGGAGGGCGGCGAAGACCTCGAGCGGGTAGCGCAGGCGGTTCCCGATCGGGCCGCCATACTCATCGATGCGGCGGTTGGTCAGGGGGGAGAGGAAGCTCGCCAGCAGGTAGCCATGGGCGCAGTGCAGCTCCAGCATGTCGAAGCCGCAGCGGAGGCCGCGCTCGGCGGCGGCGAGGAAGTCGGCCTTTACCGCATCCATGTCCGCGCGGGTCATTGCGCGCGGGACCTGGTTGTCGGAGCGGTAGGGCATGGGGCTCGCCGAGAGGACGGGCCAGGCGCCCTCCTCGAGCGGGCGGTCCATCCCCTCCCACATCAGTTTGGTCGCGCCCTTGCGGCCGGCATGGCCGAGCTGGAGGGCGATCTTGGTTGGGCCATGCGCGTGGACGAAGGAGACGATGCGCGTCCAGGCCTCCTCATGCGCGTCGGTCCAGAGGCCGGCGCAGCCGGGGGTGATGCGGGACTCCGGCGAGGGGCAGGTCATCTCGGTGAAGATGAGGCCGGCGCCGCCGACGGCCCGCGCCCCGTAATGCATCAGGTGGAAGTCGGTGGGGAGGCCCTCCTCCGCGCTGTACATGCACATCGGCGAGACGACGGTGCGGTTCGGCAGCTCCATGCCGCGCAGGCGGAGGGGCTGGAACATGGGCGGCTTCGAGGGGTCGCCGCCCTCTTCCGCGGCGAAGACGGCCTGCGTCTCGGCAGTGAACTCCGGGGCGCGGAGGGCGAGGTTGTCCCAGGTGATGGCCTTGCTGCGGGTCATCAGGCCGAAGGCGAAGCGCGTCGGGTGCATGTCCCAGAAGCGCTTCACATGCTCGAACCAGACAAGGGAGACATCGGCGGCGTGCTGGGTCTTCTCCACATCCTCGCGGCGGCCATGCTCGAAGCGGGAGAGGGCGTCGGCCACGCTGCCGCCCTGCAGGAAGGTGCGGTGGAGGGCGATCGAATCCTCCATGGCGAGCTTGGTGCCGGAGCCGATGGAGAAATGCGCGCTGGCCTTGGCATCGCCGATGAGGACGAGGTTGCCGCGGGTCCAGCGGGCGCATTTCAGCGCCGGGAAGCGGCGCCAGGCGGAGCGGTTGGTGATGAGGCGGTGGCCGGCAAGCTCCTCGGCGAAAACCTCCTCCAGGAAGCGGGCGCTCTCCGCCTCGCCCATCGCCTCGAGGCCGGCGCGGGCGAAGGTTTCCGGGTCGGTCTCGAGGACCCAGGTGCTGGCATTCGCTTCGTACTGGTAGCAATGGGCGATGAAAATGCCCTCGGGCCGCTCCTTGAAGAAGAAGGTGAAGGCGTCGAAGGGGCGCGTCGAGCCCATCCAGGCGAAGCGGTTGGGGCGAAGGGTGACCTCCGGCTGGAAATGCTCGGCGAAGCGGGAGCGGATCGGGCTGTTGATGCCGTCGGCGGCGACGACGAGGTCGGCATCGGGGAAGTCCTCCGGCTGCGCCTCCTCGCCGAAGCGCAGCTCGACGCCGAGCTGGCGGGCGCGCTGCTGCAGAAGCAGCAGGAGGGTGCGGCGGGAGCAGCCGCAGAAGCCGTTGCCGCCGATGCGGTGCACCGCCCCCTTGGCGTGAATGGCGATGTCGTCCCAATAGGCGAAGCTCTCGGTGATGGCGCGGTAGCTCGGTGCGTCGGCGGCGGCGAAGGCGTCGAGCGTCGCGTCGCTGAAGACCACGCCGAAGCCGAAGGTATCGTCGGCGCGGTTGCGTTCCACCACGGTGATGCGCGCGCTGGGGAAGTCGCGCTGCATGAGGATGGCGAAATAGAGGCCGGCGGGGCCGCCGCCGATGATCGCGATGCGCATGATGGGGCCTCCGCTGGCCGGGATAGTTTAGGCTTCAACTATTTCCCGCCGCAACCGGAATTGGGCGTTGCGACATCTGGCGCCGATGTTTTAGGCTTCAAGCATCATGGATCATGGCGGCGCCGCATTGAGGGGTCTGCCTGCGCTCGTCACCGGCGGGGGCAGCGGGATCGGGCTGGCCTGCGCGCGGGCGCTGAGCGCGGCCGGGGCCGAGGTCACGGTGCTCGGGCGGCGCGAGGCGCCGTTGCGGGCGGCGGTGGAGGCGGGGGCGGCGCGGGGCTTCGTCGTGGCCGATGTCGCGGGAGAGTTGCCTCCCCTGCCCCGCTTCCCGCTGCTGGTGAATGCGGCGGGGGCGGCGGAGAGCGCGCCCTTCCTCAGGACCGACGATGCGCTCTGGGAGCGGATGCTGGGGGTCAACCTGCTCGGCGCCGCTTCCGTCATCCGCGGCGTGCTGCCGGGGATGATCGAGGCGGGGCATGGGCGGATCGTCAACATCGCCTCGACCGCAGCGGTGAAGGGCTACCCCTACGTCACAGCCTATGCGGCGGCGAAGCACGGGCTGCTCGGGCTGACGCGGGCGCTGGCGCTGGAAGTCGCTGGGCGCGGGGTGACGGTGAACTGCGTCTGCCCGGGCTTCACCGAGACGGAGATCGTGGCCGAGAGCGTCGCCCGCATCATGGCGAAGACCGGGCGCGGCGAGGCGGAGGCCCGGGCGGAGCTGACGCGGCACAATCCGCAGGGGCGGTACGTCCGGCCCGAGGAGGTGGCGGCGGCGGTGCTTTTCCTCTGCCTGCCGGAGGCGGCGGCGGTGAATGGCGTGGCGCTGCCGGTGGCGGGAGGCGAGGCGTGATGCTGCTCGATGCGGAGACGGCACTCGCCGATACGCCGCCGGGGCACAAGGACGAGCTGCGGCTCTGGCTGCGCCTGCTCACCTGCACCAACCTCATCGAGGCGGAAATCCGGCGGCGGCTGCGGGCGGAGTTCGACACGACGCTGCCGCGCTTCGACCTGCTGGCCCAGCTCGAGCGGCATCCGGGCGGGCTCACACTCGGCGACATCTCGCGGCGGATGATGGTCAGCAACGGCAACGTCACCGGGCTGGCGGCCAGGCTCGAGGAGGAGGGGCTGGTCGAGCGCCGGGTGAGTGCCACGGACCGGCGGGCGCAGAGCCTCAGGCTGACGGCCAAGGGGCGGCGGGAGTTCGCGCGGCAATCGGCGGCGCATGAGGGCTGGGTGGCGGAGCTGCTGGCGGGGCTCGGCGGCGGGGAGCGCGAGGCGCTGCATCGGCTGCTCGGGCGGACCAAGGCGAGCGTCAGGGCCGGGTTGCAGGAGGGTAGCGCATGATTCCTCTGGCCGAGTACCGGGCGGAGCATGTCCGGCTCGCGGTGGGGGGGGCGGTGGCGACGATCACCCTCGACCGGCCGGAGCGGAAGAACCCGCTGACCTTCGAGAGCTATGCCGAGCTGGGCGCGCTGTTCCGGGCGGCGGCGCGCGAGGAGCAGGTAAAGGTCTTCGTCCTTAGAGGCGCGGGGGGGAATTTCTGCTCGGGCGGCGACGTGCACGAGATCATCGGGCCGCTGCTGGAGCGCGACACCCGCGGGCTGATGCAGTTCACCGCCATGACCGGCGAGCTGGTGAAGGCGATGCGGGCCTGCCCGCAGCCGATCATCGCGGCCGTCGACGGCGTCGCGGCGGGGGCCGGGGCGATCCTCGCCATGAGCGCCGACCTGCGGCTGGCGACGCCCAGGGCGAAGGTCGCCTTCCTGTTCAACCGCGTGGGGCTCGCGGGTTGCGACATGGGGGCCTGCGCGATCCTGCCACGGATCATCGGCCAGGGGCGGGCGAGCGAGCTGCTCTATCTCGGGCGCAGCATGGGCGCGGATGAGGGGCTGGCCTGGGGCTTCTTCAACGCGGTGCATGCGCCGGAGGAGCTGGAGGGCAAGGCCGCCGCGCTGGCACGGGAGATCGCCGAGGGGCCGAGCTTCGGCCATGCCATGACCAAGCGCATGCTGCAGATGGAATGGGCGATGAGCGTCGAGCAGGCGATCGAGGCGGAGGCCGTCGCCCAGGCGCTCTGCATGACGACAGGGGATTTCCGCCGCGCCTATGAGGCTTTCGCGGCCAAGCAGCGCCCGGTCTTCAAGGGCGACTAGGGATACGCACGGCCGGCCGACTGCACTCCGGGATGGGAGGTTGCGATGGATGGCATGATGATGGAGACCGTCTCGGCGCATATCGACGGCTTCGCGCGGGAGCGCCTGCCGCCGCGGGACCAGTGGCCGGAATTCCGCTTCACCCTGCCGCAGCTGCGCTATCCGGCACGGCTCAATTGCGCGAGCGTGCTGCTCGAGCGGAACCTGGCGAGCCGGGCGGATCATCCGGCGCTGGTGACGCCGGCGGAGACGCTGACCTATGCGCAACTGGCGGAGCGGGTGAACCGCATCGCCAACGTCCTCGTCGACCGCACGGGGCTGGTGCCGGGCAACCGGGTGCTGCTGCGCGGCGCCAATACGGCCTGGATGGTCGCGGCCTATTTCGCGGTGCTAAAGGCGGGCGGCATCGTCGTCGCCACCATGCCGCTGCTCAGGGCGAAGGAGCTCGGGCAGATGCTGCGGAAGGCCAGGATCACCCACGCACTCTGCGACGTGCGGCTGCGCGATGCCCTGGCGGAGGCGGAGGCGCCGGACCTCCGGCATGTGCTGCACTGGGGGGATGGGGCGCTGGAAGGGCTCTGCGCGGCGGAGAGCGCGGAGTTCGCCGCCTGCGACACCGCCGCCGACGACATCTGCCTGATCGGCTTCACCTCGGGCACCACCGGGGAGCCGAAGGGCACGCTGCATTTCCACCGCGACATGCTGGCGATCTGCGATGCCTATGGGCGGGAGGTGCTCCGGCCGGAGCCCGCCGACGTCTTCATCGGCTCGCCGCCGCTGGCCTTCACCTTCGGGCTCGGCGGGCTGGTGCTGTTCCCGTTCAGCGTGGGGGCGACGGCGGTGCTGCTGGAGCGGGCCTCGCCGGATGACCTGCTGCCGGCGATCGCGCGACACCGGGCGACGGTCTGCTTCACCGCGCCGACGGCCTACCGAGCGATGGCGGCGAAGGCCAGCGATCATGACCTGTCCAGCTTGCGGAAATGCGTCTCGGCGGGGGAAGCCCTGCCGAAGCCGATCTTCGAGGCGTGGCGGGCGGCGACCGGGCTGCCGCTGATGGACGGGATCGGGGCGACCGAGATGCTGCACATCTTCATCGCCGCGCCCGAGGAGCGGATCCGGCCCGGCGCGACGGGGCTGCCGGTGCCGGGCTACGAGGCGAAGGTGATCGGGCCGGACGGGGCGGAGCTGCCGCGCGGCGAGCCGGGGCGGCTCGCGGTGCGGGGGCCGACGGGCTGCCGCTACCTCGACGACCCGCGGCAGGCCCGCTATGTCGAGGATGGCTGGAACATCACCGGCGACACCTACATCCAGGATGCGGACGGCTATTTCTGGTACCAGGCGCGCAGCGACGACATGATCATCTCGGCCGGGTACAACATCGCCGGGCCCGAGGTGGAGGCGGCGCTGCTGACGCATCCGATGGTGCGGGAATGCGGCGTGGTCGGCGTGCCGGACGACGAGCGCGGGATGGTGGTGAAGGCCTTCGTCGTGCTCGAGGACGGCGCGGCCGGGGATGCGGCGCTGGTCAGGGCGCTGCAGGACCATGTGAAGGCGGAAATCGCCCCCTACAAGTATCCGCGCCAGGTCGAGTTCGTCGGGCAGCTGCCGCGGACGGAAACCGGCAAGCTGCAACGCTTCGCCTTGCGCCAGGGAGTTGTCGCGTGAGCCTAGAGACCCTCCAGCCGCCCGGCTGGCCGCCACCGAAGGGCTATGCGAACGGCATGGCCGGGCGCGGGACGACCGTGCTGCTCGGCGGGCAGATCGGCTGGGACGCGGAGGGGCGCTTCGCCCAGGGCTTCGTCGGCCAGGTGGATCAGGCGCTGCGCAACATCCTCGCCGTGCTGGCCGAGGCCGGCGGCCGGCCCGAGCATATCGGCCGGATGACCTGGTACGTCACCGACATGGCGGAGTACCGGGACAGCCTGCGCGCGCTCGGGCCTGCCTATCGCGCCGTCATGGGCCGGCATTTCCCGGCGATGACGCTGGTGCAGGTGGTGGCGCTGGTGGAGCCGGAGGCGCGGGTCGAGATCGAGGCGACGGCGCTGATCCCGGACTGAGCGTGCATGGCCGGGCCTGGCCCGGCCATGACGGCGCTACATCGGGTTGATGCCGGTGGCCCCCTCGCCCGCATCCGGCATCGGGTCGGCCGGCATCATGCTGCTGGTGTCGTCCTTCCAGCTGCTCCGGCGCTTCATGGATTTGCGGGCGAGGTAGGCGCCGCCGATCGCGGCCGCGCCGACCCCGACGCCGGTGAGGAAGGCGAAGCTGGCGAAGATCATGCCGGTGGTGGTGGCAGCGGCTGCGGTGGTGGCGGCGGCGCGCATGAACATGGCTTGGGTCTCCGTGGTTCAGGTGAGAGGTGGGACCGCGAGGGCAGGTGGCAAGCGGCCGGGCTCGCGGCAGGTGAATCCCTCCCCTGCCCGGTCCGGGGCGTCGAGCGCCACGGCGAGCAACGCATGATGAGGCGAAAGGGCGCAGGCAGGTTCGGTCGCCGCCGCGTCGCCGGTCGGCGCGAAGGGTCGGGAGCGGGAGCCGCCCCGGCGCTGCTCGACCCTGGCACAGCTGCGGGGCCCCTGGCATCCAGCCGCGCCGTGGAGGCGGCGGCCGAAGCCCTCCGACCCGTCCCAGGCGGCGCGGACGTCGAAGCCGGGCAGGCTCTCGCCAATGGCGGAGTCTGGCGGGTCGCGTGGCAGCGGGACGCCCTAATCGATGACCGGGCAGCCGTGACGGCCAAGGCCGGGCGTCCCGCGGCGGGTCAGGCGGTGACGACGCCCTTGGCCGCCAGATCATCCAACAGGCCGGCGATGTCGGCCAGGATCTCGTCGCGCGGGGCCGAGAAGCGTGCGGCGAGGTCGTCGGCGATGGCGGCGAGGCTGCGCTGGCCGTCAAGCAGGCGAAGGATCTCGAGGGCGATCTCGTCCGGGACGAACATGCGCTCCGGGCCGAGGACGATCCATTGGGCGCGGGCCTTGTCCTCGCGGAGCTTCATGCCGCGGGCCAATTTCGGGATGCTGTCCGGCGTCATGGCCGGAACGCGCCCGGGGGCGGCAAGCCGGGCTCGACATAGGCGAAGTGGAGGGCATCGAGCTGGGCCCAGAGCAAGTCGCACTTGAAGCGGAGGGCGGCGAGGACCTGCTCCTGCTCGGCGCGGGTGCGGGCCTCGCGCTTCACATAGGACAGGGCGAAGTCGACATCCTGCGGGGCCTGGGTCAGGCGGGGGGTGAAATAGGCGAGCGTCTCCTGGGAGACGAAGTCGTAGCTGCGGAGCATGCCGGAGACGCGCTGGGAGATGATCGCCGGGGAGAACATCTCGGTCAGCGACGAGGCCACGGCTTCAAGCACGGAGCGCGTGCGGACGAAGTTGACATAGGCGTCGACGGCGAAGCGGGTGCCGGGCAGAAGGCCCTCCAGCGAGACGACGTAGCCGCGGTCGAGGCCGAGGCCGTCGGTCAGCTTCAGCCAGCGCTCGATGCCGCCGGGATGGGTGCCGTCGCCGTCGTGGTCGACGATGCGGCGGCGCCATTCGCGGCGGAGCTCGGGCGTCGGCAGGCGGGCCAGCAGCGAGGCATCCTTCGCCGGGATGCTGGCCTGGTAGTAGTACCGGTTCAGTGCCCAGGCCTGCACCTGGGCCTTGGTCAGCCGACCGCCATGCAGCAGGTGATGGAACGGGTGGTGGACGTGGTAGCGCTCGGCGCCGATCGCCTCCAGGCGGGCGTGCAGCTCCTCCGGCAGGAGCAGGGCGTCGGTCATGGGGTGACCTCCATGCCGTCCTCGGCGACCTCCCAACCGGCGGCCTGGACCGCGGCGCGCTCGGGGCTGTCGTCCAGCAGGACGGGGTTGGTGTTGTTCAGGTGGATGAGGATGCGGCGGCGGATGGCGAGGTCGCGGCAGGCGGCGAGGACGCCGTCGGGCCCGTCGATGCTCATATGGCCCATGCGGGCGCCGGTCTTGGGGCCGGCGCCGGCGGCGATCATCTCGTCGTCGCGCCAGAGGGTGCCGTCGATGAAGAGGCAGTCGGCGCCCCGGAGACGGTCGGCGAGCGCGGCTGTCATCGCGGCGCAGCCGGGGATGAAGTGGAGGCTGCGGCCATGCGCGGAGAGGCGGAGGCCGATGGTTTCGCCCTCATCGGCGCGGCCAGGGTCCCTGCCCTGCTCGGCGAAGAGCGGGATCTTGCCGGGGACGGCATAGGCCTCGACCGTGAGGCCCAGCGGGGCGCCATCCGCCCCGGTGAGCGGCATGGGCTCATCGAGCGGCAGCGAGCGGCGCGGGACGAGCTCGGGGTTCACCGCGAGGAAGATGGGGTTGGCGGCCAGCACATCGAGGGATTGCGGGGCGGCGTAGAGCGCGAAGGCGTGCCGCTCCCGCAGCGTCAGCAGGCCGGCGATGGTGTCGACCTCAGCGCCGGTCAGCACCACGGCGGCGATGGGGGAGTGGCGGATGGCGCCGCCGCTCGGGCGCGGGTGGAGGGCGGGCGTCGCCTGGAGCTGGGCGCGGAGGTCGGGCGAGGCGTTGACCAACACCCAGCGCTCGCCATCGGCCGTGACCGCCAGCGAGGCCTGGGTGCGGGGGCGCGCGGCGGGGTCGCCGGCGCGGGCACGGAGGCAGCCGGGGCCGGCGGAATTCCATTGCGGGAAGCCGCCGCCGGCCGCGGCGCCGAGGACGATGGCGCGGAGCATCCCCTCTTCTAGCGCCCGGGAGGCGTCGCCGTCACCTCGATGGCGGCGTACCAGGCGGCGAGGTTGGCGATGTCGGCCTCGCTGAGCGCTGCCGCCATGAGGTTCATCTGCTCATGCATCCGCACCTTGTCGCGGAAGGCGCGGAGCTGCTCGGCGAGATAGGCGGGATTCTGGCCGGCGAGGTTGGGCGCGTCCGGCTGCACGGCGATGCCGTCATTGCCGTGGCAGACGGCGCAGCGGCCGCCGGCCAGGCGACGGCCGGCGCGGGCGTCGCCTTCCTGTGCCAGGGCGGGGCTGGCCAGGACGAGGGCCAGCCCCAGGAGCGCCAGGCGCATCAGCGCCGGCGGTCGTAGGAGATGCGGTAGACCGCGCCGGCCATGTCGTCGGAGACCAGCAGGGAGCCGTCGCGCAGCATCGCCACGTCGACCGGGCGGCCGAGATACTCGTTGGTCTCGGCGTCGAGCCAGCCCTCGGCGAAGGGCTTGTGCTCGCGTACGGTGCCGTCCTGGTTGAGGAAGGTCACCATGATGCGGGCGCCGATCGGCGTAGTGCGGTTCCAGGAGCCGTGCTGGGCGCTGAAGATGGCGCCGCGATACTCCTCCGGGAACATCCGGCCCTCATAGAAGGTGAGGCCGAGATCGGCGGCGTGCGCCGCGGTCTCGACCACGGGCGGGACGGTCTCGGCCGGCGGCTGCGCGGTGCGGTACTCGTTGGTGCGGACGGTGCCGCCGCCATACCAGGGGAAGCCGAAATTCTGGTTGGCCGCGGTGATGCGGTTCAGCTCGCCCGGCGGGGTGTCGTCGCCCATGCCGTCCACCTGGTTGTCGGTGAACCACAGCTCGCTGGTGTTCGGGCGAAAGGCGATGCCGACGCTGTTGCGGATCCCCCGCGCATAGACCTCGCGGTTCTGGCCGTTGCGGTCCATCCGCACGATGCCGCCGATGCCGACCCGGTTGTAGAGCTCCATCTTCGCCGGCGCCGGCACGTTGAAGGGCTGGCCGAGCGAGATGTAGAGCTTGTTGTCGGGCCCAATGCGGCAGACGCGGGCGCCGTGGTTGAAGCTCTCCTCCGCGGCGGGGATCAGGCTGCCCTGCGGGACCACGATTTCGGCGGCGACATCCGGCGTCTCGTAGAAGAACTCGGCTGCGGGGAAGGAGATGACCCGGTTGTGCTCGACCACATGCAGGAAGCCGTCGGGCGAGAAGCAGAGGCCGTTCGGGACGCTGAACTGCACCGACGGGGCGAAGACCTTCACCTCATCCGCCACGCGGTCCCGGTCGCGGTCGGTGATGGCCCAGACGCGCTGCTTGCGCGTGCCGACGAAGACGACGCCGGAGGAGGGACCGACCGCGATGTGCCGGGCATCCGGCACGACGGCGTAGAGCTCGATGCGGAAGCCGTCCGGCATGCGGATGGATTCGAGGTTGCGGCGCAGCGCGTCGGCGCGGCGACCGTCCTGCGGGACCGTCTCGATCTGCATCGAGGTGCCGGTCATCTGGAACTGGCCGAGGCGGTCGAGGTTGCTTTGGCCGGCATTGGGCACGGCGCCGGCAGGCGGCGGACGGACGGCCGGGTTGGTCTCGCCGGGGACGGCGCCGCCGGTATTGGTCGTCGCCCGGCCCGGCTGCGCCTGGTTCTGCTGGGCCATGGCTGGTGCGGCCACGGCAATGGCGGCTCCGAGCAGGATGGCAAAGTGCTTCATGGGTCCCCTCTCCGCTTCCGCCCTGGGTGGCGGTTCGCTCGGCGAGAGCATGCGCGGACAAGCGGCGGCGGCGGGATGACATGGGCGTGACCGGCTTCTCGCGACAACGCCGTGCAGGGGCTGCCCCGGCACGGCGTTGCGGAATGCGAACGGATCAGCCGATGTCGGCGCAGGCGTAGCAGTTGATTTCGAGGGCGAGAGAGATCTCGGTCACCCGCGGCTTCTTCCAGGCCATGATATCCTCCGTACGAAATGGTCGCGCGGGGATTGTGAGGCGGCGGCGCTCATCGGGCAAGCTTGAAGAGCGCGGCCGCCATCCCCAGAAAGCGCGCAGCGTCGTGAGGCAAGGAGCAGGGCATGAGCTACAGGGTCGCGGTCGTCGGCGCCACGGGAGCGGTGGGGCGCGAGATGCTGAAGACCCTGGCGGAGCGGGACTTCCCCGTCCGCGAGGTGGTGGCACTGGCCTCGGCGCGGTCGGTGGGGGCGGAGGTCTCCTTCGGCGAGAAATCGGTGCTGAAGGTGCGGAGCCTCGACAGCTTCGACTTCAAGGGGACGGATCTCGCGCTGTTCTCGCCGGGGGCGGCGATCTCGGCGGTGCATGCGCCGCGGGCGGCCGCCGCCGGATGTCTGGTGATCGACAACACCAGCCGCTTCCGGATGGAGCACGATGTGCCGCTGGTGGTGCCGGAGGTCAATCCGCAGGCGCTGAAGCGGCTGGGCAAGCGGGGCATCATTGCCAACCCGAACTGCTCGACCATCCAGATGGTGGTGGCGCTGAAGCCGCTGCACGACATCGCGCGCATCAGGCGCGTCGTCGTCTCGACCTACCAGTCGGTGAGCGGCGCGGGTAAGGAGGGGATGGACGAGCTCTTCAACCAGACCCGCGCCATCTACGTGAACGATGCGACGGTGCCGGAGCAGTTCCCCAAGACGATCGCCTTCAACGTCATCCCGCATATCGACGTCTTCCAGGAGGACGGCGAGACGAAGGAGGAGTGGAAGATGGCCGTGGAGACGCGGAAGATCCTCGACCCCGACATCGCCGTCATCGCCACCTGCGTCCGCGTGCCGGTCTTCGTCGGCCATGCCGAGGCGTTGCATGTGGAGTTCGAGGCGCCGATCACCGTCGAGCAGGCGATCGAAGCGCTGCGCGACGCGCCGGGGTTGCAGCTCGTCGACAAGCGCGAGGACGGCGGGTATGTGACGCCGGTCGACGCGGCGGGCGAGGATGCGGTCTTCGTCAGCCGGCTGCGGCGCGACCCGACGGTGCCGCATGGGCTCGCCTTCTGGTGCGTCGCCGACAACCTGCGCAAGGGTGCGGCGCTGAATGCGGTGCAGATCGCCGAGCTCGCCGTCGAGCAGGGGCTGGTCGGGGCGCGGCGCCAGGGGATCGGCGCCGCGTAGCTTGCTTCAGTTCACTGGGTCGAGGACGACGACCGGGATCTCCCGGTCAGTCTTCTTCGCGTAGTCGGCATAGGGCGGCCAGAAGGTCAGGGCCAGATCCCAGAGACGGGCGCGCTCCTCGCCGGAGACGGTGCGGGCGCGGACGCGCCGGTGCTCCGTGCCGACCTGGATCTCGGCCTCCGGATGGGCGAGCAGGTTCTTGTACCAGCCGGGGTGGTCCGGCGCGCCGCCCTTGGAGGCGACGATGACGTAGCCATCGCCCGCGCGGCCGTAGAAGAGCGGGAAGATGAAGCGCTCGCCCGACCTGCGGCCGATGGTCGTCAGCAGCAGCGAAGGGACGGTCATCTCGGCATAGCCGGGGGGCGTGACCGTGTACATGTGACCGTCGGTGCCGCCGCTTGAGAGGTAGCGGTTGATGTGCTCCAGCATCCATCCCGGAAGGTTGGGGGCGATCTTGGCGTCGGGCATCGTCTCGGCTCTCCGCTGCGGGAGGGCCAAGGCTAGCACCGTCCTCCGCGCTTCGGCTAATGCGCGTTGAGGGCGCGGACCAGGGCGGCCTTGTCCATCGTGGAGCGGCCAGGGATGTTGCGGCGCCGGGCCTCGGCCAGCAGCGCCGCCTTGCTCTGGCCGCTGTCCTGCTCGCGGGCCTTGGTGTGCCGGAGGTTGCGGCGGTTGCGCGCCGGGGTCTCGTCGCGCGAGGCGCCGGCCTCGTGCAGGGCGATGGCGACGGCCTGGCGCTGGGAGCGGACGGGGGCGCCGCGGCTCGTCTCCAGCTCGCCTTCCTTGAACTCGCGCATGACCCGCTCGATCGTCTCGCGCTGGGGCTTCGACTGTTTCGCCATGGCCCGGGCCTCCTATTGCATGGCGTCGAGAAGGGATTGGCAGGCCTCGGCGCAGGCGTCGCAGGCCTCGGCGCAGATGCGGCAGTGGGCGTGCATCTCGGCATGCTCGCGGCATTCGTCGCCGCAGGCGCCGCAGGCGATGATGCAGGCCTCGAGCGCGGCCTCCGTCAGGGCGCGGTTCGGCTTGGTCAGGCGGGAGACGATGCGGCCGGTCGCGGTGCAGATGTCCGAGCAGTCGAGGTCGAGGCGGATGCAGTAGAGCAGCTTCGCTGGGTCCTTCTCGGACATGCAGGCATCGGCGCAGCTCGTGCAGGTCTGGGCGCAGTCATAGCAGGCGGCGATGCAGCGCTCGATCGCCGCCATCGCCGAGGGCTGGTGGGGCTGGCTGCGGAGCATTTCCGGAAGATGATCCATGGTGGCGCGCCTCGTCCTGATGATGGGCCGGCAACGCGGCGTGGCGCCGCCCCGTTCATTTCGCGCTGGCGCCGGGCCTCTGGTTTCCGGCAAGCTTGCGCGAGTGCAGGGTCGGAACGGTACGAGGCGGTCATGGAAGGATCGGTGCGGCGGGGCTTCCAGCCTTTGGTTCCGGAACCGCCGGACCTGATGGCGTTGCACCGCCACGGGCTCGAGATGATGGCGGCGACGCACCGGCTGGCGCTCGGCTGGCTGCAAAGCGCGGCCGCGCAGCAGGCGGCGGTCAGCCGGCGCACCTTCGAGGAGATGAACGAGGCGGCGCGGCGGGTGGCCGCGGCCGATGCCGGATCCGCCCAGGCGGCGGCGATGCTCGCCATGCTGGACCAGGCCCGGCAACTCGGCCTGGAGACGGCCGAGGAGCTGGCCCAGCTGATGGAGCGCGTGCAGGGCGAGGCGCTCGACCTGATGGGCCGGGCGATGCGGGTGGAGGGGGAGTAGCCCCCTTCCCGCTCAGCGCCCGGTGAAGCTCGGCTTCCGTTTCTCCAACATGGCGCTCACCGCCTCCTTGTGGTCCTCGGTGCTGTGGGCGAGGGCCTGGAAGGCGGCCGACATCTCGAGCAGCGTCGAGAGGCGGGTGTGCTGGCCCTCGCGCAGCAGGCGCTTCGTCATCCGCACCATCTCGGGCGGGTTGGCGGCGATGCGGCCGGCGAGCGCCTGGGCGGCCTCCATCAGCCCCTCATGTGGGACGACGCGGGAGACGAGGCGGACCTCCTTCGCCTCCTGCGCCGTCAGCAGGTCGCCGGTGAAGCTCATCTCGCAGGCGACGGACATGCCGACGACGCGCGGCAGCAGCCAGGCGCCGCCATCGCCCGGGACGATGCCGACCTTGACGAAGCTCTCGGCGAAGCTCGCCTTCTCGGAGGCGATGCGCATGTCGCACATGCAGGCGACATCGAGGCCCAATCCGATGGCAGGCCCGTTCACCGCGGCGATGGTCGGCGCGTCGCAGTCGTAGAGGGCGTTCGCCATGGCCTGGACGCCGCGGCGGTAATTCTCGCGGAGGTCGGCGTGGCTGCCCTCGATGATCCCCCGCCGGTCGCGCATCGCCTTTAGGTCGCCGCCAGCGCAGAAGGCGGTGCCGGCGCCGGTGAGGATGACGGCGCGCACCGAGCGGTCGCGGTTGACGCGGTGGACGGCCGCGACCACCGCATCGCAATCGGCGAAGGTGGAGATGGCGTTGCGGCGCTCGGGTGCGTTGAGGGTGAGGGTGACGACCGGGCCGTCCTGCTCATAGGTGACGTAGTCGCTCATGCGGCGGGTTCCTCGTCGCGGCTGGTGAGGTCGGCCCATAGGTTGGCGCCGCCGCGGGCGAGCGCGGCGTCGCCGATGCGGCGGGCCCAGAGCCGCTCCGGCCCCGCGCCGTCGCGCCAGGCCCAGATGCGGCGGGTGAAGAGATGGAGCGGGTGGTCGTCGGTGAAGCCGATGGCGGCATGGACCTGGTGGACGATCTCGGCGCCCGTGCCGCCCGCCTCGCCGGCGACCACCTTGGCGGCGGCGATCTCGAATTCGGCGCCGGCGAGGCCGCGGCGATCGGCGGCGCGGCCGGCATTGGCGACGGCGACGCCGGCCGCCGCCACTTCCCCGGCGCAGCGGGCCAGCAGCTGCTGCACGGCCTGGAAGCCGCCGATGGCGCGGCCGAATTGGCGGCGGGTATTGGCGTAGTCGACGGTCATCGCCAGCACCGTCTCGAGCGCGCCAGCGATGCGGGCGGCGTTCAGCAGGGCGCCGGCCAGCAGGGCCGCGTCGGGGCCATAGGCGGCGGGGAAGCGGCCCTCGGCCAGGGGCGCCCCGAGGATGGGCCGGTCGGCCGGCTCGCGGGCGATGAGGCCCCTGCCCTGCCGCCACTCGGCCGGGGCGTGGAGCGCGGCCTCGCCGCCCGGGGCGAGGGCGAGATGGGCGGCGCGGCGGCCCCAGGCCACGGCCTCGCCGGGCAGGCCGAGGGCGATGAAGCCGGTGGGCGGCGTGATGCCGGCGCCGGCGAGCAGGGCGGCGGCGGCCATGCTCTCGCCGAGCGGGATGGGCGCGGCATGGCGGCCGAGGGCCTGCCAGAGCGCCACGGCATCGCCCCAGCCGAGGCCGGTGCCGCCCATCCCCTCGGGGACCAGGGCGAGGGGCAGGCCGAGGGCTTCGGCCTCCGCCCAGAGCGCCTCGGGCCAGGTGCCGGCCTCGGCGGCGCGGAGGGTGGCGGGCTCGGCGCGGTCGGCGAGCAGGCGGTCCACCTGCTCGACCAGCATGTCGCGGATGTCGCTCATGTCAGCGGAGCCCCAGCTGGCGGGCGATGATGCCGCGCAGGATCTCGCGGGTGCCGCCGCGCAAGCTGTAGCTTCGGGCGACCATGGTCATCAGGCCGAGCATCTCGATCACCTGCGGCGGCGTGCGGGCAGGGTCGACCAGGCCGCGGATGGCCTCCGGCAGGGCCTGCTCGTAGTCATTGCCGGCATCCTTGACGAGGGCGGCCTCGCGGGCGGGCGTCTGCCCATCCTCCAGCATGCCGGCCACGGAGAGGGACATCTGGCGGAGGGTGGCGGCGCGGGCGAGCAGCCGCCCGACCGCCTCCGGCGCGGCGGGCTCGGCGCGGAGGTCGTCGAGCGCCGCGGTCAGCAGCGGGAGGGAGGACAGGTAGCGCTCCGGCCCGGCGCGCTCGAAGGCGAGCTCGGCGGTCGCCTGTTCCCAGCCATTGCCCTCCTGGCCGACCAGCATGCTGTCGGGGACGAAGACGTCGTCGAAGGTGATCTCGTTGAAGCCGTCCTGCCCGGCGAGGTCGAGGATCGGACGGACGGCGAGGCCGGAGGAGCGGAGATCGACCAGGAACTGGCTGAGGCCCTGATGCTTCGCCTTGGGGTCCGGCGCCGGGGCGGTGCGCAGCAGGGCGATCATGAAGTCGCAGCGATGGGCGCTGCTGGTCCAGACCTTGCGACCATTAACCTTCCAGCCGCCGAGGACCTTCTCGGCCTTGGTGCGGAGGCTGGCGAGGTCGGAGCCGCTGTCGGGCTCGGAGAGGCCTATGGCGAAGGCCAGCTCGCCGCGGATGATGCGGGGGAGGAACTCCCGCCGCTGCTCCTCGGTGCCGAGGCGGAGAATGAGGGGGCCGGATTGCCGGTCGCCGATCCAATGGGCGCCGACGGGGGCGCCGACGGCCAGCATCTCCTCCAGCACGACGTAGCGTTCGAGGGCGGTGCGCTCCCCTCCCCCATAGGCGCTGGGCCAGGTCATGCCGATCCAGCCGCGCTTACCGACCTCGCGGGAGAAGTCGCGGTCGAAGCCCATCCAGGAATAGGCGGGGACCATGGGGGGCCAGTCGCGCCCGGCCTCGGCGAGGAAGGCGCGGAGCTCGGCGCGGAGGGTGGGCGCCTCCGCGGGCGTGTCCCGGAGCGGGAATTGCAGGCTGGGCATGGACGTTCTCCCTTCCCCGATTGGTGCCCCGGATCGGGCGCGGGCGCTACCCCCTCTCGACAGCCAGGGATGGCGGGGGTTTGCTGGCGCGCAAGGGAGGACGCGCGTCCATGGACAAGTTCGGGATCGGGCAGCCGGTGCGGCGGAAGGAAGATGTGCGGCTGCTGACCGGGCGGGGGACCTATACGGCCGATATCAGCCGGCCCGGGGAGGTCCATGCCTATGTGCTTCGCTCGCCGCATGCGCATGCTCGGATCGTCTCGGTCGATACGGTGGAGGCGTGGTCGGCGCCGGGCGTGCTTGCGGTGCTCACGGGCATGGACGCCGCGAAGGATGGCATCGGGCATTTCCCGGTGATGGTGGAGGTGCCGGGCAAGGGCGGGACCAAGCTGTTCCCGACGCCGCGGGAGATCCTGCAGACGCGGAAGGTGCGCTTCGTCGGCGACCCGGTGGCGCTCGTGGTCGCGGAGACGCGGCAGCAGGCGCAGGACGCGGCCGAGCTGATCGAGGCGGAGTACGACATCCTGCCGAGCGTCACCGAGACGGGCGCGGCGCTGGAGCCGGGGGCGCCGCTGCTCTGGGAGGAGAATGGCAGCAATCTCTGCGTGCTCTGGGACAGCGGGCGGGAGGCGCAGGCCGAGGCGGGGCTGGCGCGGGCGGCGCGGGTGGTCTCGATCGAGCTGGTGAACAACCGCCTGGTCGGCAATCCGATGGAGCCGCGGGTCGCCATCGGCGAGTATGACGCGGCGACGGGGCGGTACACGCTGCACTCGCCGACCCAGGGCGTGATGCGCGTGCAGGACGGGCTGGCGCGGCTGATCCTGAATGTGCCGAAGGAGCAGGTCCGGGTCGTCTCGCCCGATGTCGGCGGCGGCTTCGGGCTGCGCGGGAAGATCCATCCGGAGAGCGGGATGGTGCTCTGGGCGGCCAGGCGGGTCGGGCTGCCGGTGAAGTGGGTGAGCGACCGGAGCGAGACCTTCCTCTGCGACCCGCATGGGCGCGACCATGTGACGCGGGCGCGTATGGGCTTCGATGCGGAGGGGCGGATCACCGGCGTCGCCATCCGCACCTTCGCGGCGATGGGCGCCTATCTGCAGGATTTCGGGCCAAGGGTGCCGACCGTCGCGGGGGCGCGGATCATGGGCACGGTCTACGACATCCAGGCGCTGAATGCGCAGGTGAGCTGCGTCTTCACCAACACCTCGCCGACCGATGCCTATCGCGGGGCGGGGCGGCCGGAACAGGCCTATGTGCTGGAGCGGCTGCTCGACTTGGGCGCGGCGGAGCTCGGGATCGGGCGGGAGGAGATCCGGCGGCGGAACTACATCCGGCCGGAGCAGATCCCCTACGTGAACGTCGTCGGCAATGCGATCGACAGCGGGCTCTTCGCCGAGACCCAGGCGCGGGCCATGGCGCTCGCGGATTGGGACGGCTTCCCGACGCGGCGGGCGCAGGCGTGGGCGCGTGGCCGGCTGCGCGGGATCGGGCTCGGCTATTTCATCGAGGCCTCGGGCGGGCAGCCGAGCGAATGGGCGCGGGTGTGCTTCCAACCGGATGGAACGGTCGCCGTCACCGTCGGCACCTTCAGCCACGGGCAGGGGCATGAGACGGCCTATGCGCAGGTGCTGCACGACCGGCTCGGCGTCGATTTCGACCGGGTGCGGCTGGTACAGGGCGACACCGATGTCGTCGAGGCGGGCAACGGGACCGGCGGGTCGCGCAGCTCGCAGATGGGCGGCGTCGCCGTCGCGCGGGCGGCGGAGCTGGTGGTGGCCAAGGGGCGGCGGCTGGCGGCGCATCTGCTCGAGGCGGCCGTCGACGACGTGGAGTTCGAGGGCGGCGTCTTCCGCGTCGCCGGCACCGACCTCCGCGTCGGCTGGGACCGGGTCTACGAGCTCGCGCAGGACCCGCCGGAGGGCGAGGCGCCGGGGCTCGACGAGCAGCTGCTCTACACGCGCAACACCGAATGCAACTTCCCCAATGGCTGCCATGTGGCTGAGGTGGAGATCGACCCGGAGACCGGGCAGGTCTCGCTCGCGCGTTACGCCGCCGTCGACGATGTGGGCAATGTCATCAACCCGATGCTGGTGCATGGCCAGTCGCATGGCGGGATCATGAGCGGGGTCGGCCAGGCGCTGCTCGAGCACGCGGTCTACGACCGGGAGAGCGGGCAGTTCCTGACGGCGAGCTTCCAGGACTACTGCATGCCGCGTGCCTCCGACGCGCCGGATTTCGAGCTCGGCTTCCATGTGGTGCCCTGCCCGAACAACGACCTCGGGGTGAAGGGCGCGGGCGAAGGCGGGTCCTGCGGGGCGCCGCCCGCGATCGTCTCGGCGGTCTGCGATGCCCTCGGCATCGGGCATATCGACATGCCGGTGACGGCGGAGAAGGTGTGGCGCGTGCTGCAGGGGCAGAAGGTGGCGGCATGACTCAGCGCTTGATTCCGGCGGCCTTCATCCGGGGCGGGTCCTCGAAGGGCGTCTTCTTCCATGCGCGGGACCTGCCGGCGGAGCGGCCTGCGCTCGACCCGATCCTCCTCGCGGTGCTCGGCAGCCCCGACCCCTATGGGCGGCAGCTCGACGGGATGGGGGGCGGCATCTCATCGCTCTCCAAGGCCGTCATCATCGGGCCGCCGACGCATCTGGAGGCGGATGTGGACTACACCTTCGCCCAGGTCGCCGTGGACCGGCCGGCGGTGGACTGGAAGGGGAATTGCGGGAACCTGTCAGCCGCGGTCGGACCCTTCGCCGTCGATGAGGGGCTGCTGGTGCGCGCCGCGGATGGCGAGGCGCTGGTGCGCATCCACCAGGTGAACACGCGGAAGGTCATCCATGCCCGCTTTCCGGTGCGCGACGGCCGCGCCGAGGTGCGGGGCGACTTCGCCATCGCCGGCGTCGCCGGGACCGGGGCGCGGATCAGGCTCGACTTCCTGGCGCCGGGCGGGACGCAGACCGCAGGCCTGTTTCCGACGGGGCGCGTCGCCGACGTGCTGGAGGTCGAGGGCTTCGGCTCGGTCCGGGCGACGCTGATCGATGCGGGCAACCCGGCCGCCTTCATCGATGCGCGGGATGTCGGGATGACGGGCGGCGAGAGCCCGGAGGAGATCGAGGCGCGGGCCGACCTCATGGCGCTGCTCGACCGCATCCGGCGGGTGGCGGGGGTGGCGATGGGCCTCGCCGCGGCGCCGGAGGGGGTGGGGCTGGCGGCGCCGCGCATCGCCCTCGTCGCCGGGCCGCAGCCGGCGTGCACGCTGGACGGAGCGGTGCTCGACCCCGGCTCGCATGACGTGACGGTGCGGATGCTGTCGATGGAGCGGCCGCACCGGGCGGTGCCGATGACCGGCGCGATGGCGCTGGCCGTCGCCTGCCGGGTGGAGGGGAGCATCCCCCATGCGCTGGCCGGGCGCGGCGAGCGGCCGGTGGAGACCCGGGTGGCGCATCCCTCGGGGATGCTGACCGTGGGGGCCGAGGTGGAGCGGCGGCCCGAGGGGTGGCATGCGGAGAGTGCCGTCGTCTTCCGCACCCAGCGGCGGCTGATGCAGGGGGCGGTCGCGGTTCCCGGCTAACCGAGCAGCTTCGGCAGGCTTCCCGCCAGCAGCGCCGCGCCGGAGGCCGCCAGCAGGGCGAGCACGATCCGCTGGAAGCCGACATCGCCCAGCCGGCGATAGGCGGCAGCGCCGAGCAGCGCCGTGGCGATGACGATCGGCAGCATCACCGGGAACAGCCAGGCCGCGCGGGCGGAGACGGTGCCGGTCAGCAGATAGCCGGCCATCGTTGCGACATGCATCGTCAGGAAGACGAGCTGGAAGACGCCCCGCTGCGTCGCCCGGTCCCAGCCGCGGAGGACGCACCAGAGGGTCGGGATCGGCCCGGGCAGGCCGCCGAGCCCGCCCATCACCCCTCCGAGGAAGCCGGCGACGCCGTCCGCGGCGGGCCCGCCATAGGTGACGCGGGGCAGCCGTGCGGCCAGCAGCATGGCCGGGCACCAGAGGATCAGCAGCGCGCCTAGCCCGGCCTGGAAGAGGCGCGGGTCGACCATCGGCAGCAGAAGCACGCCGACCGGCACGCCGGGCAGCCCGCCCAGGATGAAGGGGATGGCGCGGGGGATGGCGGAGAGCTTCAGCAGGCGCAGGCCCATGGCCTGGCCAACCAGCGAGCAGAAGACGACGAGCGGGCCGGCGACCGCAGGCTCCAGCGACCAGGACCAGAAGGCCATCGCCACCAGGCCGAAGGCAAAGCCGGAGACGCCCTGGATGAAGCCGGCCAACGCGCCGCCGAGCACCACGATGGCTATCCCGAATGTCACGCCGCCGTCCCCGGACAGGTCAGGGGCGGGTTTTCGCCCGGGGCGGCGGGGGATACAACCGGGGCAAGCACCATCAAGGGAAACGCCATGCGCCGCTTCCGTGTCGGCTACCTCTCCCACCTGCCGCACCAGGCCTTTCTCGAAACCGCCGCCGGCTGCGCGGCGCTGGAGCTGGTGCGGATCCCGCTCGACCAGCCGGAGGAGGATGTGCTGGCGGCGCTGGCCGGGATGGACGGGTATTACTGCATGGCCTCGCGGGATGAGCTGCCGCTGCGCTTCCATGTCACCGATGAGCTGCTGGCGGCGCTGCCGCGGCTGCTGATGGTCGGCAGCACGGGGGCGGGCTACGACACGGTCGACTCCGCCGCCTGCACGCGGGCGGGGGTGCTGCTGGTCAACCAGGCGGGCGGCAATGCGGAGGGAGTCGCGGAGCACGCGGTCGGCATGATGCTGGCGCTGCTGAAGCGCATGCCGGAGGCGCAGGCGGCGATGCGGACCGGGCGGGCGCAGAGGCGCGAGGCGCTGATGGGGCGGGAACTGCGCGGGCGCACGGTCGGGCTGGTCGGCATCGGCCATGTCGGGACGCGGGTCGCCGAGATCGTCCGGCTCGCCTTCGGCTGCACGGTGCTGGCCTGCGACCCCTATCTCGATGCGGAGACGGTCGCGGCACGGGGCGCGAGGAAGGTGGCGATGGAGGAGCTGCTCGCGGAGAGCGACGTCGTCAGCCTGCACCTGCCGCTCTCGGGCGAAAGCCGGGGGTTAATGGATGCCGGAAGCTTCGCGCGCATGAAGCGGGGCGCCATCTTCGTCACCACGGCGCGCGGGCATATCCATGACGAGCCGGCCCTCGCCGAGGCGCTGGCCTCCGGGCACCTGGCCGGTGCCGGTCTCGATGTCTGGGCGCAGGAGCCGCCGCCGCCCTCGCATCCGCTGCTGCAGATGGATAATGTCATCCTCACCCAGCACACCGCGGGCGTCACGCAGGAGAGCCGGGCGAACATCACCCGCATCGCGGCGCTCGCCTTCGCCGATGCGGCCGAGGGGCGCCTGCCGCCGCGGGTCATCAATCCGGATGTGGTGCCGCGCTACCTGGAGCGGCGGGCGCAGGTCTTCGGCGGCGAGGGAGGGCGGTGATGATCGATCTTGTCATCAGCGGGGATTGCGTCGTCACCCCGCATGCGGTCGGCGCAGCGGATGTGGCGATCGGGGGCGGCAAGGTCGTCGCCGTGGCCGAGCGGGGCGGCTTTCCGGTGCCGGAGGGAGTGAGGGTCGTCGATGCCACGGGCAAGATCGTCATGCCGGGCGGGATCGACCCGCATACCCATTGCCTCTGGCCGGTGGTGGTGCCGGATGGGGCGCCGACTCTGACCCAGGGACCCTCGGTCGTTGGCAAGGCCGCGCTGTTCGGCGGGACGACGACGATCATCGACTTCACCCGCTGGATGCACGGCAAGACCGTCCACGGCGCGATCGAGGAGCGGATGGCGGCCTGGCGCGCGGATGGCTGCGCCTGCGACTGGGCGCTGCACACGATGGTGGAGGGCGACCTGCCGCCCGAGGTGCCTGGGCAGCTCGCCGAGGCGATCGAGGCGGGGCATGCGACGGTGAAGATCTTCACCACCGACATCACCCCGAGCCGCAAGGGGCGGATGGTCGATTTCGGCGACATTTGGGAGGTCTTCCAGGTGCTCGCGCGGAAGGGTGGGCTCGGCGTCATCCATGCCGAGGACAACGACATCGTCATGCACATGTACGCGAAGCTCTTCCGCGAGGGCCGCGCGGGCTTCGAGAACATGGCGGAGGTGCACAACACGCTGTCGGAGGACCTCTCCTTCCGCCGCGTGCTGCGGCTGGCGGAGAAGGTGCCGGGGACGGCGCTCTACATGCTGCACGTCTCCGCCGCCGACGGCGTGCGGGCGATCCGTGAGGCGCGGGCGCGCGACCAGCCGGCCTATGGCGAGAGCCTGCACCAGTACATGCTCTACACGCAGGAGGACTACCGGCGGCCGAACGGGCAGATGTACCACACCTATCCCTCGCTGAAGTCGCAGGCGGACCAGGACGAGCTGTGGCGCGGGGCGATGGACGGGACGATCAGCTGCATCGCCACCGACGAGCTCTGCTGCTCGCTGGCGGTGAAGACGCAAGGGCGGCGGATCGACGACACCACCGGTGGCAATTCGGGCGTCGAGCCGCGGGTGGCGGTGATGTATTCGGAGATGGTGGGCAAGCGCGGCTTCTCGCTTCGGCAGTTCGTCGATGCCGTCTCGACCAATGCGGCGCGGATCATGGGGATGTATCCGCGCAAGGGAGCGATCGCGCCCGGGGCGGATGCCGACATTTGCATCCTCGACTCGGCGCTGCGGCGCGAGGTCCGGGCCGAGGCGATGCATGAGAGCGACTACTCGCCCTGGGAGGGTCGCCAGGTGGATGCCTGGCCGGCCATGACCATCCTGCGCGGCAAGATCGTCGTCGAGGGCGAGCGCTGGCTGGGCGACGACCGGGGCGGCGAATGGATCCCGCGCCGCATTCCCGAGGAGATCAGGGCCGGCGCCGCGCTGTGACGCCGCCGGAACTGCGTGACCTGGTGGCGGATGCGCTGGCGCTGTGGGAGGTGCCGGGGCGTGTCGCCATCGCCGAGGGGGGCGTGGCTCTGGAGGCGCACGGGCTGCGCGTCACGGCGGCGGCCGGGGAGGATGCGCCGATCCGCTGGTGGATCGAGCGGGCGGGGCAGCGGCGGCCATGCACCTCTGTCTCCGGGCTGCTGCGCGGGCTGCGCAATGCGGTCGGCGCCGGCGAGGGCGAGGCGCGCCGGCTGCGCGTGGCCGGGGCGTGATCCCGGTCTCCGTCGTCACCGGCTTCCTCGGGGCGGGGAAGACGACGCTGCTGCGGCAGGTGCTGCGCGACCCGGCCTGGGCGGACAGCGCCGTGATCGTCAACGAGTTCGGCGAGGTGGCGCTCGACCATGAGCTGCTGGCGGCGAGCGAGGAGGTGCTGGTCAATGTCTCGACCGGCTGCCTCTGTTGCCTGGTGCGGACCGATCTCGGCACGACGCTGATGGACCTCGCCCGGCGCCGGGCGGCAGGGGAGGTCCCGGCCTATCGGCGCGTGCTGGTGGAGACCTCGGGCCTCGCCGATCCGGCGCCGATCCTGCACGCGCTGATGACGGAGGCGCCGGTCGCCGAGACGCATCGGCTGCAGGCGTTGGTGACGCTGGTGGATGCGCTGGTCGGGCCGGCGGTGCTGGAGCGGCATCCGGAGGCGCGGCGGCAGGTGATGCTGGCGGACCGGGTGCTGGTGACGAAGCCCGATCTCGGCGATGCGGCGGCGGTGGAGCGGGCGGTGCATGGGTTGCAGCCGGGCCTCCCGCTGCGGGCGGCGGCGCGTGGGGCGGTGGAGCCGGGCTGGCTCTTCGCACCGGGCGATCCGGCGGTGCCGAAGGATGCTCAGGCCGTGCACAGCAAGGGCGTCGGCAGCATCGTCATCGAGCGGGAGGCGCCGGTGCCGGCGCTGGCGCTCACCCTCTGGATGCAGGCGCTGGCGGAGCATTCAGGAGCGAAGCTGCTGCGGCTGAAGGGGCTGGTGGCGCTGGCGGAGGAGCCGGCGCGGCCGATGGTGGTGCATGCCATCCAACATGTGGTGCATCCGCCGGAATGGCTGCCGGCCTGGCCCGGCGGCGACAGGCGGACGCGCGTCGTCCTGATCGGCCAGGGCATTCCGCAGCATTTTCCGGCGCGGCTGCTGGCGGCGATCGAGGCGGAGGTCAGCGCGGCGCGGCCGTGACCTCCGCCTCCCAGGCGAAGGCGCCTCGGCGGGCGACGGCGCAGGCGGCAGGCAACGGTTCGTCGGAGCGGCAGGCCAGGCTTTCCGGGTCGGCTTCGGCCCGCCTGCGTTCCGGGCCGGCGCCCCGGCCGGGACCCCTGCCCACCTCGCCGCTGTCCGGCCGCAAGCGGCTGCCGCAATCAAACCGGCTGCGATACCTGCATGGATGCGGCGACGGCCGGCCGGCAGCCACAACCGGTGGTCGACAAAGAGCCCTGATAATTCGTATATGACAATAGTCAGGTGAAGGACGAAGCCAGGCAGGGAGGCCCGCATGTCGATCGTACGCCCCTATACCGAGGAAGAGGTCGCCGGCATCCTGAAGAAGAGCGAGGATGTCGCAGTCCAGGGACAGGGTGCCGCGACGGGACATGCGGAAGGCCTGCACGAGCTCCGGGCAGTCGGCCGCAACCGGCAGAGCACCACGGTGACGGCGCTGCTGAACCGGGCGACTTGGCAGCACAAGACGACCGTCAGCGCCTTCGACGGCTCCCAGGTGGAGGCGGTGACGCGGGCGCTCAACAGCGGCGCGGGCCAGGCGACGCTCACCTACCTCAACAATGACGTCGTGGCCTTTGTCTTCGCCACGATCATCCTCAACCCGGCCAACCTTGCCATGAAATACGTCCGGGCGGAGACCTCCTTCCTGGAAGGGATGCGGATCACCGAGAATTTCGGCATCAGCACAGGTACGGTCGGGGCGGTGTCGATGAAGCTGATCCGCGTCGACAGGAACAGCATCCATATCCGGACCGCCTTTCCGCTGCTGAACGCGGCGGCGAGCACCTGCGAGATCACCTACAGCAACGGAGTGGACCAGCGGCAGACGCTGCCTGCCTGAGCCTGCCGCCTTGCTCCCTCCCCTTCCCCGGTGGTCAAGTGCGGGGAAGCGGGAGGGATGGGATGGTCGATCCGCGAGGATTGTTCGGGCTGGAAGGCTCGGTCGCCCTGGTGACGGGCGCCTCGGGGGCGCTCGGGGCGCATTTCGCCCGGGTGCTGCATGGGGCGGGGGCGCGGGTGGCGCTGGCCGCGCGGCGGGTGGAGGCGCTGGAGGCACTGGCCGGGGAGCTCGGCGCCCGAGCGGTCGCGGTGCCGCTCGACGTCGCAAGGCCTGACAGCATCGCCGCCTGCTTCGATGCGGCCGAGCGGGCCTTCGGCCTGGCGCCGGATGTGGTCGTCAACAATGCGGGGATCGCGGTCTCGAAGCCGGCCCTGCAGCAGACGCCGGAGGATTGGGACGGCGTGCTCGACGTCAACCTGCGCGGCTGCTTCCTCGTCGCGACCGAGGCGGGGCGCCGGCTCGTTGCGGCGGCGCGCGGCGGGGCGATCGTCAACATCGCGTCCATCGGGGGCTTGCGCATCCTGCAGGGCGTCGTCGGCTATACCGCCTCCAAGGCGGGGCTGGTGCAGATGACGAAGCAGCTCGCCGTCGAATGGGCCCGGTACGGCATCCGGGTGAACGCGCTGTGCCCCGGCTATGTCGAGACGCCGATCAACCGGGCATTCTTCGCCTCAGAGGCGGGCCAGGCGGTGGTGAAGCGGGTGCCGCAGAGGCGGCTCGGCGCGCCGGAGGACCTTACCGGCCCGCTTCTCCTGCTCGCCTCGAAGGCGGGGGCCCATATGACGGGCGCCGCGCTGGTCGTCGATGGCGGGCATTCGGTCAACGCTCTGTAGGATCAGCCAAGATGGATTTCAGCCTGTCTCCCGAGGTCGAGGCGACCCGCGCGCGCATTCGCGAATTCGTCGAGCAGCGGATCATCCCGCTGGAGGCCGACCCGGCCAGCTACGACGAGCACGAGAACATCGCCCGGCCGTTGCTGGAGCGGCTCAGGGCGCAGGCGAAGGCCGAAGGGCTCTGGGCGCTCGGCATGCCCAGGGAGCGGGGCGGCGGCGGCTTCCCAATGGTGGCGCTGGCGGCCTTCTATGAGGAGATGAACCGCAGCATCTTCGGCCCCGTCGTCTTCCATGGCGCCGCACCCGATGACGGCAACATGCGCGTGCTGAACATGGTGGGGACGGAGGCGCAGAAGGAGCGCTGGCTGCAGCCCATCATCGACGGCCGCGTGCAGTCGAGCTTCGCCATGACCGAGCCGGACGGCTGCGGCAGCGACCCCTCCATGACCTATACGAAGGCCGAGCGGCGCGGGAACGACCGTTGGGTCATCACCGGGCGGAAGCACTACATCACCGGCGCCGAGACCGCGAAGCACTTCATCCTGATGGCACGGACCTCGGATGATGACCGCACCGGGCTCACCGCCTTCCTCTTCCATGCCGACCAGCCGGGATGGCGGATCCTGCGGCGCATCCCGATCATGGGGCCGGAGGAGCATGGCGGGCATTGCGAGCTGGAATTCGACGGGCTCGAAGTGGCTGACGAGAACGTGCTGATGGGGGTCGGCGACGGGCTGCGGGTGACGCAGATCCGCCTCGGGCCGGCGCGCCTCACCCATTGCATGCGCTGGTCGGGGATGGGGCGGCGCGCACTCGAGATCGCCATGGCACATATCGAGCAGCGCAGCAGCTTCGGCACCAGGCTCGTCGAGAAGGAGGCGGTCCAGCAGCTCGTCGGCCAGGCGGCGATGGAGCTCGACATCGGCCGGCTCCTGACCATGCGGGCGGCCTGGCTACTCGACCAGGGCAGCCTGGCGCGCAAGGAGGTCTCGATGGCGAAGGTCGTCGTCGCCGACGCGCTGCACAAGGCGGTCGACACCTCGCTGCAGCTGCTCGGGGCGCGCGGGTACTCGAAGGATACCCCGGTCGAGTGGATGTACCGCTATGCGCGGCAGGCGCGGCTCGTCGACGGGGCGAGCGAGGTGCACCGGATGGTGCTGGCGAACTTCCTGAGGCGGCAGGGCAAGGACTTCTTCAAGTGGGGGGCCGATCGTGGATGACGGCGACCTGCCGAGGCTGGCGGCCAACCATGTCCCACTCTCGCCCATCTCCTTCCTGCTGCGGGCGGCGCGGGTCTATCCCGGGAGGGTGGCCGTCATCCATGGGCGGCGGCGGACGACCTATGCGGAGATGGCGGCGCGGTGCCGGCGGCTGGCCTCGGCGCTGAGGCGGGCGGGGATCGGCACGGGGGATGTCGTCGCGGTGCTGGCGCCGAACACGCCGGAGATGCTGGAGGCGCATTACGGCGTGCCTATGGCGGGCGCGGTGCTGCTGACGATCAACATCCGGCTGGATGCGGCGGCGATCGGCTTCATCCTGCGGCATGCGGGGGCGAAGCTGCTGCTGGTGGACCGGGAGTCCACCAGGGTGGCGCGAGGGGCGGTGCCGGAGGGCATGACCGTCGTCGACATCGCCGACAGCGAGGCGCCGGAGGGCGAGGCCCTGGGCGCGGTGGAGTACGAGGCCTTCCTTGGGACCGGGGATGCGGCGGAGCCGATCCGGATGCCGGAGGATGAGTGGGAGGCGATCAGCCTGTCCTACACCTCGGGCACGACGGGCAACCCGAAGGGCGTCGTCGCACATCATCGTGGCGCCTATCTCAATGCGGCGGCCAATGCCCTGGCCTTCGAGCTCACGCCGCGGAGCGTCTATCTCTGGACGCTGCCGATGTTCCACTGCAACGGCTGGACCTATACCTGGGCCGTCACCTTGCAGGGCGGCACGCATGTCTGCCTCCGCAGGGTCGAGCCGGGGGCGATCTTCGCCGCCATCGCCGAGCATGGCGTGACCCATATGTGCGCGGCGCCCGTGGTGCTGACCATGCTGATCCATGCGCCGGAGGCGGCGAAGCGGGCGCTGCAGGGAAAGGTCGCGATCGCCACGGGCGGCGCGGCGCCGCCCTCCCCCGTCATCGCCGGGATGGAGGGGATGGGCTTCTCGGTCACGCATCTCTACGGGCTGACGGAGTGCTACGGGCCGGCGACCATCTGCCTGTGGCAGCCGGGGCTGGAGGACATGCCGCTCGGCGAGAAGGCCGCCTTCATGGCGCGGCAGGGCGTCAACCACCCGATGCTGGAGGAGGCGGCGGTGATCGACCCTGCCTCGATGCGGCCGGTGCCGGCGGATGGCAGCACGCTCGGCGAGGTGATGCTGCGCGGCAACACGGTGATGAAGGGCTACCTGCGCAACCCAGAGGCCAACAGCGAGGCCTTCGCCGGCGGGTGGTTCCATACCGGCGATCTCGGCGTGATGCATGCCGACGGCTATATCGAGGTGAAGGACCGGGCCAAGGACATCGTCATCTCCGGCGGCGAGAACATCTCGACGCTGGAGGTGGAGGAGGTGCTCTACGCCCATCCCGCCATCATGGAGGCGGCCGTCGTCGCCGCGCCCGACCCGAAATGGGGCGAGGTGCCGCATGCCTTCGTCACGCCGCGGCCGGGCGTCGCGCCGCCCTCGGAGGCGGAGGTGATCGCCTGGTGCCGCGAGAGGCTGGCACATTTCAAATGCCCCAAGCGGGTGAGCTTCGGGCCGCTGCCGAAGACCTCGACGGGCAAAATCCAGAAATTCGAACTGCGCGGCCGGCTGCGGGGCGTGTAGCCTTCCCGGAACAACCGGGAGGACACGCCCATGACCATCCTGCGGAGGGGGCTGCTCGCGGCCCCTGCCCTGCTCGCCCCTCTGCCCGCCTTCAGGGCGCGGGCGGAGACCTGGCCGGACCGGCCGGTGCGCATCCTGGTGCCCTACACCCCGGGCGCCATCAACGACACGCTGGCGCGGCTGGTCGGCGAGCGGATGATGGATGCGGTCGGGCAGCTCGGCGTCGTCGAGAACCGGCCGGGGGCGAGCGGCTCGCTCGCCATCGCGGCGACCGCGCAGGCGGCGGACAACTACACCATCTGCGTCGCCAATACGGCGAACCTCACCATGAACCCCTTCCTCTTCGCCAATACCGGCTACGACCCGACCAAGGACATCGCGCCGCTCTGCGTCACGACCCGGCTGATGAACTGCCTGGCGGTGCGGACGGAGAGCGGGATCGGCTCGCTGGCCGAGCTGATGGCGAGGGCCAAGGCGCAGCCAGGGAAGCTGAGCTATGCGAGCTCCGGCGCCGGCAGCAGCCCGCATCTGGCGGCGGAGCTGTTCCGCGTGCAGGCGGGGATCGAGCTGGTGCACGTGCCCTATCGCGGCAGCGCGCCGGGCATCGCCGACCTGCTTGGCGGGCGCGTCGACATGACGATCGACAACCTGCCGAACGTGCTGCCGCATGTGCAGGGCGGGCGGCTGAAGGCGCTCGCCGTGACGGGAAGCGAGCGGGACCCGACCCTGCCGGACGTGCCGACCTTCGCCGAGGCCGGGCTGCCGGGCTACGAGGTCTATGTGTGGTTCGGCTTCATCGGGCCTGCGGCGATGCCGCAGGCGGTCAGGGACCGGCTCTCGGCAGCGATCATCGGCATCGTGCAGGGGGCGGAGACGGCGGAGAAGATCCGCCGGGCGGGGGCCACGGTCTGGGTGCAGGATCAGGCGCAGATGGCGGCGCTGATCCGGAGCGAGCTTGGGAAGTGGGGCGGGGTGATCCGGGCGGCGAATCTGCGCCTGGAATAGGCTGGCCGGCGGGCCGCGTCAGGCGATCTCGCGGATCAGCTTGGCGCGAAGCGCGCGGGCGATGTCGCGGCGGTCCTCGGCCGTCACCACGAATGCGCCGGGGCCGCCGATGACCTCGCGGCGGTAGGTCTCGGCCAGCGGCTCGCCGGCGCGGGTGACCTGGCCGGCGGCGGCGACGGCGAGCGCGTTCACGGTGATGCCGGCCGCGGCGGCGGCGTCGCGGGCGGTCGCGGCGGGGATGTGCGAACGGAGGTCGGGCCCGTCGCCCGAGAGGTCGATGACGCGCTCGGCGGCCTGGAAGGGCGCCGCGGCGATCAGGCGGGTGCAGTGAGCGAGCGCGTCGCCGATGGCGTTCCAGCTCTGCGGGCTGCGGGGGGCGCGGAGGATGGCCTCGGCGAGGGCGATGGCCGAGGGGCCGTCGGCGAGGCGCATCCACTCCACCACCGTTGCGGCGCCGGCGGGCGAGCCCCACTCCACCATGGCGACGGCGATGGCGCCGCGCGGCTTGCCGCGGATGGCGGCGAGGACGGCCGGATGGGTCAGCGCCTCGGCATAGCCCTCGCGCTGGAGCTGGAACTCGTCGGGGTCGATGGAGCCGGAGGCGTCGACGGCGAGCGCGAGAAGGAGGTCGACCTCCGAGGGCTGGGCGACGGCGGGGGAGGCGGCGAGGCTGGCGAGGAGGTGGCGGCGGCGCATCGAGGCTCCTTGCAGGGAAGGATCGGGGCCCGCATCCTCGGCGGGAGGATTGGGAGGGAAGCGATGCCGAGCCTGACGGTCAATGGGCATGAGATGGCCTATGCGGAGGCCGGGAGCGGCACGCCGGTGGTGCTGGTGCACGGTTCGCTCAACGACTACCGCTACTGGGCGCCCCAGATGGAGCCGTTCGGGGCGCGCTTCCGCACCCTCGCGCCGAGCCTCCGGCACTACTGGCCGGAGCGGTGGGACGGCGTCGGCGAGACCTTCAAGATCGACCGGCATGTCGAGGACGTGGCGGGGTTCATCAGGGCGCTCGGCGCGGGGAAGGTGGACCTGGTCGGGCATTCGCGGGGCGGGCACATCGCCTTCCGCGTGGCGGAGCGGCATCCCGGGCTGGTCGGGCGGCTGGTGCTGGCGGAGCCGGGGGGCGAGCTGGATGAGAGCCTCGGCGGCGCGCCGGGCGGGGCGGGCAAGCAGGCGGCCGCCTTCGCCGCAGCGGCCGAACTGCTGAAGGCCGGCGACACCGAGGGGGCGATGCGGCGCTTCGCCGAGCATACCGGCGGGCCGGGGGCCTGGGAGCGGCGCAGCGCGGCCCGCAAGGCGATGAACCTCGACAACGCGCAGACGCTGCTCGGGCAGATCGACGAGCGGCGGCGCCCCTTCGGGCGGGCGGCGGCGGAGGCGATCCGCCTGCCCACCCTGCTGGTGAACGGGGCGCAGACGCAGCCGCAGTTCATTGCCATCATCGAGGCGCTGGAGCGGGTGATGGCGGATGCGCGGCGGGTGGTCATCCCCGATGCGGCGCATGGGATGAGCAGCGACAACCCGGCCGCCTTCAACGCCGCGGTGCTGGATTTCCTCGGCCAGCCGGCGGTGTCCTAGGGGGCGCCGAGCAGGGGAGGAAGGATCATGGCGGAAGCGCCCGTCCTGCTCGCGCGTGATGGCCGCGGCATCGTCACTGCGACGCTCAACCGGCCGCATCGGGGCAATGCCTATGATGCCGCTCTGCTGACCGGGCTGACCAAGGCGCTGGAGGCGCTGGCCGGGGACCAGGAGGTCCGGGCGCTTGTGCTGCGTGGTGCGGGGCGTCATTTCGCGGCCGGGGCGGATCTCGGCTGGCTGGCCGAGGTAGCCGGCTACCCGCCGGAGGCGGCCTTCCAGGCCTCGCTGGCGACGACGCGGGCCATGCACCTGCTCAACGAGTTCCCGCGCCCGACCCTCGCCCTGGTGCAGGGGGCGGCCTTCGGCGGCGGCTGCGGCTTGGTCTGCTGCGTCGACGTGGCGCTCGCGGTGCCCGAGGCGGTCTTCGGCCTGACCGAGGTGCGGGTCGGCGTCGCCCCGACGCCGATCTCCCCGCAGATGGTCCAGGCCATGGGGCTGCGGCAGGCGCGACGCTACGCCGTCACCGGCGAGCGGTTCGACGCCGCCGAGGCGCTCAGGATCGGCCTGGTGCACGAGGTGGTGGCGGCGGAGGCAATCGAGGCGCGGCTGGAGGCGATCCTCGGCGAGGTGCTGCGGGCGGCGCCCGGGGCGGCGGCGGTGGCGAAGAGCAGCCTGCTCGGCGCCAGCGGGGCGACGCTCGATGCGCGGACGATGGCGCTGCTGGCGCATGAGGGCTGGGTTCAGCGCGCCTCGGCCGAGGGGCGGGAGGGGCTTGCGGCGTTCCGCGAGAAGCGTCTCCCGGACTGGGCGCGATCCGCCGGGATCGTATAGTGTGTACCGGATGACTGGCGCAATCGTCCGATGACTGTCATCGAAGCTTCATCCAACGGCAATCGCTTCGTCTTATGGGGACACTAGGAAGGCGCCGCCACCGGGGCCACAGAGTCCCGGCGAACCAACCGTGGAGAGACCCTCGTGCAACGTCGCCAACTCCTGGCCACGGCCAGCCTGCTCGCCGCCGGCACCGCTTTCGGCGGCCGCGCCCTTGCCCAGGGTGGCCAAATCACCGGCGCCGGGGCAACCTTCCCCAACCCGGTCTACCAGAAATGGGCCGAGGCGGCGCGCGGCGCGACCGGCATCACGGTGAACTACCAGTCGGTCGGCTCGGGCGCGGGCATCAACCAGATCCGCAACCGTACTGTGGATTTCGGCGCCTCCGACGCACCGCTGACCTCGCAGCAGCTGACGGAAGCGAACCTGCTCCAGTTCCCCTCCGTGATGGGCAGCCTCGTCGCCATCGTGAACATCCCGGGCCTTGAGGACGGGCAGCTCAAGCTGACCGGCGAGCTGCTGGCCGACATCTATCTCGGCAAGATCATCAAGTGGAACGACTCGAAGCTGGTCGAGCTGAACCGCGACGTCACCCTGCCGAACCTTGCCATCGCGCCGGTCTACCGGGCCGATGGCTCGGGCACGACCTTTGTCTGGGTCTCCTACCTCTCGGCGGTGTCGCCGGAATGGAAGGAGAAGGTGGGCATCGGCACCTCCGTCCGCTTCCCCTCCGGCACCGGGGCGCGCGGCAATGAGGGCGTGGCCGGCACGGTGAAGAACATCCGCGGCGCCATCGGCTATGTCGAGAACGCCTATGCGGTCTCGAACAAGCTGATCACCACCCAGATCCGCAACAAGGCCGGGCAGTTCGTGAAGCCGACGCAGGAGGCCTTCATCGCCGCGGCGCAGAGTGCCGACTGGGATGCGCCGGGCATGGCCGCCAGCCTGATCGACCAGAACGGCGCCACCTCCTGGCCGATCGTCTCGCCGACCTTCATCCTGCTGCCGAAGAACCCGGCCGATGCGGAGCGCAGCCGCAACGTGATGAAGTTCTTCGATTGGGCTTACGGCAATGGCGGGCAGCTGGCCTCCCAGCTCGACTACATCCCGCTGCCGAAGCCGGTACAGGACAAGATCCGCGCCGCCTGGAAGTCCGAGATCAAGGTGAACGGCCAGCCGGTCTGGAACGGCTGACCCGGGACCATCGGAGGAGCGGCGCGTGTCGCAGGCCAGCACTATGACGACGGGCGTGCGGCGGGCTTCGGCTGCGCGCCGGGGCAATCTCGGCGACGCGCTTTTCGCGGCGGCCTGCCAGGCAGCGGGCGCCTTCGTGCTGCTGCTGCTCGGCGGCATCATAGTCGAGCTCTTCATCGGTGGGCTGCCGGCCTTCCGGGCCTTCGGCCTGCCCTTCCTCTGGTCGACGGAATGGGACCCGGTGGCCGAGGTCTTCGGGGCCGGCGTCTCCATCTACGGCACCGTGGTGACGGCGGTGCTGGCGATCCTGCTGGCCGTGCCGCTCGCCTTCGGCGTCGCCTTTACGCTCACCGAGCTGGCACCCGTATGGCTGCGGCGGCCGGTGGGCACGGCGGTGGAGCTGCTGGCGGCCGTGCCGTCCATCATCTACGGCATGTGGGGCTTCTTCGTCATCGCGCCGCTGATGGCGCAGCATGTCCAGCCGGCGCTGATCGACAGCCTCGGCGAGCTGCCGGGCATCGGCTTCCTGTTCCAGGGGCCGCCCTTCGGCACGGGCATCCTGACCGCGGCGCTCATCCTCGCCATCATGATCCTGCCCTTCATCGCGGCGACCATGCGGGACGTCTTCGAGCAGGTGCCACCCGTCTTCAAGGAGAGCGCCTACGGCCTCGGCTGCACCACCTGGGAGGTGATGCGGGGCGTCGTGCTGCCCTACACGCGCATCTCGGTCGCGGGCGGCGTCATGCTGGGGCTCGGCCGCGCGCTCGGGGAGACGATGGCCGTCACCTTCGTCATCGGCAACGCGAACCGCATCACGACGACGCTGTTCGGGCCGGGCAACACCATCGCCTCGGTGGTGGCGCTGGAGTTCGGCGAGAGCGAGACGGGAAGCCTGAAGCTGTCGGCGCTGCTGGCGCTCGGCTTCATCCTCTTCGTGCTCTCCTTCATCGTGCTGGCCACCTCGCGCTTCCTGCTGCGCTCCCGGTTGAAGGGCTGATCCGATGAGCGCCACGGCACATCCCGCGCTGACCCCGGTCAAGGATGCCGGCGCGGCAGCCCGGCTCGGCCGGCGGCGGAAGCGCACCGACCTCGTCATCCGCAGCCTCTCGCTGGTGGCGACGGGGATTGGGCTCCTCTTCCTCGCCTCGATCCTGGTGACGCTTTTCGTCAAGGGCTTCGGGGCGATGAACCTCTCGGTCTTTACCGAGGTGACGAAGGCGCCGGGCTCGGAGGGCGGGCTGCTCAACGCCATCGTCGGCAGCCTCATCCAGGTGGTGCTGGCGACGCTGGTCGGCACGCCGATCGGCATGCTGGTCGGCACCTATCTCGCCGAGTACGCCCGGGGCTCGCGCTTCGGCGACGTTGTGCGCTTCGTCTCTGACATCCTGCTATCGGCGCCCTCGATCCTGATCGGCCTTTTCGTCTACCAGCTGCTGGTGCTGCCCTTCGGCGGCTTTTCGGGCTGGGCGGGCGTCGCGGCGCTGGCCATCATCATCATCCCGATCGTAGTGCGGACGACGGAAGACATGCTCACCCTCGTCCCCAACACGCTGCGCGAGGCGGTGATCGGGCTCGGCGCGCCGAAATGGAAGATGATCGTGCTGGTGAGCTGGCGCTCGGCGATCTCGGGCATCATCACCGGCGTGCTGCTCGGCATCGCCCGCATCGCGGGCGAGACGGCGCCGCTGCTCTTCACCAGCCTCGGCAACAACGCCTGGTCGACCAACCTCGCGGCGCCGATGCCGAGCCTGCCGATCACCATCTACTCCTATGCCGGCTCGCCCTTCCAGGACTGGATCGAGCTGGCCTGGGCCGGCGCCCTGATCATCACCCTCGCCGTGCTGCTGCTGAATATCGGCGCGCGCAGCCTGCTGCGCAGCGGCAAGTGAAGGAGTCCCAATCTATGAGCCAGTCCGCGATGGACGACAAGATCGCCGCCCGGCCGAATATCGGCGCCATGCAGGCACGCTCCGACGCCGCGCTGAACGGGGCGAAGCTGGCGATCAGGGAGCTCGACTTCTACTACGGTGCGCACAGGGCACTGAAGGGGATCGGCCTCGACATCCCGGCGCGGCAGGTGACGGGCATGATCGGCCCCTCGGGCTGCGGCAAGTCGACGCTGCTGCGGGTGCTGAACCGGATGTACAGCCTCTATCCCGGGCAGCGGGCGGAGGGGCAGGTGCTGCTCGACGGCGAGAACATCATCGACGGCAGCGTCGACCTGAACGCGCTGCGCTCGAAGATCGGCATGGTGTTCCAGAAGCCCACCCCCTTCCCGATGACCATCTACGAGAACATCGCCTTCGGCGTCCGGCTGCACGAGCAGCTGAACAAGGCGCAGATGGACGAGCGGGTGGAGTGGGCGCTGACGCGGGCGGCGCTCTGGTCGGAGGCGAAGGACCGGCTCAACACCTCGGCCATGGGCATGTCGGGTGGGCAGCAGCAGCGGCTCTGCATCGCGCGCACCATCGCGGTGCGGCCGGAGGTGATTCTGTTCGACGAGCCGACTTCGGCCCTCGACCCGATCTCGACCCTCAAGATCGAGGAGCTGATCGACGAGCTGAAGCGCGACTTCACCATCGCGATCGTCACCCACAACATGCAGCAGGCCGCGCGCTGCGCCGACCAGGTGGCCTTCTTCTACCTGGGCGAGCTGATCGAGGTGGCGCCGGCGGGGCAGCTCTTTACCGCGCCGAAGCATCCGAAGACGCAGGAATACATCACCGGCCGGTTCGGCTGAGGCGGAGGCGGAGGCGGTGAAGATGGAACCGATGGCCGAGCATACCGTGCGCGCCTATGGCGAGGAGCTGCAGCGGCTGCGCGACATGATCGCCCGCATGGGCGGCCTCGCCGAGCGGCAGGTGGCGGATGCCGTAGCCTCGCTGGTGCGGCGCGACTCCGACCTCGCCACCGAGGTGGTGGGGCGCGACGGCGCGATCGATGCGCTGGAGCGGGAGGTCGAGAATTTCTGCATCCGCATCTTGGCGCTGCGCCAGCCGGTGGGGCAGGACCTGCGGCTGGTCATCGCCTGCCTCAAGATCAGCCATGGGCTGGAGCGTATCGGCGACTACGCGCGCAACGCGGCGAAGCGCAGCATCGTCCTCGCCCAGCAGCCGACGGTCGGCAGCCTCAATGGCTTCAACCGCATGGCCGTGCTGGTGCAGGAGAACCTGAAGGGCGCGATCGACGCCCTGGTGAATGACGACGCCGCGCGCGCCGACGAGGTCTGGGAGGCGGACGAGCCGGTCGACCAGGTCTATAACGGCATCTTCCGCGAGATGCTGACGCATATGATGGAGGATCCCCGCAACATCACCGCGGCGACCCACCTCCTCTTCGTCGCCAAGAACCTCGAGCGCATCGGGGACCATGCGACGAACATCGCCGAGACGGTGCATTATGCGGTGAGCGGCGAGAACCTGCCGGATGAGCGGCCGAAGGGCGACGGCTCCGCCTATGCCGTGGTCCGGCCGCCAGGCTGAGGGAGGAACAGGTCTCATGCCGGACATGGTCCAGGGCCATGCCAAGCCGACCATCCTGGTCGTCGAGGACGAGGCGCCGCTGATCACGCTGCTGCGCTACAACCTCGAGAAGCAGGGCTTCCGCGTCGAGGAGGCGGCCGACGGGCAGGAGGCGCTGCTGCGCGTCGCCGAGGCGAGGCCTGATCTCGTCCTGCTCGACTGGATGCTGCCGGCGCTGTCGGGGATCGAGGTCTGCCGGCAGCTCCGCCGCAAGCCGGCGACGCGGGACCTGCCGATCATCATGGTGACGGCGCGGACCGAGGACCAGGATGCCGTCCGGGCGCTCGATACCGGCGCCGACGACTACATCGCCAAGCCCTTCGCCATGGACAGCCTGCTGGCGCGCATCCGGGCCCTGCTGCGGCGCTCGGGGAGCATCGCCACCAAGGGGACGCTCTCCTACCTCGACATCACCATGGACCAGGATGCGCATCGGGTGACGCGGGCCGGCCGCCCGCTGCATCTCGGCCCGACCGAGTACCGGATGCTGGAGTTCTTCCTGCAGAACCCCGGGCGCGTCTTCAGCCGGGAACAGCTGCTGGATGCCGTCTGGGGGCGGGACATCCATGTCGAGCCGCGGACGGTCGACGTGCATATCCGCCGGCTGCGCAAGGCGATCAACGTCGATGGCGGGGCGGATGTGATCCGTACCGTGCGCTCCGCCGGCTATGCGCTGGACCAGGATGGCGACTAGAGCGGGTTCCGTCCGACCTGGCTCACGGAATCCGCCCTAACCGTCGCGGCGGATGATGAAGCCGTTCCCGACCGGCTCCATGCCGAGCTTCGGGTACCAGGTCATAGGATCGGGCGCCGAAAGCAGCAGCAGCATGCAGCCGGGGCCGAGGATGCGCTTGGTCTCGGCGATGAGGGCGCGGCCGATGCCCTTCCCCTGTCCCGCGCGGACGACGCAGAGGTCGGACAGGTAGCAGCCATAGGCGAAGTCGGTGAAGCTCCGGGCGGCGCCGACCAGCCGTCCCGCCTGGTCACGGGCGGTGACGATGAGGTTGGAGCCGGCGACCATGGCGGCCATGCGCGCCGCGTCATCCACCGGGCGGACGAGGCCGGAGTCGCGGACCACGGCGGTGTATTCCACCGGGTCGAGGCAGCCCTCCTCGCGGGCGAAGGCGATGCCGGGCGGCGGCGACGCCAGCGCAACCCAGGCGGCATGGCCGGTGACGAGCGGGTAGTCGGACATCGGCGTCAGGCCCAGAGCTTCGGGTTGCGGAGGAGTTCCGCCATGCGGCCGGCGATGGCATCGAGCAGGCGCTCGCCCTTCTCCGCCGTCGCCAGGCGGGCGTCGCCGATGACGCCGGAGGGCGAGATCGCCTTGAAGGAGCGGCGGAGGGCGAGGCCGGTGGGCTGGCCCTCGACGCGGGTGGTGTGCGGGCCATGCGCCTCGGGCAGTCGCCCGGTGCGGACGCTGGACGGGCGGAGGTGGAGCATCATGCTCGTCTCCGCCTCGCAGGCATGCATCAGGCCGGGCTGGCGCTCGAGGATCGGGGCGATGACCTCGGGCGTGGCGTGCCAATAGGTGGCGGCGGCGACGCGAATGCCGAACTCGATCGAGAACTCGCCGGCGGCGACGGCGACGGCTTCGGCATTCCCGCCATGGCCGTTCAGCAGCATCATCCGCCGGAAGCCGTGGCGGGCGGCAGATTTCACGATGCCACGCAGCATGCCGGCGAAGCTCGCATAGTCCAGCGTGACGGTACCGCCGAAATCCATGTGGTGCTCGGCGAGGCCGGTCCAGACGCAGGGCGTAACGACGACGGGGCCGCCGAGGCGCCGCGCCGTCTCCTCGGCGACGGCGGTGGCGAGGATGATGTCGACGCCGGTCGCCAGGTGCGGACCGTGCTGCTCGAGCGAGGCGACGGGGATGACGACCAGCGCATCCGCCGCGGCGCGGGCGCGGAGCTCCTCGGCGGTGAGGCGCATCCATTCGATCTCGTCGGCCATGATCCCCACCCCGCCCCCTGCGGCGCTCTGCCCAGGGATGATGCGCCGGCGCCGGGGCGGGTCAAGCCTCGGGGCGCATCTCCGGCCCGGCGAGGAAGGCGGCGGCCTGGGCGCGCAGCGCGTCCCGCTTCTCGGGCGCCATCTTGCGCAGGGTCTGCAGCGGCATGGCCATGCGCGGGTTGCCGGTGAAGCGGCGCTCGTGCCGGGCGATGAAGTCCCAGTAGAGGGCGTTCATCGGGCAGGCATCGGGCCCGGTCGCCGCCTTCACGTCGTAGCAGCAGCGGCGGCAGTAGTCCGACATGCGGTTGATGTAGGCGCCGCTCGCCGCATAGGGCTTGCTCGCCATCATGCCGCCATCGGCATGCAGCGCCATGCCATGGGTGTTGGGCAGTTCCACCCATTCGAAGGCATCGGCATAGACGGCCATGTACCACTCGTTCACCTGCGCCGGGTCGAGGCCGGCGAGGAGGGCGAAATTGCCGGTGACCATCAGGCGCTGGATGTGGTGGGCATAGGCCAGGTCGCGGGTCTGGCGGACGACCTGCTTCAAGCAGTTCATCCGCGTCTCGCCCCCCCACCAGGACCAGGGCAGCGGCCGCGTCGCCTCCAGCGCGTTGAGCGCCGCATAGTCGGGCATCTTCAGCCAGTAGAGGCCGCGGACATATTCGCGCCAGCCGAGGATCTGGCGGATGAAGCCCTCGACCGCGTTAAGCGGTGCGCGGCCGGCGCGATAGGCAGCCTCGGCGGCCTCGCAGCAGGCACGGGGCGAAAGGAGGCCGAGGTTGAGGCTGGTCGAGACCAGGGCGTGGAACAGGATGGGCTCGCCGGTCGCCATCGCGTCCTGGTGGTCGCCGAAGCGGGCGAGGCGGGTGGCGATGAAGTCGTCCAGCGCCGCGGCCGCCTCGGTTGCCGTCACCGGCCAGGCAAAGGCCTCCAGCGTACCGAAATTGGCGGGGAAGCGCGCCTCGACCAGGTCGATCACCTCCCCGGTGATGGCGTCCGGCGCCGGACGACGGGGCGGCGGGGCGGCGAGGCCGGGGGTGAGGGGGCGGCGGTTCTCGGCGTCGTAATTCCACTGGCCGCCGACGGGGCCGTCAGGGTCCATCAGCAGGCCGGTCTCGCGGCGCATCTCGCGGTAGAAGAACTCCATCCGCCACTGCCGCCGGCCCTGGGCCCAGCGGCGGAAGCGCGGCAGCGTGCAGAGGAAGCGCGCATCCTCGCGGATCTCGACGGGGAGGCCGAGGCTTTCCTCCCAGCCGCGCATCGCCGCCAGCAGGCGCCATTCGCCGGGGAAGGCGCAGACCACGCCCTCCGGCCGGTGGCGGGCGATGGCGCGGGCCAGCTCGCCGGTCAGCGTGCCGGTGTTGCCCGGATCGTCGAGGCGGATGTAGTCGACCGTGACGCCGCGGGCGCGGAGCTCTGCCGCGAAATGGCGCATGGCGGAGAGCACCAGCACCAGCTTCTGCTTGTGGTGCGGGACATAGGTGCACTCACCCATGACCTCGGCCATGAGCACGACGTCGCGGGCCGCATCGAGGCCCTCGAGGGCGGCGATGTCAGGGGTGAGCTGGTCGCCGAGGATGAGGCGAAGGGCGCCCATCAGGCCCTCTCGTAGGTGACGAGGCTGCCGTCGTCGCCCCTGGTGCGCCAGGCGAGCCAGGTGCCGTCGGCGGAGTACTGCCCCTCGCCCTCCTCGTCGCCGGTCGCGCGCCAGGTCGCGCCGCCGCCGGGACCGGGTTTGCGGTCCCATTGCAGGCGGAGCGGCTTGCCGGTCTCGTTGTCGAAGAGCGGGCGGTCGAAGCGGCGCGCGTCCCACCAGGTCAGCGGCGCCGCTTCGGCCGGGAGGCGTTGCGGGCCTCCGGGCCCCTGGACCAGGATGACGCCGCCCTCGGCCCGCGCCGTCATGGCCGTCACCGTGCCGTTGCGGTCATGGCGGGAGGTGGCGGAGCGCAGGCGGTCGCCGGCCCAGACCTCCGTGAAGTCGTGGTTGAGGCGGAAGACGGTGATGCCGACCAGCCTCACATGGACCGCCACCTCGGTGCGGGCGGTGAGTTCGCCGCCGGCCTCGCTGAGCGTCACCGTATGGGTGCCGATGTCGCTGCCCTCGCGCATGATGCGGAAACGGGTGACGGCGGGGAGCGCAACGGCGGGACTGGCCAGGAACGGCAGCGTCAGCAGCGGTAGGCGGCGGCGCAGCATCACCCGCGGCCGCGGAGGCTGGACCGTCCGCCATCGACGCCGATCACCTGGCCGGTGATCCAGCCCGAGGCCTCGGAGAGCAGGAAGTCGGCGAGCGCCGCCGCATCCTCGGCCTCGCCCAGGCGGGGGATGGGATGCAGCTTGGCGATGGCCTCCGCCATCTGCGGGTTCTTCGTCATGGGGGTGGCGATGCCGGTGCGGGTGAGGCTCGGGGCGATGCAGTTCACCCGCACCGATGGCGCCAGTTCGGCGGCGAGCGCAAGGGACAATCCCTCGACCGCGGCCTTGGCGGAGCCGATCACGGCATGGGCCGGGAAGCCGGCACGGGCGGCGACGGAGGAGAAGAGGACGACGCTCCCCTGCCCCGCTGCCAGCGCCGGCGCCGCGGCCTGCACGGCAAGCGCGGCGGCGGTGACGTTGAGGGCGAAGGTCTCGGCGAAATCCGCCGGCGTCGCGCGGGCGAGCGGCTTCATCACGATGGAGCCGATGCAGAAGGCAAGGCCGGAAAGCGGGGTGCCGGCGGCGGCGATGGCGGATTTCAGGGCGGCCGGGTCGGTGACGTCGCAGGGCGCGGAGGGGGCGCGCAGCTCCTCGGCCAGAGCCGAAAGCCGGCCGGCATCGCGGCCGATGAGGAAGAGCGGCGCCCCACGCGCGGCGAGGCGGCAGGCGAGCGCCCCGCCGATGCCGCCGGTGGCGCCGAGGATGGCTACAGGTCCCGACATTCGCATTCCTTCGCTTTCCGGGCCGAGATGGGGGCGCGAGGCGGGAGCGGAAGGGGCCCTTGCCTCGCGGGGGCGGCGGGGACAGGCTGAGCCTCCGCCCTTCGACGAGGCCCGCATGAGCACCGAATCCGCCGTCACCGCCTGGCTCGCCACCCAGCAGGAGGCGATGCTCAAGGTGCTGGAAGCCATGGTGAACACCGATGGCGGCAGCTACGACAAGCCCGGCGTCGATGCGGTCGGGCGGGTCGTTCAGGACTTCATGGCCGCGGAGGGCATCCCGGTCGAGGTCATCCCGCAGGAGCGCTATGGCGACTGCCTGAAGGCGCGGGTGGCGGGCGGCGAGGCTCTGGCCTCGGGCAACGAGAAGCAGGCGATCGTGCTGATGGGGCACCGCGACACGGTCTTCCCCAAGGGCGAGCCGGAGCGGCGGCCCTTCCGCATCGAGGGCGGCATCGCCACCGGCCCGGGCGTCGCCGACATGAAGGCGGGCCTGGTGATGAACATGTTCGTCCTCGCCGGCTTCCAGCGCTTCGGCGGGGCGGCGGGGCCGCTGGTCGGGCTCTTCACCGGCGACGAGGAGATCGGCAGCCCGGAAGGGCGGGCGGTGATCGAGGCAACGGCGCGGGAGGCGCGCGTCGTCTTCAACTCGGAGCCGGGGCGGCCCAGTGGCGGGGTGGTGACGGGGCGGAAGGGCGGCGTCTTCTCCGTCTTCGACATCGAGGGGAAGGCGGCGCATTCGGGCGGCAATTTCGAGGCGGGCATCAGCGCCATCGGCGAGCTGGCGGCGAAGATCACCGCGCTGCATGCGCTGACTGATCTCCGGCGCGGCATCACACTGAATGTCGGCCTGGTCGCGGGCGGGCAGAGCGTCAACACCGTGGCGCCCTGGGCGCAGGGGCAGATCGACCTCCGCTACAAGGAGCCGGCGGACCGGGACGAGGTGATGGCCAGGATCCACGCCATCATCGAGCGGGCCTATGTGCCGGGCACGCGCTCCCGCCTCACCATCCGCGGCGAGTTCCTGCCGCTGACGCAGAGCGAGGCGGCGGCGAGGCTGTTCGACATGTACCGCGCCGCGGCGGGGGAGAGCGGGCTCGCCATCACCGGCGAGTTCAGCGGCGGCTGCGCCGACAGTGGCTTCACCGCCGCGGTCGGGGCGCCGACCATCTGCGCCGTCGGGCCGGTGGGCGGCAAGGCGCACAGCCCGGAGGAGTATCTGGAGGTCGCTAGCCTCGTGCCGCGGGCCCAGGCCATGACGCGGGCCATCCTGCGGCTGGACCGAGCCGGCCTCTGATCGCCTGGGCCCGGCCCACTCAGCCCTGCCTGCCGAACAGCTCGACGGCGCGGCCATAAACCGCGTCATCCACCCGGCAGCCGATCCAGCTCGCGCCGCGCGGCGGCTGCGGGCAGTGGGACGGGCCGATCTCCTGCGTCACCACCGCGTCGAGCAGGGCGCGGAGCCGGTCCGGGTGGTTGATCCGCCCCTCTGGGCCGAACAGGTCGAGATCTTCGGTCGGCTGGACCCCGGCCGCGCGGGCCGCGCGCACCGCGGTGATGGGCGGGGTCGTCTCATTCTCGACGCAGCCGCCGCCGTCGCGCCGTTCGCTCGGCGGCACGGAGGGGGCGCCGGAGCAATCGCCCGGCGGCGAGTAGCGCCGGAGGATGTCGGCGGCGGAGCGGGCGTTGTGGCGGGCCTGGTACTGCTGCATCAGGTCGATGAAGGCGCGGACCGCATAGGCCGGGTCGTCGAACCGCGCGAAGCCGTTGGCATTGGCCCCGGTCTGGCCGGGCCAGCGGCCGCTCAGGTTGGGGCCCTTGAGGCCAACCCAGTTGTTGTTGCGCAGGCCGAAGGGCGCCGTGCCGGGATCGAAGGTCACGGTCTCGAAGGAGCCGCTCTCCTGCCGGGCGAGGAGGCCGCTGACGGTCTGTTGTCCGTCGCGCCGTGGCACGGAATCGCCCTGGGCGAAGGCGGCGTCGGCGAAGGACAGGACGGAGGCGAGTGCCAGCGCGCAGCCGGCCTGGGACAGTCGGTTGATCATGGCATTTCCCCTCTTGGCCGCCGCCGGGAAGGCTGCTCCGCGGGACGGCCGCTGGCGCCGCTAACAGCCTGCTCCGCCGCTTGGTTCCTCACCGGATCCGGCGCATCGCCTCCTGCAACGGAAGGCTCCGTCCGGCCCTCCGCGGCGTTGCCGGAGCTGTCAGCCCCCGCCCCTTTGCGGCCAGGCGCGTTTCCGCCTAGTTAGCCGGGGAATGAGGGAGGCTACCCATGGCGGAACGGGTCGAGGTTGCGGGGCTTGGCGTCGAACGGCTGCTCAAGGACTTCATGGAGCAGGAGGCCCTGCCGGGCACCGGGGTGACGCCGGAGCGGTTCTGGGCCTCCTATGCCGCCATCCTGCGCGACCTCGCCCCCCGCAACGCCGCCCTGCTGGCCAGGCGCGACGAGCTGCAGGCGAAGATCGACGCGTGGCACCGGGCCAATCCGGCGCGCCCGGTCGATGCGGCGGCCTATACGGCCTTCCTGCGCGAGATCGGCTACCTCGTGCCCGAGGGGCCGGCCTTCCAGGTCGGCACCAGCAATGTCGACGCTGAGTTCGGCCATGTCGCCGGGCCGCAGCTGGTCGTGCCCGTCTCCAATGCCCGCTACGCGCTGAACGCCGCCAATGCGCGCTGGGGCAGCCTCTATGACGCGCTCTACGGCACGGATGCCATCCCCGAAGATGGCGGGGCGGAGCGCGGGCGGGGCTTCAACCCGAAGCGCGGCGAGAAGGTCATCGCCTTCGCGCGGGCGACGCTCGACCGGATCGCGCCGCTGGCCGGCGGCGTCTCTCATGCCGAGGCGAAGTCCTATGCGATCCTCGCCGGGGCGCTGTCCGTTGGGCTAAAGGACGGGCGGAGCGTCGGCCTCGCCCAGGCGGGCCAATGCGTCGGCTACCAGGGCGAACCGGCCTCGCCCACCGCCATCCTCTTCGTCCATCACGGGCTGCATGCGGAGCTGGTGATCAACCGCGACCATCCGATCGGCAAGGACGACCCGGCGGGCGTCGCCGACCTGGTGCTGGAGGCGGCCGTCACCACCATCGTCGATTGCGAGGACAGCGTCGCCGCGGTGGATGCCGAGGACAAGGTGGTGGTCTACCGCAACTGGCTCGGGCTCATGGCGGGAACGCTGGAGGCGAGCTTCGAGAAGGGCGGCAAGACGCTCGTCCGCAAGCTGAGCCCGGACCGGACTTACCTGAAGCCAGGCGGCGGGGCCGTCACGCTGCATGGTCGCTCGGTGATGCTGGTGCGCAATGTCGGCCACCACATGATGACGGACGTGGTGACGCTCGACGGCGCCGAGACGCCGGAGACGATCCTCGATGCCATGTGCACCGTGGCGATCGCGCTGCACGACCTGCGCGGCCAGGGCCGCGGGCGCAACAGCCGCGCCGGCAGCGTCTACATCGTCAAGCCGAAGATGCACGGGCCGGAGGAAGTGGCCTGGGCGAACGAGCTCTTCGGCCGCGTCGAGGACGCCTTCGGCCTGCCGCGGGCGACGCTGAAGATGGGCATCATGGACGAGGAGCGCCGGACGACGGTGAACCTCATGGAATGCATCCGCGCCGCGCGCGACCGCGTCGCCTTCATCAACACCGGCTTCCTCGACCGCACCGGCGACGAGATCCACACCTCGATGGCGGCCGGCGCGGTGCTGCGCAAGAACGACATGCGCGGCACGCCCTGGATCAGGGGCTACGAGGACTGGAACGTCGATGTCGGCCTGGCCTGCGGGCTGCGCGGCCGGGCGCAGATCGGCAAGGGCATGTGGGCCGCGCCCGACGCGATGGCGGAGATGCTGAAGCAGAAGGTCGGCCACCCGAAGGCCGGCGCCAACACCGCCTGGGTCCCCTCCCCCACCGCGGCCACCCTGCATGCGCTGCATTACCACGAGGTCGACGTCGCGGCCCGGCAGGAGGAGCTGGTGCAGGGCGGGCGCCGCGCGAAGCTCGAGGACATCCTCGCCATCCCGCTGGCGACCGACACCAACTGGCCGGCGGATGCGGTGCAGGCGGAGCTCGACAACAACTGCCAGGGCATCCTCGGCTATGTGGTGCGCTGGATCGACCAGGGCGTCGGCTGCTCCAAGGTGCCGGACGTCCATGATGTCGGGCTGATGGAGGACCGGGCGACGCTGCGCATCAGCGCCCAGCACATCGCCAACTGGCTGCAGCACGGCATCGCCACCGAGGGGCAGGTGATGGAGACACTGAAGCGGATGGCAAAGGTGGTCGACGGGCAGAATGCCGGCGACCCGCTCTACCGCCCGATGGCGCCGGACTATGACGGCGTGGCCTTCAGGGCCGCCTGCGACCTGATCTTCCAGGGTGCAGCGCAGCCGAACGGCTATACCGAGTTCGTCCTGACGGCGCGGCGGCGGGAGGCGAAGGCGGCGGGCTAGGCAGGGTTGGCGCGGCGAGCCTCCCGCCGCGCGATCCAGCTCGTGCTGGCGAAGATGATCAGCCCGCCGATCCAGGTCGCCGGGCCGGGGATGTCGCCCCAGACGGCGAAGCCGAAGAGCGAGGCCCAGATCAGCTCAAGGAATTTGATCGGCTGGGTCACCGACATGTCGGCGAGGCGGAAGGCCCGCGTCAGGCAGATATGCCCCGCCGTGCCGATCGTGCCGCAGAAGGCGAAGGCGGCCCATTGGCCCGCCGACGGCCATTCCCAGTTCGGCAGCGCGAAGGGCAGGCTGAACAACGCGACGCCGAGCGACTGCCACACGACGATGACATGCGGCGAATCCCGCCGCGTCAGCGCCTTGGTGATGAGGAAGGAGGCGGCGAAGAGCGGCGAGGAGGCGAGCATCACGAAGCCGTAGGCACCGGCGCCGCCGGAAAGGTTGGGCGAGACGACGACGAGCACGCCGCAGAAGCCGATCAGCGCCGCGACCCAGCGGGCCGCGACCATCCGCTCGCGCAGGAACACGACGGCGCCGAGCATGATGAAGAGCGGCGTGGTGAAGCCGAGCGCCGTCATGTCGGCCAGCGGCACATGCGGCACGGCGATGAACCACAGCAGCAATCCGGAGGTGTGGATGGCGCCGCGCCAGATCTGCCCCGCGAGGTTGGCGGGACGATAGGCGGCCCAGCCGGCGCGCAGGATGAAGGGCAGCATCACCAGCACACCGAAGCTGTAGCGCAGGAAGCCGGTGACGAAGGGGTCGAGCTGCTGGGCGAGCAGGCGAAGCGTGCCGTTCAGCAGGATGAAGAGCAGGCCGGAGGCCAGCATCCACAGGATGGCACGGGCGGTGTCGCTCGCCGCGGCGATGCGGGGCAGGCTGAGGCTCATGCGGCGAGGAAGTCGAGCGCCGCCAGGGCATGGACCTGGGCGACCTGGCGCAGCTCCTCGACCAGGACGTACTCGTCGGCGCCGCCCATGTTGTGGGGCGCCGGGCCATAGACGATGGTCGGCAGCCCGGCCATGCGGAACCAGCGAGCATCCGAGCCGCCGACGCGCATGTTGACGGCGCATGGGGTGCCGAGCACCTCAATCGCCGCGGCGGCGGCGCGGCGGACGAGCTCATGCTCCGGGTCGGTGTGGTTCGGCTCGAAGCGGCGGAGGATGCGCCAGGCGATGCCCTCGCGGCCGTCGAGCGCCGCGGCGAGCGCGGTCTCGGCGGCGGCGCAGGGAAGGCCGACGGGGAGGCGGATGTCGATCCCGGCGCGGGCGGAGGCCGGGACGAGGTTGGTGGAGGTGCCGCCCTCGATGCGGCCGACATTCACGGTGATGCTGCCGAGCACCTCCGCCTCGCCAGCGCCGGACAGCGCCTCGGATACGGGGCGCGCCGCGGCGATGGCGGCGATGACGGCGGCGGGCGGCGCGGGCCGCAGCGCGCGCAGCCCCCGCACTGCATCGAGCGCGGCGCAGAGGCGGTCGAGCGCGTTCACGCCGAGATGGACATGGGCGCCGTGGCTGGCGCGGCCCGATGCCTCGACCTCAATCCAGAGGAAGCCCTTCTCGCCGAAGCGCAGCACGCGCGGGCTGCCTGCATCGCCGATGATCACGGCATCGCCGCGGGCCTCGGGAACATTGTCCATCAGCCATTTCGTGCCGAGCGGGCCCATGGATTCCTCGTCGCCGGCCAGCGTCAGCACCGCCTCGCCGCGCCAGAGCCCGGGATGGGCGGCGAGCAGCGCCAGCGCCGTGATGGAGGCGGCGATGCCGCCCTTCATGTCGGCGCTGCCGCGGCCGTAGAGGCGGCCCTCGCGCAGCAGGCCGCCGAGGGGCGGGACGGTCCAGGGCAGCGCCTCGTTCACCGGATAGGTGTCGAGATGGCCATTGAAGACCAGGCGGCGGCCGGGGGCATGGCCCCGCACCCGGGCGACCAGGTTCGCAACCTGGTCCGAGGTCGGGTGGAGGGTGATCTCGGCCGCCGGGATGAGCTCGCGGATCAGCCGGGCGGCGGCCTCGGCGCAGGCGCGGACATCGCCGGGCGGGTTGGGGGACGGGATGGCGACCAGCGCCCGGGTCAGGGCGACGACCCGATCCCCGCAGGCGGCGGCTTCGGCGGCGAAGGTGGTGCGGTTCATCCCCGGAGCGTAGCGGATATCGCGTCCGCCGCCGCCATGCCGCTTGCCCAGGCGCCGCCGACCGTCCCGGCATAGCGGGTGTGGCAGGCCTCGCCGGCGAAGCGGATGCGGCCATCGGCGAGGCTCGCCCCGGCGAGCGCCGCGCGGGCGCCGGCCGCCCCGGGCCGGGCAAAGGTATAGGCGCCGAGGAAGAGCGGGTTCTCGCCCCAGTCGGTGGCGACGGCCTTGTGGGGGAAGGCGCGCGCGATCTCGGCCGCGCCGAAATACCGGGCGAGCTCGGCCCGGGCATAGGCCTCGGCGGCGGCCAGGCCCTCGCGGGCGAGCGCCCAGGCGGCCTCGCCGCCGAGGAAGCCGATGGCATGGTCGCGGCCGAAGGGGCTGACGACCCAGGACATCGGTCGGTCCCCCTCTCCCTCCACCATGCGGCCGAGCCGGGCGAAGGGGCCGAAGCCGAGTCCGGCGCCGCCACGCAAGGCGATCTTCGAGAGCAGCGCCATGGGAAGGCCGGCGATGGCGCTCTCCACCTCGGCCGGCAGGCCGGGCTGGAAGCGAAGGGCGCCGGAGGCCAGGGCGCCGGTCGAGAGGGTGACGATGCAGGCGCGGGCGCGGATGGTGCCGCGGGGGCCCTCGAGGGTGATGTGGCGGTCGGCCTCCAGGCGGTGGATGGGCGTCGCAAGCTGCACCGGCAGGCCCTCGGCGAGGCGCGCGACCAGCGTGCCGAGGCCTTCCGCGACCTGCGGGTTCTCGCCGTCGAGCCCCGTGTCGACGTAGTCGCGGAGGCTGTTCCGCTCCGGCTCGACGCCGCAGATGGTGGTGCCAAGCCAGTGGGAGACGGTCGCGTCCCATGGGCCGCCGCGAGGCACAGCCTCGGCGATGGGCATGTCGGGCCCGCCCTGCGCGGCGCGGGCCTCGGCGGCCTCCTCCCAGGCATCGCAGGCCGCGTCGTGGGCCGCCTTCTCGGCCGGGGTCGCGGGGCGGTCGCGGATGAGCAGGATGTCGCGGCGGCGCCGCTCGCCCTCGAAGAGGGTGAAGCCGAGGCGGCGGGCGATGGGCGTCAGCGGGTTGTGCTCGGCGACGTGCAGCCAGGAGGCGCCGTGGTCGAAGGGGGTGCCGAGGCTGGCGCTCTCGGTGAAGGCCCGGCCGCCAGGGCGCGTGCCGGCCTCCAGCACCAGGCAGGACCGGCCCAGCTCGGCGAGGCGGGTGGCGGCGCCGATGCCGGCGGCGCCGGCGCCGATGATGGCGATCTCGGTCTCGGTGGGCATCAGATGGTCCGGAAGCGGGCGACCTGGCCTGGCTCGACGCGCAGCCGGCCCTGGCGTTCCAGGCGGCGGAGATGCGCCAGCGTCTCGCCCACGGTGAAGCTCACCTGGCCCATCTCCTGCGCGGCGCGGGGAAAGAGGAATTGGGCGGCCTCATAGGCGGTGAGCGGCTCGCGGCAGGCCTCGGCGAGCGCATCCAGCCGCTCGGCATGGTGGGCGGCCAGCATGTCGAGGCGGCGGTGCAGCGTGGCGAAGGGCTCGCCATGGCTGGGCAGGACCAGCGTGTCCTCCGGCAGGGCGCGGAAGCGGTCGTTGCTGGCGAGGAAGTCGCCGAGCGGGTCGGCCTCCGGCTCCCCGGGATGGAGGCCGATATAGGGCGAGATGCGGGGCAGGACCTGGTCGGCGGAGATCAGCAGGCCGCGCTCTGGGCTGTAGAGCGTCGCCATGTCCGGCGCATGGCCGGCGCCCGTCATCACCCGCCATTCGCTGCCGCCGATGGTGACGCCGCGGCCGTCCTTCAGCGCGTGGAAGCTGCGCGGCAGCTCGCCGACGGCGCGCTGGTAGAGGGCGCCGCGGCCCTCGACGAAGGCGAGGAATTCGGGCGGGCAGCCGGCGCGGGCATAGTGCTCGACCTGCTGCGCCATCATGTGCGGGCCGCTGTCGTACCAGAGGGCGCGGGCCATCAGCCATTCGATGCGGGTCATCATCGGCAGGATGCCGAAGCGCCCGCAGAGCCAGCCGGCGAGGCCGACATGGTCGGGGTGGAAATGGGTGACGAGCAGCGCCGTCAGCGGCCGGCCGCCGAGCGCGGGCTGGGCCAGGAGCTGGTCCCAGAACCCGCGGGTGGTGCGGCTGGCGATGGCGGTGTCGATCGCGAGCCAGCCGCCCTCATGCTCGAGCAGCCAGATGTTCACATGGCCCGGCGCGAAGGGCAGCGGCATGCGGGCGCGCAGCAGGCCGGGCTGGATGGTGCGGAGCTCGCCGGGCGGCGGCGCCTCGGGCGGCAGCGGGGCCGGGACATAGGCGGGGGGGTTGGTCTGGTCCGGCATCCGGCGCTCCCGTTGGGCGGGAAGGATAGGTCGCTATCGGTTGCCTTGTCGATGCGGCGCTTGCATCCCCCGGGTGCCGGGCCGTTATGCTCGGGTCATCTGAGGGAGGTGGTGGATGGCGCCGGAAGTCTTCGTTCTGCTCAGCGGCAGCCTCAGCTTCGGGGTGCCGCTCGTCTTTGCCATCCGCGAGCTGCGGAACCTGAAGCGCGGCGATGGCGGCGGCTGGCGGCCGGATCCGCTGCCGCCGGCGCCGAAGCCCCTGCCGATCGGCGGCAGCGGCAAGCCGCTGCCCGATTGCCTCATCCCGAAGCGGCTCCCGGCAAGGCCGCGGGAGCTGGAGCGGGTCTGAGTGGTCCTGCACGCTGCCATGGAGCGCAGGCGGGCATCATAGCTGCACGCCGCGGGTGAGCGCGCCGTCGATCACCAGGTTGGTGCCTGTGGTGAAGGAGGAGGCGGGGCTCGCCAGGAAGACCACGCTGCGGGCGATCTCCTCGGGTAAGGCCATGCGGCCCGTGGGGTTGAGCGCCAGGGCCTCGGCGAAGAGCGGGGCGTTGTTCCGCTCGATCCACTGCCAGATGCCGCCCTCGAAATAGGTGTTGCCGGGGGAGACGGTGTTGGCGCGGATGCCCTTTCCGGCCAGACGGTAGGCGAGGCCCTGCGCATAATGCACGAGCGCGGCCTTGAAGGCGCCATAGGCCGGGCCGGTGAAGTCGATCTCGCGGCCGGAGACGGAGGAGATGATGGTGACGGAGGCGGATTTCGACGCCTCCAGATGCGGCAGCGCGGCATTGACCGTGCGGACCGTGTGCATCAGGTCGGTCTCGAAGCCGCGGCGCCAGGCCTCTTCGCTGTCGTCGACCGCAAGCGCCGAGACATTGGCAACGACCAAGTCGATGCCGCCGAGGGCGGCGGCGCTGGCCGCGACCCAGGCCTCCAGCCCGGCCTTGTCAGCGACATCCACCGCCTGGCCGAAGGCGGTCACGCCCCTCGCCTCAAGCGCGGCGACGGCTGCCGCCACATCTGCCGCATCGCGGGCGCAGAGGGCGACATGGGCGCCCTCGGCCGCGAAGAGCTCGGCGCAGCGGCGGCCGATGCCCTTGCTGCCGCCGGTGACGATAGCCCGCAGGCCACGAAGGCCGAGATCCATACCCCTCTCCTCTCGCTGGTGCGGGCCGAGGGTCGGCCAGCGCGCGGGCCGACGCAACATGCGGTTGGCGGCCGTAGCGGCCAGGTCGGCCACGGGCGGCGGGAGGAGCGCCCGCAATCGGCCTGGGCCTTGGATGTTGCAGGGGCCAAGGCACGGCGGCGGAACATGCACGCCCGGCGGTAGGCGGGCGGCGGGCGGCGCGGTAGAGCAGGCGGCCTATATGTTTCGGAGTCCTGGTATGCGTCGTCGCCTCGCGATCGCCCTCGCCACCTGGTGGATGGCGGCTCCGGCGGCCCTTGCGGCGGAGTTGGAGGTGATGAGCGCCGGGGCGATGGAGCCGGGGCTGGGGCCGGCGGTGCGGGGCTTCAGCCGTGCCTCCGGCCAAGCCGTGCAGGTCCGCTATGGCACGGCGCCGATGCTGCAGCAGGCGCTGGCGGATGGCGAGGCGCCGCAGCTGATGGTCGGACCAGAGTCGTTAATGGTCGGGCTGGTGCGGGCGGGGCGGCTGGCTGGCGAGCCGGTAGCGCTCGGGCGGGTCGGGGTCGGGGTGGTGACGCGGCCGGACCTTGCGATCCCGCCGGTCGCGGATGCGGAGGGGCTACGCCGGCTGGTGAGCAGCGTGCAGTCGGTGGTCTTCAACCGCGCCTCGACAGGGCTCTACATGGAGCGGCTGTTCGAGCGGCTGGAGCTGGGCGGGGTGGTGGCGCCGAAGGCCCGCCGCTACCGGACCGGGGCGGAGGTGATGGCACATCTGCTGCACGGGACGGGGCCGGAGGTCGGCTTCGCCCCGATCACCGAGATCCGGGCGACGCGCGAGCTGCGCTATGTCGGCCCGCTGCCGCCGGAGCTGCAATCCTACACGACCTACAGCGCGGCGCTGACGCCCGAGGCGCCGGCCGCGGCGGAGGCGCTGCTGCGCTGGCTGACCGGGCCGGAGGCGCTGGCCGCCTACGAGGCCGCCGGCCTCGAGACGGCGATGCTGCGCTGATCCAACTCAAGGATTCCAGGGGCCCGCGGGCCCCTGGCAAGCGAAGCCCGGGGAGGGCAAGGCCCTCCCCGAATCTCAGAGTCCGGCCTGGCTGACGAATTTCGTGTTCAGGTAGGCCTCGATGGCCTCCGTGCCGCCCTCGGAGCCGTAGCCGCTGTCCTTGATGCCGCCGAAGGGCACCTCGGGCAGGGCGAGGCCCAGATGGTTAATGGTCATCATCCCGCTCTCGACCTTGGCGGCGATGGCGTTCGCCGTCTTGGCCGAGCGGGTGAAGGCGTAGGAGGCGAGGCCGTAGGGCAGGCGGTTGGCCTCCTCCACGACCTCGTCGAACTCCTTGAAGGGCGCGATCATGGCGAGCGGCCCGAAGGGCTCCTCGTTCATCATCCGCGCCTCCTTTGTGACGCCGGTCAGCACGGTGGGCGCGTAGAAATAGCCCTTGTTGCCGATGCGCTCGCCACCCGTATGGACTTCCGCGCCGCGCTGGCGGGCATCGGCCATCAGCCCCTCCATCCAGGGGATGCGGCGGTCATGCACGAGGGGGCCCATCTGGACGCCCTGCTCCATGCCGTTGCCCACCTTCACCGCCTTCGCCGCGGCGACGAATTTCTCGACGAAGGGCTCGTAGTGCTTCTCCTGCACGAGGAAACGCGTCGGGCTGACGCAGACCTGGCCGGCATTGCGGAATTTGGCGCCCGCCAGGGTCTTCACCGCGAGATCGAGATCGGCGTCGTCGAAGACGATGGCCGGGGCGTGGCCGCCGAGCTCCATCGTCACGCGCTTCATGTGCTGGCCGGCCAACGCCGCGAGCTGCTTGCCGACCGGGGTGGAGCCGGTGAAGGTCACCTTCTTGATGGTCGGGTGCGGGATCAGGTACTCGCTGATCTCGGCCGGGATGCCGTAGACCAGGCCGACGACGCCCGCGGGCAGGCCGGCATCGACGAAGCAGCGGACCAGCTCGGCCGGGGAGGCCGGGGTCTCCTCGGGGGCCTTGACGATGATCGAGCAACCGGTGGCGACGGCGGCCGAGAGCTTGCGGACGACCTGGTTGATCGGGAAGTTCCAGGGCGTGAAGGCGGCAACGGGGCCGACCGGCTCCTTCACCACCAGCTGGTAGACGCCCTCGGCGCGGGCGGGGATGACGCGGCCATAGGCGCGGCGGGCCTCCTCCGCGAACCAGTCGATGATGTCGGCGCCGGCCAGCGTCTCCATCTTCGCCTCGGGCAGCGGCTTGCCCTGCTCGGCGGTCATCAGCGCCGCGATCGCGTCGGCGCGGGAGCGGAGGATGTCGGCGGCCTTGCGCATGAGCTTGGCGCGCTCGAAGGCGGAGACCTTCTTCCAGGCGGCGAAGCCCTTGGCCGCCGCCTCCAGCGCCTCGTCGAGGTCGTCGCGGCCGGCATGGGCGACCTCGCCGATCACCTCCTCGGTGGCGGGGTTGATCACCTCGAGGGTCTTGCCGGAGCGGCTGGCACGCCACTCGCCGTTGATGTGGAGCTGGACGGTCGGATAGGCCATGGGGGTCTCCTGGCTGTTTTGGGCGGGCCTTTGCCCGCCGGGGCCGATCAGGCGGGGCTCGCCCCGCCGGGCTCGGCCGGCAATGTGGCCCCGTCGCGGGACGGGGGCAACCCGGGGCGCCGTATCCATCGGGCTACAGCGTGACGAAGCGCCCCTGCCCCGCCCCGCGCAGCAGCGCCTCGATCAGGCGCTGGACGGCAAGGGCGCTGGCGCCCGAATTGCCGGGGGCCCGGCGCTCCGCGATGGCGTCGAGCATTTCCGCATGCAGGGCGCGGTGCGGGCCGTGGTCGAAGGCCATGGGGTCGGCGCCGCCGCCGCCGGCGCTGCCATGGTCGAGGATCTCGGGTGGGGCGCCGGCCAGATGGAGCTCCAGCCGCTCCGCCACGAGCATGGCGCTGCCGCCGGCGCCGGCGATCTCGATCCGCTCGGGGAAGCCGGGACGGGCGACGGTGGTTGCGTCCAGCGTGCCGACGGCGCCGTTGGCGAAGCGGAGGGCGGCGGCGACGATGTCCTCCGTGTCGATGGCGCGGAGCGGGCTGGTGCGGGCGAAGGCAGCGGCCTCCGCGACCGGTCCCATCAGGTGCAGCAGCAGGTCGATGGTGTGGATCGCCTGGGTAAGCAGCACGCCGCCGCCGTCGCGCGCCTTCATCCCTCGCCCGGGCTGGGCGAAATAGGCCGCGTCGCGCCACCAGCGGATGGTGGCGGAGGCCGAGAGCGGCGCCCCGAGCAGGCCGGCGTCGAGCGCCGCCTTCAGCCGGAGGGCGGCGGGGCGGAAGCGGTGCTGGAACACCACGCCGAGGGTGACGCCGGCGCGCCCGGCCATCGCCACCAGGGCTTCGGCGCGGGCGAGGTCGAATTCGAGAGGCTTCTCGACCAGCAGGTGCTTACCGGCGGCAGCCGCCGCCTCGGCGACGGGGAGATGGGCGGCAGGCGGCGTCAGCACCAGCACGAGGTCGAGGCCGGGTGCGGCGAGCAGGGCGTCCAGGCTGTCGAAGGCGGACACGCCCCATCGGGCGGCAAAGCCAGCGCGGCGCGCATCGGACGGGCTGAAGCCGCCGATCAGCCAGGCCCGCCCGGCGGCCTCGAGGTCACGAAGCGCCAGGACATGGGGTGCGACGGCCATCCCAAGGCCGATCATCCCGACGCCGATCATCCCCGCCATGGCATCCCTTCCCGCCCGCCTTGCGGCCATGGTGCCGTATCGGCCGGCGCGGGCAAGCCGCCCTTACGCGCCGATGCCGAGGCGGGCGATGCGATGCGCCCTGTCCGCATTCACGGCATGGTCCGGCAGGCGCCCTGCGGCAAGCGCCGTCACCTGCCGCACCGTGTCGAAGGCCTGGTGCTCGATGGCGGCCGGGGTGAGGCCGCCGACATGCGGCGTGGCGATCACCCGCGGATGCGCGGCCAGCTCCGGCGTCGGCATCTGGTCCGGGGCGCGGCCGACATCCATGGCGCAGCCGGCGAGATGGCCGCTGTCGAGGGCGGCACGCAGGGCAGCCTCATCCACCAGGTTGCCGCGCGACGGGTTGAGGAAGAAGGTGCCGCGCCGCATCCGCGCGAAGGCCGCGGCATCCAGCAGGTTCTCCGTCTGCTCGTTGGCGACGGCGAGGCAGACGGCGAAGTCGCTCTCGGCCAGCAGGCGGTCCAGCTCGACCTGCCCGATCCGCGGGTCCTCGACCCGGGCGAAGGGGTCCGCCACCAGCACGCGCATGCCGAGAGCGAGGCCGAGCGGGGCGAGATGGCGGGCGATGGCGCCGTAGCCGATGATGCCGAGCGTGCTGCCGCTGAGCTGCACGCCCATCCGCGCGGCCGGCACCTCGCCGCGATGGTAGCTGGCGGCGGCGGCGCCGATGCCGCGGGCGAGGTCCACCATCTGGCCGAGGACCAGCTCGGCGACGGAGGGGATGAAGCCGGGCGTGGCGCGGGTGACGAGGACGCCGGCGGCGCTGGCGGCCTCGACATCGACGTTGCGGATGTCGACCGCGCAGCGGAGGAAGGCGACGAGGTCCGGGGCATGCTCGAAGGTCGCCGCCTCGCCGGGCGACTGCCGGTAGCTGACGATGGCCTGGCAGCCGGCGGCGGCCTCGGCCAGGTCGCGGCCGGAGAGATGGCGGCTGGTTTCGTTGAGCCGGACCTCGGCAACCCGGCGGAGCGCCGCAACGGCGCGGGGGCCGTAATAGTTCTCCAGCGCATCCGGCGTATGCGTGAGATAGACCTGCATGCCTCCCTCCTCTTCCCAACGGGATCGTCAGTGTCCTTATCGCGCATGGCGGACCGTGGTGCGGCCCTTGCGTGACGGCACTGGCGCCGCCTCATGTTGCCAGAGCACCGTTCGTTCCGGCGTCGGGTCCGGCTGCGGGCCGCCTGCCACTTCCCGGACGGGGTCTACCGTGCTGGATTAGCCGCATGAGCGCCCATCTCCCCGACATCCTCGCCCGCCTCAATGCCAACGCCCCCGCGGCGGAGGCGAGGCTCATCGAATGGCTCCGCATCCCGAGCATCAGCGCGCAACCGGCGCATGCGGGGGACTGCCTACGCGCCGCCGAATGGGTGTGCGACCAACTCGGCGGCATGGGGTTCGACGCCGGAATCCGGCCGACGGCGGGGCATCCGGCCGTCGTCGCGCATCATCCGGGGCCGGGCGGGGCTGCGCCGCACCTGCTGTTCTACGGGCATTACGACGTGCAGCCCGCCGATCCGCTGGCGCTCTGGACTTCGCCGCCCTTCGAGCCCATGACCGTCGACGGGCCGCATGGGCGGCGCGTCGTCGCGCGAGGCGCCGTCGACGACAAGGGGCAGACGGCGATGTGGCTGGAAGCGCTGCGCGCCTGGCACGAGGTCGCCGGCGGGCCGCCCTGCCGCGTCTCCGTCCTGATCGAGGGCGAGGAAGAGGTCGGCTCTCCGAGCCTCGATGCCTTCCTCGCCGAGAACCGCGCGGAGCTTGCGGCCGATGTCGCGGTCATCAGCGACACGGGCATGTGGGACATCGACACGCCCGCCATCACCACGCGGCTGCGCGGCATGGTCTACGCGCAGATCGACCTGAAGGCCGCCTCGCGCGACCTGCATTCGGGCCTTTACGGCGGGGCGGCGCTCAACCCGATCAACGCGCTCTCGCGGGTCATGGGCGGGCTGCATGACGAGAACGGGCGGGTGCAGATCCCCGGCTTCTACGACGGCGTGGCCGAGGTCACCAACACGCAGCGCGTCGAGTGGGACAGCCTCGGCTTCGACGAGCGTGCCTTCCTCGGCGAGATCGGACTGGCGACGCCGGCGGGCGAGCGGGGGCGCAGCGCGCTGGAGCGGCTCTGGGCCCGGCCGACGGCCGACCTCAACGGCATCTGGGGCGGCTATACGGGGGATGGCAGCAAGACCGTCATCGCGGCGGAGGCGCATGCCAAGCTCTCCTGCCGGCTGGTCCCCGGGCAGGATCCGGCGAAGGTGGCAGAGGGCATCCGCCGCTTCGTCGCCGAGCGGCTGCCGCCCGATGCGACGGCGGAGGTGCAGGTTTTCACCACCACGCCGGGGATCGAGGTGCCGGCGGACAGCCGCTGGGTCGGCGCCGCGCGCGGGGCGCTGGCCGAGGAATACGGCCGTCCGGCCGTGCTGATCGGCAGCGGCGGGTCGATCCCGGTCGTCGAGAGCATGCGGCGGCTGCTCGGCCTCGACAGCCTGCTGGTCGGCTTTGGGCTGAATGACGACCAGGTGCACAGCCCAAACGAGAAGTTCGAGCTGCGCTGCCTGCACAAAGGCGCTCGCAGCCATGCGCGGATGCTGGCGGCCTTCGCCCAGGGGTAGGTCGCTCAACTGTAAGTGAGGGGTCGCGCTGCGGAACTCGACAGCGCGGCGCCTTGGTTTCAGCATCACTGCATGGCGAGGGATGATTCTGCGACGCCGGTTGCGCTCAATCGCGGCAACCTCCCCCTGCTCGGCACGCGGGCGGCGGTGCCGGCCTATGACGTGGCGGCGGTGCGGGCGGGGATCGTGCATCTCGGCCTCGGCGGATTCCATCGCGCGCACATGGCGCGCTACGTGCATGACCTGATGGGGCGGCGGGCGGATGCGCTGCGCTGGGGCATCCTCGGCGCGGGGCTGATGCCGGGCGACCAGGCGATGCAGGAGAGCCTTGCGCCGCAGGACTGGCTCTACACGCTGGTGGAGCGCAGCGGCGCCGGCGAGCAGGCGACCATCATCGGCTCGCTGGCGGGGATGGTGTTGGCGGCGGAGGACTCGGCCGCGCTGCTGCGCGCCATCGAGGATCCGGCGATCCGCATCGTGAGCCTCACGGTGACCGAGAACGGATATTGCCTGAACCGCGCGACGAAGCGCCTCGATCCGGAGCATCCGGCGATCCGCCACGACCTCGCCGAGCCGACGCGGCCGCGCAGTGCGATCGGCGTCGTCGTCGAGGGGCTGCGGCGACGGCGCGATGCGGGGCTTCCGCCGTTCACCGCGTTGAGCTGCGACAATATCGAGCACAACGGGCGGGTATTGCAGGCGGCGGTGCTCGACCTGGCGGGGCGGCAGGAGCCGGTGCTCGCCGAGTGGATCCGCGACGCGGCGAGCTTCCCGAGCACCATGGTCGACCGCATCACGCCGGTCACGCAGCCGGCGCAGGTGGAGGAGCTGCGCGAGCGGCTCGGCATCCTCGACCGCTGGCCGGTCTTCGCCGAACGCTTCACCCAATGGGTCATCGAGGACCGGTTCCCGCAGGGCCGGCCCGACTGGGACGAGGTCGGCGCGCAATTCGTCGACGACGTCCTGCCCTACGAAAAGATGAAGCTGCGGCTGCTGAATGCGAGCCATCTCGCCGTGGCGGGGCTTGGGCGGCTGGCCGGGTACACCATGATCGACGAGACGATGGCCGATCCGCTCTTTCCCCGCTACATGGCGGCATTGATGGATCGGGAGACGGGGCCGAGCCTCGAGCCCGTGCGGGGGGTCGACCTCGCCGGCTACAAGCGGCAGCTCATCGAGCGCTTCGCCAACACTGCGATCAAGGACACGGTGGAGCGCGTCAACACCGACGCCCCGATCAACCTGTTGGTCGACCCGATCCGCGCGCGGCTGCAGGCGGGCGGGACGGTGACTCTGCTGGCCCTGGCGCTCGCGGCCTGGTTCCGGCGCATCCGGGGCGAGGATGAGCAGGGCCGGACGATCGAGATCCGGCATCCGATGGCGGCCCTGCTGCAGGAGAGGGCGGCCGAAGGCGGGCCGGACCCGCGGCCCCTGCTCTCCATCCGCGCCCTGTTCGGCGACCTCGTCGAGGACGAGCGCCTGGTGGAGCCGCTCGGGCGCTGGCTTGCCTCGCTCTACGCTGCGGGCAGCTTGGCAACCCTGCGGCACGCGGCCGAGCAGGAAGGGTTCTAGCGCAACTCGTCGTGATGCCCCCGTGGCGGGCGATGGAACTAATACGAGCGAAGGAATGTTGCAGCGGGACCGGCAACCGGAGGCAGGGCCGGCACGCCATGAGGGAGGAACAGCAATGATGTTGCGCCGGATTGCGATTGCGTTGGCAGCCGTCATGGCCGCCGCCTTGCCGTCGGGGCCGGTGCTCGCCCAGTCCACCCTCACCATCGCCACGGTCAACAACGGCGACATGGTGGTGATGCAACGGCTCTCGGCGCAGTTCGAGCAGCAGCACCCCGACATCAAGCTGCGCTGGGTGGTCCTGGAGGAAAACGTCCTCCGCCAGCGCGTCACGACCGACATCGCAACCCGGGCCGGCCAGTTCGACATCATGACGATCGGCAATTACGAGGTGCCGATTTGGGCGCGGCAGGGCTGGCTCTCGGCGCTCGAGAACCTGCCGGCGGCGTATGACGTCAACGATATCCTCGCACCCGTCCGCGCCGGCATCAGCCATGACGGCAAGCTTTACGCGCTGCCCTTCTATGCCGAGAGCGCGATGACCTACTACCGGACCGACCTGCTGCAGCGCGCCGGCATCACCATGCCGGCCGAGCCAACCTTTGCGCAGATCCGCGAGATCGCCGAGAAGATCACTGACAAGGCGAACCAGGTCTACGGGCTCTGCCTGCGCGGCAAGCCGGGCTGGGGCGAGAATATGGGCTTCATCACCCCGCTGGTGACCGCCTTCGGCGGCCAGTGGTTCGACATGCAGTGGCGCCCGCGGATCGACACGCCGCAGTGGCGGAGCGCGATCACCTGGTACAGCGACGCGATGCGGCAATTCGGGCCGCCGGGCGCCACCTCGAACGGCTTCAACGAGAACTTGGCGCTGATGGCGGGCGGGCGCTGCGGCATCTGGATCGACGCCACGGTCGCGGCGGGGCTGCTCTTCGACCCGAAGCAGTCGCAGGTCGCGGACCGCATCGGCTTCGCGCCCATGCCGACGGGCGAGTTCACCGGCGGGCCGACTTGGCTGTGGAGCTGGAACCTCGCCATCCCCGCCACCTCCCGCCAGCAGGACGCCGCGCGGACCTTCATCACCTGGGCGACCTCGAAGGAGTATGTGCGCATGGTTGCGCAGGAGAATGGCTGGGTCTCGGTGCCGCCGGGCACGCGGCAGTCGACCTATGACAGCCAGGAGTACCAGCAGGCGGCGCCCTTCGCCGGCTTCGTGCAGCGCGCCATCATGAGCGCCAACCCGAATGCGCAGACGCGCGAGCCGCGGCCCTATTCGGGCGCGCAGTTCGCGGCGATCCCCGAGTACCAGGGCATCGGCACGCAGGTCGGGCAGACCATCGCCTCGACGCTGACCGGGGCGCCGGTCGAGCAGGCGCTGCGGAGCGCGCAATCGGCGACGGAGCGGACCATGCGGCAGGCCGGCTACCCGAAATAGGGCCGGCACGCCATGTCCTCCACCGCCATCGCGCCGGCGGCCGCGCCGGCGGCCGCGGAGAGCCCGCGCAAGCGCAGCACCCTGCCGCTCATCGCGCCCTCGGTGGGCGTGCTGCTGCTGTGGATGATCGTGCCGCTGGTGATGACGCTGTGGTTCTCCTTCCAGCGCTACAACCTGCTCAACCCTGAGGTGGGCGGCTTCGCCGGCCTCGAGAATTACGAGTTCCTCGTCACCGACCCGGATTTCTGGGCCTCGCTGACCAATACGCTGGTGCTGGTCGGCTCCGTGCTGGTCATCACCGTCGTCTTCGGCACCTTGCTCGCGGTGCTGTTCGACCAGCCCTTCCCGGGCCAGGGCGTCGCGCGGGTGCTCGCCATCTCGCCCTTCTTCGTCATGCCGACGGTCAGCGCGCTGGTGTGGAAGAACCTGATGATGCACCCGATCTACGGGGTGCTCGGCGTGCTGGCGCGGGCGGTCGGGATGGAGCCGGTGGACTGGTTCGCCGAGTATCCCATGGCGGCGATCATCGTCATCGTCTCCTGGCAATGGCTGCCCTTCGCCCTGCTGATTTTGCTCACGGCGGTGCAGTCGCTCGACCACGAGCAGAAGGAGGCGGCGCGGATGGACGGCGCCGGGCCGATCGCGCAATTCTTCTTCATCACCCTGCCGCATCTCGGGCGCGCCATCAGCGTCGTGGTGATGATCGAGACCATCTTCCTGCTCACCGTCTTCGCCGAAATCTTCGTCACCACCTCGGGCGGGCCGGGCAATGCGACGACGAACCTCGCCTTCCTGATCTATGCGCGGGCGCTGCTGCAGTTCGATGTGGGCGGCGGGTCGGCGGGCGGGGTGGTGGCGATCATCCTCGCCAATATCGTCGCCTTCTTCCTCGTCCGCTCCATCGCCCAGCGGCTGGAGGTCTGAGCCGATGCGCACCACCGGACGGCAGATGCTGCTCACCGCCATCCTGGGCTGGGGCGTGGCGCTGCTGCTCTTCTTCCCGATCTTCTGGATGGTGCTGACCAGCTTCAAGACCGAGGTCGCGGCCATCGAGGTGCCGCCACGCCTCTTCTTCACGCCGACGCTCGCGAGCTACCAGGAAGTCCAGGCGCGGGCGGACTACCTGCATTTCGCGCTGAACAGCGTCATCGTCTCGGTCGGCGGGACAGTGCTGGCGCTGGCCTTCGCCATCCCGGCAGCCTATGCCATGGCCTTCCACCCGACGCGGCGCACGCGCTCGACGCTGCTCTGGATGCTGTCGACCAAGATGCTGCCCTCGGTGGGCGTGCTGGTGCCGATCTACCTGCTGTTCCGCACCTTCGGCCTGCTCGACAGCCGCGCGGGGCTCGTCGTCATCTACGCGCTGATGAACCTGCCCATCGTGGTCTGGATGCTCTTCACCTTCTTCAAGGAGGTGCCGGGCGAGATCTTGGAGGCAGGGCGGATGGACGGCGCCCGAACCGGCTCCGAGTTCTGGCACCTGCTGCTGCCGCTCACCGTGCCGGGCATCGCCTCGACCGGGCTGCTCTCGCTCATCCTCTGCTGGAACGAGGCCTTCTGGAGCCTCAACCTCACCTCCTCCGAGGCGGCGCCGCTGACGGCCTTCATCGCCTCCTTCTCCTCGCCGCAGGGGTTGTTCTTCGCCAAGCTCTCGGCCGCTTCGACGGTCGCGGTCGCGCCCATCCTCGTCTTCGGCTGGCTGAGCCAGCGCCAGCTCGTGCGCGGGCTGACCTTCGGCGCCGTGAAGTAGGAGCCCATCCATGGCCACGCTCCAGCTCAAGGATATCCGCAAGAGCTATCTCGCCCATGAGGTCATCAAGGGCGTCAACCTCGATGTCGCGGACCGCGACTTCGTCGTCTTCGTCGGGCCCTCCGGCTGCGGCAAGTCGACCCTGCTGCGGATGATCGCGGGCCTCGAAGAGATCACCGGGGGCGAGCTGCTGATCGACGGCAAGCGCGTCAACGAGGTCGGGCCGGCGGATCGCGGCCTCGCCATGGTGTTCCAGTCCTACGCCCTCTACCCGCACATGACGGTGCGGCAGAACATGGGCTTTGCGCTCCGCATGGCGGGCGTTGCCAAGGCGGAGCGGGAGCGTAAGGTCGCCGAGGCGGCGCGCATCCTCCAGCTCGAACCCTATCTCGACCGGCGGCCGAAGGAGCTGTCGGGCGGGCAGCGGCAGCGCGTTGCGATCGGGCGGGCCATCGTGCGCAACCCGCGCATCTTCCTCTTCGACGAGCCGCTCTCCAACCTCGATGCGGCATTGCGCGGGCAGATGCGGATCGAGCTCGCCCGGCTGCATCAGGAGCTGGATGCGACCATGGTCTATGTGACGCATGACCAGGTCGAGGCGATGACGCTCGCCAGCAAGATCGTGGTGCTGCAGGCGGGGCGGGTGGAGCAGATCGGCTCGCCGCTCGAGCTCTACCACCACCCGGCCAATCTCTTCGTCGCCGGCTTCATCGGCTCGCCGCGGATGAACTTCCTCGAGGCGAGGATCCTCGGGGCGGATGCGGGCGGGGTGCGGGTGGCGCTGCGCTCGGGGGCGGAACTCACCGTGCCGGCCGCGATGAGCGGTGCGCAGGCCGGCGGGACGGCGACCCTCGGCATCCGGCCGGAGGCGCTGCGGCCGCACCCGGAGGGGGCGCTTGCCGGCGAGGTGCGGCTGGCCGAGCGGCTCGGTGGGCTGACGCTGCTGCATGTGACGCTGGCAGGGGGCGAGCCTCTGGTGGTGCAGATCGAGGGCGGGGACCAGACGGCGGCGCGGGCGCCGGTCCGCCTGGCGGTCGATGGCGCTGCCTGCCATCTCTTCGACGAGGCGGGACAGGCGCTGCCGGCGCTCGAGCAGCATCCGCTCGCTGCATGATCCTCGTCTGCGGCGAGGCGCTGATGGACCTCTTCCTCGGCGAAGCGGCGGGCGGCGCGGCGCTGCCGGTCAGGGCAACGGCGGGCGGCTCGCCTTTCAACGTCGCGGTGGGGCTGGCGCGGCTTGGGGTGCCGGCGGGTTATCTCGGCGGCCTGTCGCGCGATGCCTTTGGCGACTTCCTCGCCGCGCGGCTGGCGGCGGAGGGCGTCGATACGGCCCTTGCCCGCCGCAGCCCGCGGCCGACGCCCCTCGCCATCGTCTCGGCGGATGCGGAGGGCCAGCCAACCTACAGCTTCCATGCCGAGAACTGCGCCGACCGGGACCTGTCGCCCGGCGACCTTCCAGCGGCGCTCGGGCCTGGCGTCGAGGCCGTCGCCATGGGCTCCTTCGCCCTGGCGGTCGAGCCGGTGGGGAGCACGCTGCTCGCCCTGGCGGAGCGCGAGGCGGCGCAGCGGGTCCTCAGCCTCGACCCCAACCTGCGGCCGTCCGTGGTCGGCGATCTCGGACGATGGCGGGAGCGGCTCGGGCATTTCCTGCGCCTTGCGGCGATCGTCAAGCTGAGCAGCGAGGATCTCGAGACAGCCTATGGCGAGGGCGTGGATGCCGAGGCCTGGGCGCAGGATCGCCTGGCGGAGGGCACGGCGCTCGTGGTGCTGACGCAGGGCGGGCGCGGCGCCATCGGCTGGTCCTCCGCCGGGCGGGTGGAGGTGCCGGCGCGGCCGGTCGAGGTCATCGACACGGTGGGCGCGGGCGATACCTTCCATGCGGCGCTGCTCGCCCGGCTGCGGCATCGCGGGCTGCTGCGGCGCGAGGCCCTGGCAGGGCTCGGCATGGAGGCGCTCGGCGACGCGCTGGGCTCTGCGGAGCTCGCGGCCGGCCTCGCCTGTGCCCGTCGCGGGGCGGACCTGCCGCGGGCGGCCGAGGTCGAGGCGGCGGGGTGAGCATCTTCCTCGGCATCGACCTTGGCACCTCCTCGGTCAAGGCGCTGCTGGTGGACGAGGCGCAGCGCATCCTGGCGGATGCGGCGCGGCCCCTTTCCGTCACGCGGCCGCATCCGGGCTGGAGCGAGCAGGACCCGGAGGCCTGGTGGCAGGCGCTGCTCGGCCTCGCCGCCGAGTTGCGGGCGGCCCGGCCACGGGACTGGGCGGCGGTGCGGGGGGTGGGCCTCTCGGGGCAGATGCATGGCGCCGTGCTGCTCGATCAGGCGGGGGCGGTGCTGAGGCCCTGCATCCTCTGGAACGACACGCGCGCGGCCGCGGAATGCCGCGCGATGGATGCGGCGGTGCCGGGGCTGCATGCCATCGCCGGCAACCTCGCCATGCCGGGCTTCACCGCCCCGAAGCTGCTCTGGCTGCAGCGGCATGAGCCGGAGGTCTTCGCCCGCACCCGGCATGTGCTGCTGCCCAAGGCCTGGCTGCGCTACCGGCTGACCGGCGAGATGGCCGAGGAGATGTCGGACGCCTCCGGCACGCTCTGGCTGGATGTCGGGCGGCGGGACTGGTCGGAGGAACTGCTCGGGGCGACCGGCCTGTCGCGGGAGGCCATGCCGCGGCTGGTGGAGGGCAGCGCGCCGGCCGGGCGGCTGCGGCCGGCCCTCGCGGCGGAGTGGGGGTTCGAGCAGCCGCCGCTGTTGGCCGGGGGCGCGGGCGACAATGCGGCGGGCGCGGTCGGGCTCGGCGCCATCAGGCCGGGCGATGCCTTCGTCTCGCTCGGCACCTCGGGGGTCGTCTTCGCCACGACGGAGCACTACCGGCCCTGGCCCCAGGGGGCGGTGCACAGCTTCTGCCACGCATTGCCCGGGACCTGGCACCAGATGGGGGTGACGCTCTCGGCCGCCGCCTCGCTCGCCTGGTGGTCCGGCGTCGCGGGTGCGTCGGAGGCGGCGCTGCTGGCGGAGGTGCCGGCGGTTCGGGCGTCGGGCGAGGCGCTCTTCCTGCCCTACCTCTCCGGCGAGCGGACGCCGCACAATGACGGCGCGGTGCGGGGGGCCTTTGCCGGGCTGTCGCAGGAGAGTGGGCGCGCGACGCTGACCCAGGCGGTGCTGGAAGGCGTCGCCTTCTCGCTGCGCGACGGGCTGGATGCGCTGGCCGCCTCCGGCACGGCGCTGCGGGAGGCGACGGTGATCGGCGGCGGGTCGCGCTCGCGGCTTTGGGTCGGCATCCTGGCCGCGGCGCTTGGCATCCCGCTGCACCGCCTGGCGGCGGGCGAACTGGGCGGCGCCTTCGGCGCGGCGCGGCTGGCCCGGCTGGCCGTCACCGGCGAGGCGGCCGAGGCGGTCTGCACCGCCCCGGAGCGGGCGGAAACCATCCTGCCCGAGCCCGGCCTCGCCGCCGCCTATGCCGAGCGGCTGCCCCGCTGGCGGACGCTCTACCCTGCCCTTTCATCCCTGGGGACGACGTCATGATGCTGCGCGGGAAATCCGCCCTGGTCACCGGCGCAGCGCGCGGCATCGGCCGCGCCATCGCCGAACGCTATGTCCGCGAGGGCGCGCGGGTGATGATCGGCGACCTCAATGCCGAGGCCGGCGCCGCGGCGGCGCAGGCGATCGGCGAGGGCGCGCATTCGCTCCATCTCGACGTCACGCGGCAGGAGAGCATCGACGCCGCCATCGCCGGCACCGTCGCGGACTTCGGCCGGCTCGACATCCTGGTGAACAATGCCGGCATCTTCGATCTGGCCCCCATCGTCGAGATCACGCGCGAAAGCTATGCCCGCGTCTATGCGGTGAATGTCGAGGGGCTACTCTTCACCTTGCAGGCGGCGGCGCGGCAGATGATCGCGCAGGGCGGCGGCGGCAGGATCATCAACTTCGCCTCCCAGGCCGGGCGGCGTGGCGAGGCTCTGGTCGCCGTCTACTGCTCCTCCAAGGCGGCGGTGATCAGCCTGACGCAGAGCGCGGGGCTCGACCTCATCCGGCACGGCATCAACGTCAACGCCATCGCGCCGGGCGTGGTCGACAACGAGCATTGGGACGATGTGGACCGGCGCTTCGCCCGCTACGAGGGCTTGCCGCCGGGCGAGAAGAAGCGCCAGGTCGGCGCGGCGGTGCCGATCGGGCGGATGGCACGGCCGGAGGAGATCGCCGGCCTCGCCGCCTTCCTCGCCGGGCCGGACGCCGGCTATGTCGTGGCGCAGACCTACAACATCGACGGCGGCAACTGGATGAGCTGAGGCCCGCCTAGTTCGACGGAAGCACCTTGCCCGGGTTCATGATGCCCTGCGGGTCGAGCGTCGCCTTGATCCGCCGCATCAGCTCCAGCGCCAGCGGGTCCTTCAGCGCCTGCATGACGTGGAGCTTGCCGGTGCCGATGCCGTGCTCGGCGCTGAAGCTGCCGCCGAGGCTGGTGGCGATCTCGTTCACCACCATGTCGGCGGCGCCGGCACGGACGGCCCAGTCCGGCTGGGCGAGGCCGGGCGGGGCCTTCAGGCTGACATGGATGTTGCCGTCGCCGGCATGGCCGATGGCGAACATGCGGCCCTCCGGCCAGCGCTCGGCCAGCGCTGCCTCGGTGCGGGCGAGGAAGGCGGGCACGGCGGAGACGGGCACGGCCGTGTCGGTGGAGATGGACGGACCGTCGACGCGGGCGAATTCGGGGAAGTCCTCGCGGATGCGCCAGAAGGCGAGGCGCTGGGCCTCGCTTTCGGCGGGGACGGCATCGGTGCATTCGCTGGCCTCGAGCGCGGCTTCCAGCGCCGCCTCCAGCATGGCGCGGACCGGGACGGCGGGGTGCGGCGCGGCGAGCTCGACCATGACGAACCAGGGGCTCTCCAGCGGCAGCGGCAGGCGGAGCTGCGGACCGTGACGGGCGACCATCTCCAGGCAGAGGCGGTTCATCAGCTCGAAGGCGACCAGCTCCGCCCCGGCAGCCTGCATGCGGGAGAGCAGGGCGAGCGCCGCATCCGGTGAGGGCACGGCAAGGAAAGCGGTCTCGACGGCGCGCAGCGGCGGCACCATGCGGAGCGCGGCGGCGGTGATGACGCCGAGCGTGCCCTCGGCGCCGATGAAGAGATGGCGCAGCGCGTAGCCGCTGTTGTCCTTCCGCACGCGGCGGAGGTCGTTCAGCACCCGGCCGTCGGCGAGGACGACCTCGAGGCCGAGCACCAGCTCCCGCGCATTGCCCCAGCGGATGGTGCGGATGCCCCCCGCATTGGTGCCGAGCATGCCGCCGATCTGCGCCGTCCCCTGCGCGCCCCAGGCGATGGGGAAGAGGCGGTCGACGGCGGCGGCGGCCTGCTGCACCTGTTGCACCACGCATCCGGCCTCGGCGACGAGGGAGAAGTCGCGCGCATCGACGTCGCGGATGCGGTTCAGCCGCTCGAGGCTGAGGATGAGGGAGCGCGGCTCGCCCGGGCGGGCCACGGCGGCGCCGGCGAGGCCGGTGCGGCCGCCGGCCGGGACGACCGGGATGGCCGCCTCGCTGGCGAGGCGCATGGCGGCGGAGACCTCCTCCACCGTGCCGGGCTTCAGCACGGCGAGCGGCATGGCGCGGGAGGTGCCGCGCCAGTCGACGGCGTAGGGCGCCAGATCCGCCGGGTCGGTCAGGCAGTGTCTTGGGCCGAGGGCTTCGGCCAGGGCATCGAGCACGGGCATGGCAGGCAGTCTCCCGCCCCTCCCCTGCCCCGGCAAGCCCCTTGGCGCACGGGGGCAACAAGGCTTCACTAGGCCCGGTCTGGGAGGGACGAGGATGAGCGACAACCTGCCGGTGAGCGCCGACTATGTCGTGGTAGGCGCCGGCTCGGCCGGCTGCGCGGTGGCGGCGCGGCTCTCGGAGGATCCCTCCGTGCGGGTGGTGCTGCTGGAGGCCGGGTCGCGGGACTGGAACCCGTGGCTGCATGTGCCGATCGGCTATGCCAAGACCATGTATCACCCGACGCTTTCCTGGAACCTCATGACCGAGCCGGAGCCTGAGCTTGAGGGGCGGCGGGTGCCCTGGCCGCGCGGGCGGGTGCTCGGCGGTTCCTCCGCCATCAACGGGCTGCTCTATGTTCGCGGCCAGCAGGAGGATTATGACCATTGGCGGCAGCTCGGCTGCACTGGCTGGTCCTTCGAGGATGTCCTGCCCTATTTCCGCCGGGCCGAGGACCAGGAACGCGGCGGGAGCCGGCTGCATGGCACGGGCGGGCCACTCGCCGTCAGCGACCTGCGCGACCGCAATCCGCTGGCGCAGTCCTTCGTCGATGCAGCGGTCGAGCTCGGCTTCCCGCGCAACGAGGACTTCAACGGCGAGACGCAGGAAGGCGCCGGCTTCTACCAGACGACCTCGCGCAAGGGCTGGCGGGTGAGCGCGGCCAAGGCCTATCTGAAGCCGGCACGCAACCGCCCCAACCTCATCATCGTCGCTGATGCTCACAGCACCGGACTCGTCCTGGAGGGGCGCCGGGCGGCCGGCGTGCGCTTCCGCCGGCATGGTGCGATGCTGGCCGTGCGGGCGGAGCGGGAGGTGATCCTCTGCGGCGGCGCCATCGCCTCGCCGCACCTGCTGCTGCTTTCGGGAATCGGGCCGGCAGGGCATCTGCAGGAGATGGGCATCGAGGTGGTGCATGACCTGCCCGCGGTCGGGACCAATCTGCAGGACCATTTCCAGGCGCGGCTGGCCTTTCGGATCAACAAGCCGGTTAGCATGAACACCCGGACTCGGAGCCTCTGGGGCCAGTTCCTGATGGGGGCGGAATTCGCCATCCGCCGCACCGGGCCGCTGACGGTGAGCGCCGGCACGGCCGGGCTCTTCGCGCGCGTGCTGCCGGGCAGCGCGACGCCCGACGTGCAGTACCACTTCCTGCCCTTCAGCGCGGAGAAGAGCATGCAGCAGCTGCATCCCTTCCCCGGCATGACCATCAGCGCCTGCCAGCTTCGGCCGGAGAGCCGGGGCAGCATCACGCTCGCCAGCGCGGACCCGATGGCGAAGGCGCGCATCCAGGCCAATTACCTCGCCACCGAGACCGACCGGCGCTGCATGGTCGAGGGCATCAAGCTCGGGCGGCGGCTGGCGCAGACGCGGGCGCTCGGGCAATGGGTGGAGGAGGAGATCGTGCCCGGCGCGGAGACGGCGAGCGACGACGAGATCCTCGCCTTCATCCGGCGGACGGGCATCACGATCTACCATCCGAGCGGCACCTGCCGCATGGGCGGCGACGCGGCGAGCGTGGTCGATCCGGAGTTGCGGGTGCGGGGCATCGAGGGGCTGCGCGTCGCCGATGCCTCGGTCATGCCGACGGTCGTCTCGGGCAATACCAATGCGCCTGCCATCATGATCGGCGAGAAATGCGCCGACCTCGTGAAGGCGGCGGCGCGGGTGCGGCTGGCGGCCTGACGCAGGCCGCACGCCGGTCCATGCGGCGGCGCGGACAGCGGGCGAGGGCAACCTCCGCCGGCGGCATCGGGCGGGAGCAGCGTTGGGGCACGTTTCCTCTGCCCGGCTTACGGAACGCGCTCCGGCCTGTTTTCCGGTCGAGTCGATCACTCGATCCGACCGGGGTTTGCTCTAGCCAGCCTCCTCCATGCGCAGGATGCGACTGTGCAGCGCGCGGCCGAGCGCCTGCTCGGCAGCGCGGCCGGCACGACGCAGCGGCGCCGGCTGGAGGCCGGTGCCGAGGCCCATGGCGGCAAGCGCCGCTGCTAATTCCTCGGCGCAGCAGAAGCCGCCGGCGCCGCCCAGCGCCGCGTCGGCCTCCGTGATCCCCGATTCGATCGCGGCAAGGGTATTGGCGAGGGCGGTGCCGCGCCGGTCGCCGAAGCGGGCGATGAAGCTTGCAGTCGGCAGCCCGCCATGCAGCCAGCCGATCAGGTCGCGGAGGCGGGGCGGCGTCGCGGCGCCTTCCGCATCGGCGATGGCGATGCGGGTGATGCCGAACTCGGCCAGGCGCTCGGCATCGTCCAGCACGCCGGCGGGCATGGCGGATTCGGCGAAGGCGGCGGCGATGCTGGCGCAGAGGGTGAAGCGGCCATTCGCCTCGGCCGCCATCGCGGCGATGCCCGCTCAGCGGGCGGCGCTATCCTCGCCAAACAGCGCCCGGGCGGCGGCGTCGGTGGCAGCGATCGGCAGCAGCAGCTCCTCCGGCCCCCAGCCGCTGTCCTGGGCGAGGAGGGCACGGCGAACGGCCCCGAGGTCGGGACAGAACACCTGCCAGACGAGGCCGGGGCGGCGGGGAGCGCCGCGCAGCAGCGCTTCGGCATCGGCGATGCGGGCCGGATCGCGGTAGCTGGTGAGGCCGATGCGGTGGTAGCGGGCCTCGGCCATGGCAGCGGCGAGGGCGAGCCGGGCCGCGCCCGGCAGCGGCGGGCCCTCGCTCAGGAGGCAGTCGCCGAGGCAGATGTCGGGAGCGGCCGGGGCCGGCGCGCCGGTGATCTCCTCCAGCTCGACGGCACTCGGCAGTTCACTCATCCGGCGCGTCCTTTGGCGGGCTCGCCATGCTGCTGCCCGGCCAAAGGACTGGCAAGACGCTCCTCAGGCCTGGCCGAGGCCGAGGGCGGCGGGGGCGAGCTTGTAGCCGCCCGCCTCGGTCAGCAGGAGCCGCGCCTGGGAGGGATCGGGCTCGATCTTCTGGCGGAGGCGGTAGACATGCGTCTCCAGCGTGTGGGTCGTCACCGCGCTGTTGTAGCCCCAGACCTCGTTCAGCAGGATCTGCCGCCCCACCGGCTTGCCGCCCGCGCGGTAGAGGTATTTCAGGATCGCGCATTCCTTGTCGGTCAGGCGGATGCGGCGGTTGCGCGCCGGCTCCATCAGGGTCCGGACGCTCGGGCGGAACATGTATGGCCCGATGGAGAAGATCGCATCCTCGCTGTTGTCGAAGATGCGGAGCTGGGCGCGGACACGGGCCAGCAGCTCCGGCAGGCGGAAGGGCTTGGCGATGTAATCGTTGGCGCCCGAATCGAGCCCGCGGACGACATCTTGTTCGCCATCCGCACCGGTCAGCATGATGACGGGCATGCGGCGGCCGTCGCGGCGGAGCTTGGCGCAGAAGTCACGCCCGTCGGCATCGGGCAGGCCGATATCGAGCAGGATGGCGTCGTAGCGGGCATTGGCGTCGGCGAGCTTGGCCTCCGCCTGGCCTGCGCTCTCGGCCTCATCGGCCGTGAAGTCGCCGTTAAGGGCAAGCTGCTCGGCCAGCGTGGCGCGCAGGGCGGCATCGTCCTCGACGATCAGGATGGGGCGCGGCGTCGTCATCAAAGCCTCCGGTTGGGGGTCGGCGTCAGGCACTCGGTTGATTTGTAGCCAGGATGATTTTTCAACCTATTGGATGGAATACTTCGTTCCTGTTAGCGCACAAAGGTAACTCTGCTCATCCATGGACACGATGCTGTTAAGCCCCAGAATAGCGGAGCCGCGATCATCCAGGCGGCTCTCGGAACTGGGTCCTGGAATCGAGTGGATCCGGTAACGTCACTGTTGCGATACGTGCCGGAGGACCAAGGGATCCGGTAGCGTCATCGGCGCACGCAAATTTGAGAAGCGAACTCCCGCGGCTCGACAGAGTCCGTCCGCCAGGCATGATGCAGGCCCATGATCCAATGGAGAGACAGCCCATGACACTCGGCTTCCGAGTCCGGCCGGTGACGAGTCGCGTCGATCGCGCGCTCTGCGCCCGCGCCGCTGCCATCCCGGCCGCCAATATCGGCGATGTGGTGAACCGCATGCAGACCATGCGCGGCGGCTTCCGCGCCTTCGGCAGCACGCTCGCCGTGGCGGGGCCGGCCTTCACCGTGCGGGCGCGCTCGGGCGACAACCTGATGCTGCACCGGGCGATCGACATGGCCGAGGCCGGCGATGTCATCGTCATCGATGCCGGCGGCGATCTCGACATCGCCATCACCGGCGAGCTGATGATGGGCTGGGCCGCGCGGCGCGGAATCGCGGCGGTCATCGTCGATGGCGCGGTGCGCGATGCGGCGCAACTCGGCGAGCTGCCGATCGGCATCTGGGCGCGGGGCATCACGCCCTCGGGCCCCTACAAGGACGGGCCCGGCGAGATCGGCTATCCCGTCGCCTGTGGCGGGCAGGTGGTGATGCCGGGCGACCTCGTGATGGCGGATGAGGATGGCGTCGTCGTGCTGCCGGCGGCGGAGGCGGCGGAGGCGATCACGGCGGCGGAAGGACACCAAGCGAAGGAGGCCCGGGCGCAGGAGGCGATCGATGGCGGACGCTGGGAGCGCGACTGGGTGGTGGCGGCGCTGCGCGCGAAGGGCTGCGGCGGCGTGTGACGAGAGCGGTTTCCGTTCGCACTGGCTCACGGAAGCCGCTCTCATCTATTGTCCCGCCAAGCAAGTTCCTCCGAGCAGGTGATCCCACTTGATCGCAGTTTGCTCTAGCGGGGCGCGAGCCAACCCATGCTCGCCTCGGGCTCGGCATCGACCGTCGGCAGATAGGGCTTGATGTCGAGCAGCGGCGTGAGGCTGGCGCAGTCCAGGTTGCGGACCAGCAGCACGCCGGGCGCGGCGAAGCCCTCGAATTGAACGACGGAAAGGGCGATCGGGTTGGGCCGCACCGGGGCACGGGTGGCGAAGACGCCGCGCGGGCCGGCGGCGAATCGCGGTGTGATGGTCAACGGCGCCGGCTCCGCGAGGTGCATCCAGTAGAGCAGGATCAGGTGGGAGAAGCTGTCGAGCTGGTCGAGCCCCTCGCGGTAGGGCTCGGCGATGACGGCGCGGCAGAGCGGGCGCGGCTCGGGCTGGCGGCCGTTGCGCGGGCAGTCCGCAGGGCTCGGCCATGGTGTCTCCAGATGGCCGATGGGGGTGAGGGTGAAGCCGGGCACGCGGGAAGCATAGGCGCCGTCCTGCGCTCCGGCCAGTCAGCGTCCCTGGATGGCGGGATTGGGCGGGATGACGGGGGTCGTCGTCGGGCTGCGATTGGGCAGGGGCGCGCGGATGCCGGGATCGACACCGGCCTCGGGGCGCAGCAGGCCGGTATTGGCGGCGGCCGCGTCGCCGCGGGTCGGGCCCGGCGCCGGGCGCCCGGCGTGATCCGTGCAGGCGGCGAGCAGCGGAAGGGCGAGGATCATCCAGGGGCGCATGCCGGTGCAACGTCCCCTGGCGCGGCCGGTTCGACGCCGCGGACGGCGCCGGCCGAGAGCAGCGCGGCGATCTCCGCCTCCCCATAGCCGGCTTCCTGCAGGATCGTAGCGCTGTGCTCGCCGAGGCGGGGTGCCGGGCTGCGCTCGCCGGCCGGGCAGGCGGAGAAGGCGAAGGGCACGGCCATGCGGGTGAGCGGCCCCTCGGTCGGATGCTCCTCGCGGCCGAAGAAGCCGGTCGCCCGGAGATGCGGGTCCTCGAAGACGCTCTCCAGCGTATGCACGGGCGTCACCGGCAGGTCGGCGGCGGCCAGGAGCTCCATCCACTCGGCGGTGCTGCGCTTGAGGAATTCCCCGGCCAGCATCGCCAGGATCGCGTCGATATGGCGGGTGCGCGTGGCGTGGCTGGCGAAGCGCGGGTCGGTCGAGACCAGGTCCGGCCAGTCGACCGCGACACAGAAGCTGCGCCACTGCCGGTCGTTGTAGATCATCGTGCAGACATGGCCGTCGCGGGTGCGGTAGGGGCGGCGGTCGGGCGAGAGCAGCCTTCCATACCCGCCGGCATCGAGCGGCGGGTCGAAGACCTTGCCGCCGAGATGGTCGCCGAGGACGAAATTCAGCATCGTCTCGAACATTGGCACCTCGACCAGCTGCCCCTCCCCGCTCCGCTCGCGGTGGACGAGGGCGGCGCAGAGGGCGCCGAGCGCGGCGAGGCCGGTGACGCGGTCCGCCATGGCGAGCGGCGCGTAGCGCGGCGTGCCGTCGCCGGTGCGGGACTGCAGGTGGGCGATGCCGGCGGCGCCCTGCATCAGGTCGTCATAAGCCGGGCGCGGGGCATAGGGGCCGGACTGCGCATAGCCGAGCACGGCACCGTAGACGAGGCGCGGGTTGACCGCGCGGAGCGCCGGATAGTCGAGGCCGAGGCGGGCCATCGCCGCCGGGCGGATGTTGGTCACCAGCACATCGGCCCCGCGTGCTAGGCGCAGCAGCACCTCGCGTGCCTCGGGGCGCTTCAGGTCCAGGGCGATGCTGCGCTTGCCGCGGTTGATGGTGAGGAACATGCCGCCCATGCCCGGGCTGCGGCCGGGTCCGATCAGGCGGACCATGTCGCCCTCCGGCGCCTCCACCTTGGTGACCTCGGCGCCCATCTCGGCGAGGAGCTGGGTGCAGTAGGGACCGACCAGCACGGTGGTCAGGTCGAGCACGCGGATGCCCGCGAGCGGTCCGGGCATGCGGCCAGCTCCTCCTTCGCATCGGCCGAGGCGTGAAGCGCGGGCCTTGCCGGGCAGGATCGCCCGTTGCCCCGCTTCGCTCAAGAGCCGCATGGCGGGGCAGCGGCGCCGCCCTTCCCGGCAGCATTCCCATTACGCGTCGAGGCCGCGCCCCGGCATGCTCGCCGCCATCCTGATGGATGGCGCGCCGCCCGCAGCCTCAGCCGGTGCCGCCGGCGCCGACTAACTCGCTGCCGCCCGGCCTTGTTGCCGCCCGCAGCTTCGGCCGCAGCACCACCAGGGCGACGAAGAGGCTGAGCCAGAGCAGCCGCGCCTGGTAGCGGTCGGCCGGGCCGGAAAGGCCGCCGGTGATCGCCGCATTGCCTATCATCGCCGCGACCAGCAGCGCCGCCAGCGCCAGTTCCGGCAGGGACCAGCCGCGGCGGAAGGCCAGCACCAGCAGCCCGACCAAGCCGAGACAGAAGGCGCCGACATGCAGCGGCGTCAGCCTGTGGGCAAAGGGACGGGCCTCGCCCTGCTGCTGGCGGGAGGCGCGGTAGGCAGCATGCTCCCCTGGGAAGAAGCGGGCGATCACCGGCTCCGGCCCGGGCAGGCTGGGCCAGGCTTCGAGGCCGTCGCCGCTGGCGGTGGTGACGAGCTGGTGCAGCGTGTTCCGCACCGTGCCGGCCACCACGCCGAGCGGGTCATCGGCGATCACGCCGCGGATGATGGCCCGGGCCTCCGGCGTCCAGGCCTTCGGCCCGCCGAGATCAGCATAGAGCGGCCCGTCCAGCGTCCAAAGGAAGAGGTTGTGCTCGGTGCCGATGCGGTCGAGCGCGCCGCAGATCCGGTAGCCGATCGCCGGGCAGTTCCGCTCGAGATAGGCACGCCCGCTGCCGTCGAAGATCAGCCGGGTGGCGAGGAAGACGGAGCCGAAGGGGGAGATGGAGATGATGCGGTGCGCCGCCGCATTCACCGCCAGCAGGGCGGCAATGGAAAGGACCGCCGGAAGCAGCATCCGGCCGAGGCCGCGCATCGCCGCCCCAGCCCCCCGGCTGAAGCCGAGCAGCGCGGCAGAGATCACCGCGAGGCCAATGGCGAGCGGCACATGGCTCTGGTGGACCACCACCGCCAGGCTGGCGAGGCCGAGCAGGTAAGGCCGCTCCCACCGCCCGAGCGCCGACCAGTGAAAGCCAAGCAGCCAGATGCAGAGCACGACAAGGCCGGTGAAGACGTCCGGCATGATCTGGGCGGCGACGAAGGGCAGGCCGGTCAGCATCGCCAGCGCCGCAGCAGCGACGACCAGCGGCACCGGCCCCGGCTGGCGCTGGACCCGCAGCACGAGGTGCAGCAGATGCGCCACCAGCAGCCCCTGGCCGATCACCACCGGCCAGAGCGAAATTCTCCAGTGCAGGGCGTGAATGAAGAGGCTGTAGAAGGGCGGCCTGTCCCAGCCGACATAGCCCATCAGGGCCTGGCCGAGATAGGTCCCGGTATCGGCGAAGACCAGCGGGTAGCCGTTCCATGCGGCTGGCCAAATCAGCAGCAGGGCTGCCAGGCCGATGGCCCAGGGCGGGGTCGCGTCCCCTCCGGCCGGAGCGGCTGACGTCAGTGCCAACGGAACCGCGGGCGGGTTCGGAGGTTGTAATGCTTTGAGCATTATTACGCGCTTCGGGTCGTGGGCCTTCCGGATAACTCGACGACCCGCGGGAGTCATATGTCGCTTTGTTGAGGAACAGCAACGTGATCTGGGTTAACTGGCATGCAGAACGCTCGGGCCTGGGCGCCTAGTGTTCTGACCGAGACAGAGGTTTCCCTATCCGGTTGGGATGTGCGATCCGGTGCTGATGAGGACCGGGGTAGAGATCCAGCTTTCACCTGAGGATCGGGGGCGGCTGGAGCGGCTGGTGGCG